>OFTY01000306.1_pt1 | contig 42655 bp, 37 predicted proteins | sample 1775061 | NCBI WGS metagenome assembly OFTY01 (sample SAMN08195773, study PRJEB24354) | sludge metagenome | isolation source: sludge from phenol fed wastewater aerobic bioreactor B | place: India: Nagpur | collected 2016-09-16 | reverse complement strand
TCAGGGGGACATCGTCGCCCTGGTCGAGAAGGCCGCGGGCGGGCTGGACGAGGTGCGCCGCGACCTGATGCGGTATGGCTGGATCAAGGATGCGCGCGTGTCGCGCCGCCTGCCCGATACGCTGGTCGTCGATATCGTCGAGCGCACCCCGGCGGCAATCTGGCAAAATGACGGTCGGTTGTCGCTGATCGACGACAGCGGGGTCGTCCTCGAACCCGTGACGGTCGCGACCATGCCCGACCTGCCGCTCGTCATCGGCCCCAATGCCAATCGGCGCGCGCAGGATCTCGACGCGCTGCTCGCCGAGGCCAGTTCGCTCAAGGAACTGCTCGCGGGCGCGACCTGGGTCGGCAACCGCCGCTGGGATCTGCGCTTCCGCAGCGGCGAAACGCTGTCGCTGCCCGAAGGCGATGCCGAAGCGAAGGCGGCGCTTGCGAAATTCGCCCACATGGACGGGGCAAACCGCCTCCTTGGCCGCGGTATCCTGCGTTTCGACATGCGCGATCCTAGCCGTTTCGTGCTACGCATGCCGCACGAAGGGCAGGTGGCGCCGTCGAAGATCGACGACGCGCGTGCCGCCGCCGACGCGGTGTCGGCGGGTCAGGCGAACGAGGGATAGAAGCGATGGCGCCGCCGCGCATCGAAAAGATTATCACCGCGCTCGATGTCGGGTCGTGGAAGGTCTGTGCGCTCATCGCGGGCCAGACTGCCGACGGGCAGTTGCACGTGCTCGGCACCGGCCAGCGCGAAAGCCGCGGCGTCCAGCGCGGCTATGTCGCCGACATGGAGCAGACCGAGCATATCGTGCGCGAGGCGATCGAACAGGCCGAGCGTATCGCGGGCCTCAATATCGACGACGTCTGGGTCAGCTTCTCGGCGGGCAGCCTCTTGAGCGACGTCGCCCCGATCGAGAGCGAATTGGGCGGTCACCGCATCGAACAGGAAGATATTGACGATCTGCTCGCCGCCGGGCGCGCGGGGATCGATCCCGAAGGGCGAATGATCCTGCACGCGCAGCCGGCGCTCTACACGCTCGACGGGCTGACCGGCGTCAAGAATCCGATCGGCCTGCACGCCGACCGGCTGGGCGTCGACATCCACATCATTATGGCCGACGGCGCCCCGGTACGAAATCTGGAAGCCGCGGTGCGGCAGGCGCATCTCGACGTCAATGCGGTGGTCGCCTCGCCGATCGCGGCGGGGCTCGCGTGCCTGTCGGAAGAAGAACGCGACCTTGGCGTGGCGCTTGTCGAGCTCGGCGCGGCGGTGACGACGGTGTCGCTCTATGCAGGCGGAATGCTCGTCGAGATGGTTTCGCTGCCGTTCGGGGCGAGCGACATCACCGACGACATCGCCTCGGCCTTCGGTATCCGGCGCAGCCAGGCGCAGCGGCTGCAGAGCTTCTACGGCTCGGCCTCGGCCAGCCCGCGCGACAACAATGATTTGATCGAACTCGATCCCGGCGCGCCCGCGGGCGGCGATGCGCCGCGCATCACGCGCGCGCAGCTGATCTCGGTCATTCGCCAGCGGCTCGACCAGATGATGGGCGACATCGGGCGGACGCTGAAGGATCTTCATTTCGTCGGCCCGATCGGCCGCCAGGTCGTGCTCGTCGGCGGCGGTGCCGACCTCAAAGGCATCGCCGATTATACCCAGATCGCACTCGGCCGGGCGGCGCGTGTCGGGCGACCGCGCGGCTTGCACGGTCTGCCCGATGCCCATTCGGGACCGGCTTTCGCGACGCTTGCCGGTCTGGTTCTTTATGCCGCATCCGATCCCGTGGATCTGCGCGACCTGCCCACGATGGCGCAGGATGTGTACCGTCCCAAGGGGTCGTCGATCATCAACCGACTTATCACCGCGCTGAAGAGCAGTTTCTGACGCGCGGTTGCGCGAAAGGTTAATTTTTTGGGTGATTCCGGCGTCACAATAGTGCAATGCGATAAATCAATGACGGGCGGCCGGACTACCGCCCGAATGGGTCGCAAGGTGAGGGAAGCGGCGTTGGTCCGCCGCTACAGGGAGATTGGTTGATGAGCATCAATATTGGCCCGCCGCAGGTCGATGAACTGAAGCCGCGTATCGCCGTGATCGGCGTCGGCGGCGCGGGGGGCAATGCCATCGCGAACATGATCGCGGCGAAGGTCGAGGGCGTCGATTTCGTCGTCGCCAACACCGACGCGCAGGCGCTCAACGCCTCGCCGGCGGAGCGTCGCATCCAGCTCGGAACGCAGATCACCCAGGGTCTGGGTGCGGGTTCGCGTCCCGAAGTGGGCCGGGCGGCGGCCGAGGAAAGCATCGCGCAGGTCGAAGAGGCGCTGAACGGCGCGCATATGTGCTTCGTTGCGGCGGGCATGGGCGGCGGCACCGGAACCGGCGCGGCTCCGGTCATCGCCAAGGCGGCCCGCGACCGCGGCATCCTGACCGTCGGCGTCGTGACCAAGCCCTTCACCTTCGAAGGCAACCGCCGCATGCGGTCGGCCGAAGCCGGCATCGCCGAGCTTCAGGACCATGTCGACACCCTGATCGTCATTCCCAACCAGAATCTCTTCCTGGTCGCCAACCCGAACACGACCTTCAAGGAAGCCTTCACCATGGCGGATGAAGTGCTCCAGCAGGGCGTGCGCGGTATCACCGATCTGATGGTCATGCCCGGCCTCATCAACCTCGACTTTGCCGACGTGCGCAGCGTGATGCGCGAAATGGGCAAGGCGATGATGGGCACCGGCGAAGCCGAAGGCGATGGCCGCGCGCTCGAAGCGGCGCAGAAGGCGATCGCCAACCCGCTGCTCGACGGCGTGTCGATGGCGGGCGCAAAGGGCGTCATCATCTCGATCACCGGCGGCGAAGACATGCGCCTGATGGAAGTCGACGAAGCGGCGAACCACATTCGCGAACTCGTCGATCCCGACGCCAACATCATCTGGGGCAGCGCCTTCAACGAAGGGCTGGAAGGCAAGATTCGCGTATCGGTCGTCGCGACCGGCATCGACGGTTCGGGTGATGCGGCGGCTCCGGCCGCACCGGCGGCGCGCAGCTTCTCCTTCGCGCCCGCGCGTAGCCCGGCCCCCGCGCCCTTTGCCGAGGAGCCGGTCGAGGTGGCGGCTGCTGAAGCACCGGTCGAAGCCGCGGAACCCGAAGTCGACACCGACCCCGCACCGGGCTTCTCGCTGGGCGATGCCCCCGCGGCCGAAGTGTCGGCGCCGGCCGAGGAAGAGCCGATGGAATTGTCGCAGGTCGCCGCGACCTATGACGATACCAGCGACGAGCTCGTGCTCGATGCACCCGAACCGGCGCCCGCGCCGGCTGCCGATCCGGCCCCCGCGGCCGAACCGGCACGCCCGATCGGTGGCGGCACCTTGTTCGAACGCATGTCGCGCCTGTCGCGCGGCGGTTCGGCCCCCGCCGAAGAGGGCGACAAGGAAGACGGGGTCGATATTCCGCGCTTCCTGGGCCGTCAGAACAACCAGTAACAGGGTACATCGCGGCCGCCCGATGGGCAGGCGGCCCGAACACGGGATGATTTGCCCATGCGGCGATCCAAATTGACGGCGGGGCCGCGGCGCGTTCGACTTCATGTCGGCGCGCTCGGCCTGCTGTTCCTCTCTGCCGCACCGTTTGCAGCGGCGCATGCATTTCAGGTGACGCCGCCCGATGCGGCCACCAAGGCGGCGATGGAAAAACGCACCGCCGCGCGGACGATGCTGTCGTCGGCGATCGCTCGGCTCGCCTCGAACGCCACCGACAGCGCCGCGCTGCTTGATGCCGGACGCGCCTCGATCGAGCTCGAGGATTATCGCGCCGCGCTCGGTTTCCTGACCCGTGCCGAGCAAGCGAGCCCGCGCGACGGCGCAGTCAAGGCGGCGCTCGGGTCGGCGATGCTCCATCTCGAAAAACCGACGCGCGCGCTCGACTATTTCGGCGAGGCGCAGCTTCTCGGCGCGCCCGAGCGGCTGTTCCTTGCCGACCGCGGGCTGGCGCGCGATTTGCTGGGCCAGCAGGATGCGGCGCAGCGCGATTATCAACTCGCGCTGTCGATCGCGCCGAGCGACGAAGTGATCCGCCGCTATGCGATTTCGCTCGGCATCATCGGGCAGCCCGATCGCGCGATCCAGCTCCTCACGCCGCAGCTTCGTACCCAGGATCGTGCCGCCTGGCGGTCGCGCGCGATGATCCTCGCGATCAACGGCCGCAACGACGAGGCGACCGAGATCGTCAAGGCGACGATGCCGGCGCTGCTGGCGCAGAGCATTTTGCCCTATCTGACCCAGATGGACCGGCTCAATCCGGCGCAGCAGGCCGCCGCCGCGCATTTCGGCCGCTTCCCGGCTGGCGAACTTGGCCCGGTGCGCAAGCCCGTGCAGGTCGCTGCGGCCGCTCCGGCCCCGACACCAGCGCCTTCCCCGACTTCGGCGCCGAACAAACGGCGCGGCGACAAGGGCAAGCCGGTACAGGTTGCCACCGCCACGCCGCCACCGGTGACGCGACCGGCTCCGACGCCGACCCCGAAGCCGACACCTGCGCCCACGCCAGCACCGACCTTGGCGCAGCCGCCGGCCGCCGTGCCGGTGCGCCGTGCCGATACACCGTCCGTCCCGGCGGCCAAGCCCCCAGCGCCGACACCGGCGCCCGCGGCGGCCCAACCGGTGGGCGTTGCCGCAAACAGCGGCGCCGGTCCGGTCGGTCCGGGCTTCTCGCTGAGCGATGTCGGCCAGCCGCCGGCCGCTGCCGCTGCGCCGCCGTCGGCGACGACCACGCCAGCGCCCAGTGCTGCGGCTCCGCTCGCCTCGTTGGCGCAGATCGTCAGCTCGATCGAGATTCCGCCCGAGGAGCTTGAGCGCACCAGCGGCGCGGTCGGCGCCGATACGCTTGCCAAGTTGGTCGAGGACAAGCGCAAGGCAGACGCCGCCGAAGCGGCAAAGCGCGAAAAGGAAGAAGCCGCGGCCAAGGCCAAGGCAGAGGCCGACGCCAAGGCGAAGGAAGAGGCCGCGAAGAAAAAGGCCAATCCCTCGCGCATCTGGGTGCAAGTCGCGGCGGGGGCGAACCAGAAGGCGCTCGCCTTCGATTTCAACCGCTTCGCCAAAAAGAATGCCGCGCTGTTCAAGGGCAAGGATGGCGGCTCGACCGAATGGGGCCGTACGCGCCGCCTGCTCGTGGGGCCGTTCAAGGACAAGAAGGCGGCTGCGGACTGGCTCGCGCAATATAAGAAGGCGGGCGGCGACGGCTTCGTCTTCACGAGCGATGCGGGGCAGGAGGTCGACCTCTTCAAATGACGTTGTCGGCCTGTGCCAGCGACCCCAGGGCGACGCGCGGACGCCGTCATGACGAACCGGGACGCGTTGTGCGCGGGCCGCGCGACGCCTTTCAGCGCGACCGCGACCGCATCATCCATTCGATCGCCTTTCGCCGGCTGCGCCACAAGACGCAGGTCTTCGTGGCGCCCGACGGCGACCACTATCGCGTCCGGCTGACGCACAGCATCGAAGTCGCGCAGATCGGCCGCGGCATCGCCCGGGCGCTCGGGCTGAACGAAGATTTGACCGAGGCATTATGCCTTGCCCATGACATCGGTCATCCGCCCTTTGGCCACGCCGGCGAGGACGCGCTGAAAGCGGCGATGATGGCGCATGGCGGATTCGACCATAATGGTCACACGCTGCGCACGCTCGCGCGGCTCGAATGCCCCTATCCGCGCTTCGATGGCATCAATCTGACGTGGGAAACGCTGGAGGGGCTGGCGAAGCACAATGGTCCGGTGCGGCACCCCGGCTGGGCGCTGGCGGAAATCGACGCCGAATTTCCGCTCGACCTGACGAGCCATGCTAGCCTGGAGGCGCAGGTGGCGGCGGTCGCCGACGACATCGCGTACGACAATCACGATATCGACGACGGCCTGCGCGCGGGATTGTTGACGATCGACCAGTTGATGGCGCAACCCTTCGTCGCCGACAATTTCCGCCTCGTCGAAGCCCGCTTTCCCGGCGCGCCGCGCGACCGGTTGCTGCGCGAGCTGGTGCGCGACCAGATCGGCGTGATGGTCAACGACGTGATCGCCGCGACCAAGGCCAATGTTGCCGATGCGGGGGTGGAGAGCGTGGCGGAGGTGCGCGCGGCGGGCCGCACGCTCGGCGGCTTTTCGGAAACGCTGGCGCGGCAGGAACGCGATCTCAAGCGCTTCATGTATGCGAACCTCTATCACCATCCGTCGCAGATTGCCGCCGCCGACGCGGCGCGCACCGTCGTGTCGGGGCTGTTTGCGGCCTACAGGGACAATCCTGCGCTGATGGGCGAGGAATGGGCATCGCGGCTGCCCGATACGGACGGGGCGACGGTGCGCCACATCGGCGACTATATTGCCGGGATGACCGACCGATTCGCGATCGATCGCTTTGCAGAGATAAATGGGCGTGCCGCGGTGCCCGAGGCGCTGGCGCATGTCTGATGCCGCGCCCCGCGCGCTTCTGATCGGAGCGACGGGGCTTGTCGGACAGGCGGTTGCCCGCTGCGGTCATGCCCTGCCGCTGACCCTGCTGGCGCGCCGTCCGGTCGAGGCGGGGGCCGGCCATCGGGCTCTGACTGCCGATCCGGGCGAATGGCCCGACATCATCGCGGCGGAGCGTTCCGGGATATTGATCTCCTGCCTCGGCACCACGATCCGCCAGGCGGGGTCGCAGGACGCGTTTCGCGCGGTCGATCATGATCTGCTGCTCGCCTGCGCCCGTGCGGCAAAGGCGGCGGGGACCGCGCACATGATCGCGGTCAGCAGCGTCGGCGCGGCGGCGCATAGCGCCAATTTCTATCTGCGGACGAAGGGTGAGGTGGAGGAGGCGCTGCGCGCGCTGAATTTCCTGCGGCTCGACCTGATGCGCCCCGGCCTGCTCACCGGCGACCGACAGGGACCGACGCGGATCGGCGAGGGGCTGGCGATGCTGGCCGCGCCGTTCACCGACGCGCTGCTGCACGGATCGCTGCGCCGCTATCGCTCGATTCCGGCCGAAACGGTGGCGCGCGCGATCGTGGCGGCGGCGTCGCTCGCGGCGCCAGGGCAGTTCGTCCACGAAAATGATGCGATGCAACAGCTCGCCGATTGACTCTGCCGAAGGCGAGCGCCAAGGCTCGGGCGTCTGTCGAGCCTCGTCATAGAGATTCGACCGGCCACGCGGGAGAGCGCGGGGGCAGGGAAACCGGCCGTCGCCACCGAAGGAGCAACCGCCCCGGAAACTCTCAGGTCAACGGACCGCGCGGCTGGAACGGACACTCTGGAAAGCGTTCGGGCACGCCCGGACCACCGAAGGGGTAACTCCATGCCGGCCCGTCATTGTGGGCGCATGGACGAAAACTCTCAGGTTCCCGTGACAGAGGGGGCATGGCGAAGGAACGGCATCGGGCCGCGCCGCGTCATGTCAACGACGGGAGGCCGATATGAGCGAAACCGAAGAAATGGGCGAAACGGTCGCGATCGAATCGCTGCCGCTCGACGCCTGGCACCGCGCAAGGGGCGCGCGGATGGTCGAATTCGCCGGCTATCACATGCCGATCCAGTATGACGGCATCATGGCCGAACATCTGTGGACGCGCGACAATGCGGGCCTGTTCGACGTCAGCCACATGGGACAGCTCGTGTTCAGCGGTGAAGGCGCCGCCGAAGCGCTCGAAGCGCTGGTTCCGGGCGATATTTCGGCGTTGAAGCCGGGGCGGATGCGCTATTCGCTGCTGCTCGCCGACGATGGCGGCATCCTCGACGATCTGATGATCACCAATACGGGGCATGGCCTCTACATGGTCGTCAACGGCGCGGTGAAGTGGGACGACATCGCGCATCTGCGCGAACATCTGCCCGACGAGATCGAGATGAACCTGCTCGACGAACAGGCGCTGCTCGCGCTGCAGGGGCCAAAGGCCGCGGCCGCGCTGACGGCGCTCGGCGTGGTTCCCGAATTTCCCGACATTCTTCCCGTCGATCGCCTCGTCTTCATGCAGGCCGGCCCTTATCTGTGGGGCGACGTGCGGCTGGGGATCAGCCGTTCGGGCTATACCGGAGAAGACGGGTTCGAAATTTCGGTGCCGGGGAGCGACGTCTCGGCCCTCGCCGATGCGCTGTGCGCGCAGGGGGCGGTAAAACCGATCGGCCTCGGCGCGCGCGATTCGCTGCGGCTCGAAGCGGGATTGCCGCTCTACGGCCACGACCTTGACGAGGGCATCGACCCCGTCGAGGGCGATCTGGCCTTTGCGATCAGCAAGCGCCGCCGCGAGGAAGGCGGCTTTCCGGGCGCCGCGCGCATCCTCGGCCATCTTGCCGACGGCAGTCCGCGCAAGCGCGTCGGCCTGACCGTCGATGGCAAGATGCCGGTGCGCGAGGGCGCCAAGATTTTCGACGGGAACAGCGAAGTCGGCGTCGTCACCTCGGGCGGTTTTGCGCCGAGCGTCGGCGCTCCGATCGCGATGGGCTATGTGCCCACCGGCCTGTCCGAGCCCGGCACGGCGCTCGCCGCCGAAGTCCGCGGCAAGCGCGTCGCCGTGACGGTGACGCCGATGCCCTTCGTTCCACATCGTTACGTGCGCAAACAGGGAGGCTGATCGATGCCGCGTTTTTATACCGAAGAGCATGAATGGATCGATGTCGATGGCGATGTCGCGACGGTCGGCATCACCGACTTCGCGCAAGGCCAGCTCGGCGATATCGTCTTCGTCGAGGTTCCCGATACGGGCGCCGAACTGTCGAAGGGCGGCGACGCCGCGGTGGTCGAATCGGTGAAGGCGGCGAGCGATGTCTACGCGCCCGTCGATGGCACCGTCACCGAAGGCAACGGCCAGCTCGAGGAGGACCCCGCGCTCGTCAATTCGGACCCCGAAGGCGAAGGCTGGTTCTTTCGCATGACGCTCAGCGACAAGAGCCAGCTCGACGGGCTGATGAATGCGCAGGCGTACAAGGATTTCATCGCCGATCTGTGATCGCAAACCCCTTCCGGTCGCGGGAGGGGGAAAGGCCGCAAGACCATGACGGACCCTGCGCTTGCCAATTGCCGCCTGATGGTGGCGACGCCCATCTATGACGGGGCGCAGGGTAGCTATGTCCGCGCGCTGCTCGACCTTGCGTTGCGGGCGCAGGCGATCGGCCTGACGGTGCGGTTCGAGTTCATCCTCTACCAGCCGTCGGTGACGCGCGCGCGCGACATGCTCGCCGCGATCTTCGCGGAAAGCGACTGCACCCACCTGCTGTTCGTCGATGCCGACATCGACTTCGGCGCCGAGGATGTGTTCGCGATGCTGCGCGCGATGGTCGGCCGCGACGATTGCGCGATTCTGGGGGCTGCCTGTCCGCGGCGGATGCTCAACTGGCGCAATGCGGCGCTGGCCGCCAAGGCAGGGCTGGGTGACGCCGATCCGGCGGCGCTCGGGCGCTTTGCCGGGGAGTTTGCGCTGCATTTCCTGCATCCCGACCAATCCTTCGCGCTCACCGATCTGGTCGAACTGACGCGGGTCGGCAGCGGGATGATGATGATCCGCCGCGACGTGTTCGACAGCCTGCGCGCGCGTCATCCCGAACTGGTCTTTCGCACCGATCCCGCCGAGCGCGCCGCGCACGGGATCGGCGAGGAGGCCTATGCCTATTTCCTGCCGATGATCGAACCCGACACGCGGGCGCAGTTGTCGGACGATTATGCCTTTTGCCGCCGCGTGCGCGATGCGGGGCTTCGCATCTGGCTCGCCCCTTGGGCGAAGACCACACATAGCGGGCCGGCGATCTTTACCGGGTCGCTTCCCGATCTGGCCCAGCTTCTTGCCATAAAATCAGCTTCTTCGACGGAGTAGTTCATGCGTTATCTCCCCCTCACGCCCGATGACCGCAGCGCGATGCTCGCGGCGGTGGGCGCTGCCTCGATCGACGATCTGTTCGTCGACGTGCCCGCCGAAGCGCGGCTCGACGGCCCGATCACCGGCTTGCCCAACCATGCCAGCGAGCTGGCGGTCGAGCGCCATATGGCCGCGCTCGCGCGGCAGAATCGCGCCGCCGGCGACGGCCCCTTCTTCCTTGGTGCGGGCGCCTATCGCCACCATGTGCCGGCGAGTGTTGACCATCTGATCCAGCGCGGCGAGTTTCTGACCGCCTACACGCCCTATCAGCCCGAAATCGCGCAGGGCACGCTGCAGATGCTGTTCGAGTTCCAGACGCAGGTCGCGCGTCTGTTCGGCACCGACGTCGCCAATGCGTCGATGTACGACGGCTCGACCGCTTGCTGGGAAGCGATCGTGATGGCGCGGCGCATCACAAAGCGCGGCAAGGCCCTGCTCTCGACCGGCCTCCACCCTCATTATCGCAGCGTCGCGCGGACGATGGCGAAATATACCGGCGATCAGCTTGTCGACGGCGACCCGACGCTGGAGGCTGGTACCGACTGGGCTGTGCTCGCCGCCGCGGTCGACACGGATACAAGCTGCGTCGTCGTTCAATATCCCGATATATTGGGCCGCATCGACGACATGAGCGTGCTTGCTACGGCATGCCAGGCGGCCGGTGCGTTGCTGATCGCGGTCGTCACCGAACCCGTTGCCCTGGGCCTCATCAAGTCGCCGGGCGAGATGGGCGCCGATATCGTGGTGGGCGAGGGGCAGGCGATTGGCGTCGGGCTCCAGTTCGGCGGCCCTTATGTCGGTTTGTTCGCGTGCAAGACGAAATATGTCCGCCAGATGCCCGGGCGGCTGTGCGGCGAGACGGTCGATGCCAATGGCAAGCGCGGATTCGTGCTGACGCTGTCGACGCGTGAGCAGCATATCCGGCGCGAGAAGGCGACGAGCAATATCTGCACGAATGCAGGGCTTTGCGCGCTGGCCTTCAGCATCCACATGACCTTGCTCGGCGAAGCGGGGTTGCGGCAGCTCGCCGGCATCAACCACGGGCGCGCCAGGGTGGCAGCGGCGGAACTGGCGCAAGTGCCCGGTGTGTCGGTCGTCAACAGCGGCTTCTTCAATGAATTCACGCTGCGGTTGCCCGTCGACGCGCGCGCGACGGTTCACAAGCTCGCCGAAAAGGGCGTGCTCGGCGGCGTGTCGCTCGGGCGCCTTTATCCTGACAATGACGCGCTTGCGAACGGGCTGGTCGTCGCCGTCACCGAAGCCGCGACCGAAGAGGATATCGCCGCCTTTGCCGCGGCGCTGAAGGAGGTGCTGGCATGACCGCGCTCAACCCCGCCGGCTGGCGCCCCGAAATGCACGGCGCCGGTGGTGCCGCCGATACCGCGACCTTTACCGGCAACCGCGCACTGATGCTCGAGGAGCCGTTGATCTTCGAAATCGGTTCGACCGCGACCACCGGCGTCGATTTCGACGAGGCAGCGCCCGCTGCCGATCTCGGCGCGCTGATGCGCCGCGATCCCATCGGCCTGCCGGGGCTCAGCGAGTCCGAAACGGTGCGCCACTATACGCGCCTGTCGCGCCAGAATTATGCGATCGACCTCGGCCTTTTCCCGCTTGGCAGCTGCACGATGAAGCATAATCCGCGCCTCAACGAAAAGGTCGCGCGGATGCCCGGCTTCGCCGATGTTCACCCGCTCCAGCCGCAGGAAACGGTGCAGGGCGCGCTTGCGGTCATTAACGAACTCGCGGTGTGGCTGATCGAACTCACCGGCATGTACGGCGTCGCCATGTCGCCCAAGGCGGGCGCGCACGGCGAGCTTTGCGGGATCCTGTGCATCAAGGCGGCGCTCGAAGCGCGCGGTGAGGACCGGCGGGTGCTGCTCGTCCCCGAAAGCGCGCATGGGACCAATCCCGCGACCGCCGCCTTTGCCGGCTTCACGGTCGAGGATATTCCGGCGACCGCCGAAGGCCGCGTGGATCTCGCGGCGCTCAAGGCGCGGCTCGGCCCCGATGTGGCGGGGGTGATGATCACCAACCCCAACACCTGCGGGCTGTTCGAACGCGACATGAAAGCGATTTCGGACGCGGTGCACGCGGTGGGCGGCTATGTCTATTGCGACGGCGCCAACTTCAACGCGATCGTCGGCAAGGTTCGCCCCGGCGACCTTGGCATCGACGCGATGCACATCAACCTGCACAAGACCTTTTCGACCCCGCACGGCGGCGGTGGTCCCGGTTCGGGGCCGGTCGTGCTGTCGAAGGCGCTCGCGTCCTATGGCCCGATCCCCTATTCGGCGCGCTACGCCGACGGGTCGTTCAAGCTGGTCGAGGAAGAAAGCGCGGGCGCCGAGCATCCCGACACCTTCGGCCGGATGACCGCCTTCCACGGGCAGATGGGCATGTTCACTCGCGCGCTGACCTATATTCTCAGCCACGGGGCCGACGGACTGAAGCAGGTCGCCGAGGATGCGGTGCTCAACGCCAATTATATCCTGCGCAGTCTGGAGGATGTGCTCGATGCCCCCTTCGCCGCATCGGGGCCGTGCATGCACGAGGCGCTGTTCAGCGATCGCGGGCTCGCCGAGGGCTTCTCGACGCTCGACATCGCCAAAGGGCTGATCGACGAAGGCTATCACCCGATGACGGTCTATTTCCCGCTCGTCGTCCACGGCGCGATGCTCGTCGAACCCACCGAGACCGAATCGAAGGCGGTGCTCGACCAGTTCGTCGGCGCGCTGCGCAGCATCGCGCTTCGCGCAAAGAACGGCGATCCTGCGCTCAAGTCGGCGCCGCATTTCGCGCCGCGCGCGCGGCTCGACGAGACGCTGGCGGCGCGCAAGCCGGTGCTTCGCTGGGAGGATTGATGCGCGCCGCGGGCAAGGGCGAGGATGTGGGCGAAAGCGGGCACACGCCGCGCCGCGGCGGCTGCGGCCTCGCCGCCGCCTTGTCGCTCGTCGTCTTCGCCGTGATCTGGCTTGCCGCGGTAACCGGCTACGGCCTTGTCGCCGAACAATGGGAAATCGTCCGGCCCCGCCGCGCGCTCGCGCACCACTGGGTGTTCGGCTATGCGCCGCTCATCGCGCTGGGTTTCGCGCTGCTTACCGCCTTCGTCGTGATGCGGCGGCGGGCCGCGGCGCAAATGACGCTGCTGATTTTGTCGGCGGGGCTGGTTGCATTGTTCGGCGGAATCCTCTTTCTCGGCGTCGGCGGACTGATCTGAAGGGGAGAAGCGATGAGCTGGGATAGCGTTTTCCTGCTGGCCAATTATTGGGCAATCGGTGGCTGGCTGCTCCTCGCCTTCGCGCCCCGCGGGCCGAAAGTGCTGGCGCTGATCCTCTATGCCGGGGTCTTCCTGCTGTGCCTCGCCTATGCCGTGATGCTCGGCGGCTTCCTCTCCGGCACGATCGATGCCGGCGGAACCGGCGGCGGCAATTTCACGACGCTGGCGGGGGTTATGAAATTGTTCGACAGTCCCGGCGGCGCGACGCTCGGCTGGACGCATTATCTGGCCTTCGACCTGTTCACGGGCATGTGGATCGCCCGCGATGCCGATGCCAAGGGCTTCAGCCGGATCGTCCAATTCCCTTTCCTGTTCCTGACGCTGATGGTCGGGCCGGTCGGGCTGCTGGCGTGGCTGATCGTGCGCGAACGCCGCGCGCGGGCGCAGGCGAAGGCGGCGTGACACCGCGCCCCTGGACGCCGTCGGACGGCGGCGAGGGCGACAAGCGCCATGCCCCCGCAACCTTGCGCAATCGCGACGCGATCGCCGCGGTGCTTGTCGACTGGCTTCCCGCGTCGGGCACGGTGCTTGAGGTGGCGAGCGGTTCGGGCGAGCATGCCGTCCATTTCGCCGCCGCCTTCCCGAAGCTTTGCTGGCGGCCGAGCGACCCCGACCCCGCCGCGCTCGCCTCGATTGCGGCCTGGAGCGCCGAGGCAGGGCTGTCGAACATCGCCGCGCCGCTGCATCTCGACGCATCGGCGCCGGACTGGCCGCTGGGCCACGCGGATGCCCTCTTGTGCATCAACATGGTGCATATCAGCCCGTGGGCGGCGACGCTGGGCCTGTTCGCGGGGGCGGCGCGATTGCTGGGACCGGGCGCCCATCTGATCCTTTACGGCCCTTATCTTGAAGCCGATGTCGCGACCGCCGACAGCAACCTTGCCTTTGACGAGAGCCTGCGCAGCCGCAATCCCGCGTGGGGGCTGCGCGAAGTAGAGGCGGTCGTCGATGCGGCCGCGCCGCACGGATTTCGCTTTACCGAGCGCCGCACCATGCCGGCGAACAATCTGATGTTGCTCTTCCGCAAGGGCGGCTGAGTTCGGCGGCATACCCAAGCTGTCACTGCTGTCAGGTCGGGCGTTCGGCGCTTTACCTTGGCCGCCGAAGCTTTAGCGTCCTTCTCGATTGCAAATAGCAACGCGATTCGAGGAGAGAGGATCGATGGCTGCCGACGTTTCGGACCTTGTCACGTTCGACGAATTCATCACCCACTGGGCCGCCGACCGGCCGCAGCGCATTGCGATGCGCGAAGAGGACCGATTGTTCACCTATGCCGAGCTTGAGGAGCGGACGGCGCGCGTGGCGAGCGCGCTGCGCGCCGCGGGGCTCGAGAAGGGCGATCGCATCGCGTGGATCGGCAAGAACAGCGATCTCTATTTCACGCTCTTCTTCGGCGCCGCGCGCGCCGGGATCGTCATGGCGCCGATCGGCTGGCGGCTGTCGCCCGTCGAATGGGCCTATATCATCAACGATACCCGGGCGAAGATCGTCTTCACCGGCCCCGGCTTCGATGCGGTGCCCGATCAGTTGGCGGGCAAGCTCGACCATGCGCCGCGCATCGTCGGCGATACCGAGGCACGCGCGCTGATCGAGGCGACGCCGCGCGCGCCCTTCACCCCGTCCGGTCCCGACGATGCCGTGCTGCAACTTTATACCTCGGGGACGACCGGCAATCCCAAAGGTGCCGTGCTGTCGAACCGCAATTTGTTCGCGTTGCGGAAAAACTCGGCCGACGCCGACCTTGCCTATACGAAATGGGACGATGACGAGGCGGTCCTCGTCGCGATGCCGTGCGCACATATCGGCGGAACGGGGCTGGGGATCATGGCACTGGCGGCAGGACTGCCCGGCATCATCCTCGCCGAATTCAATCCCGACGGGGTTTTCGATGCGGTCGAACAGCATGGCGTGACGCGCTTCTTCATCGTTCCCGCTGCGCTGCAGATGCTGCTGCTCCACCCACGCTGCGGCACCGTGGATTACAGCCGGCTCAAATATATCCTCTATGGCGCGGCGCCGATCCCGCTCGAACTGCTGCGCCAGTGCATCAAGATGTTCGGGGCGGAATTCATCCAGGCCTATGGAATGACCGAAACAACCGGCACGATCTGCATGCTGCCGCCCGAGGATCATGACCCCGAAGGCAACAAGCGCATGCGGTCGGCCGGCAAACCGCTGCCCGGCGTCGAGATCAGGATTATCGGCGACGATGGGCAGGACATGCCCGTTGGGGCGGTCGGCGAAGTCGTCACGCGCTCGTCGAACAATATGCTCGGTTACTGGAACCTGCCCGATGCGACCGCGCGTACGATGACCGGCGACGGCTGGATCCACACCGGCGACGCCGGCTATATGGACGAGGACGGTTATCTCTACATCCACGACCGGGTGAAGGACATGATCATCACCGGCGGCGAGAATGTCTATCCGGCCGAGGTCGAAAGCGCGATCTACGGTCATCCGGCGGTGCAGGAAGTCGCCGTGATCGGCATCCCCGATTCCAAATGGGGCGAAACGGTCAAGGCGGTCGTCGTGCCCAAGCCCGGGACGTCGGTGGAAGAGGCCGACATCATCGCCTGGGCGCGCGAGCGCATCGCGCCGTTCAAATGTCCGCGCAGCGTCGATGTGATCGAGGCGCTGCCGCGCAACGCCAGCGGCAAGATTCTTCGCAAGGATCTCCGCGCCCCCTATTGGGAAGGCTATGAGCGGATGGTGAATTGACGGCCGATCCGATGCAGAGGCAGGGGTTGGAGGCCTTCCGGCAGGAGGTTCGCGGCTGGATCGCGGCCAATCTGACCGACGATCTGCGCGACGCCGCGGCGCGCGCGACGAGCGTGTTCGTCGACAAGCCGCATGCAATGGCGTGGCAGGCGATCCTGCATCGCCATGGCTGGGCGGCGCCGCACTGGCCGCGCGAATATGGCGGGACCGGCTGGGACGAAACGCAGCGGCATATCTTCGATTCCGAACTCGCCGCTGCCGGCGCGCCCAGCCTGTCGCCGATGGGATTGCGCATGGTGGCGCCGTGCATCATGCGCTTCGGCACTCCCGAGCAGAAGGCGCATTATCTGCCGCGTATCCTGTCGGGCGAGGATTTCTGGTGCCAGGGCTATTCCGAACCGCAGGCGGGATCGGATCTCGCCAGCCTGTCGCTCCGCGCCGAGCGCGACGGCGATGATTATGTGCTGAACGGGTCGAAAATCTGGACGACGCACGCCCATTTCGCGAACCGTATGTTCTGTCTGGTGCGCACCAGCCGCGACGGCCGCCCGCAACAGGGCATCACCTTCCTGTTGCTCGACATGGCGCTGCCGGGGATCGAGGTGCGGCCGATCCTGACGCTGTCGGGCGACCATGATTTCAACCAGGTCTTTTTCGACAATGTCCGCGTGCCGCAATCGGGCCGGCTCGGCGAAGAGGATCAGGGGTGGGGCGTCGCCAAATATCTCCTCGAGTTCGAACGCTCGGCGGCTTACGCTGCGGGGCTGACCGCGGCGCTCGATCGCCTGCTGGCGAGCGCGGCGGCGCGCGATTTCGGCGAAGGCGGCACCCTGCTCGACGATCCGGCGATCCGGCGGCGTTTCGCCCGGCTCTACACCGATGTTCACGCGATCCATGCCGCCGAGCAGCGAATGATGGCGGCGATCGCGCGCGGGCGCAGCCCCGGCCCGGCGTCGTCGATGCTGAAGGTGCAGGGGACCGAGGCACAGCAGCGCATTCAGGAGCTGGCGGTCGATATCGCCGGTCCCTATGCGGCGCCGCACCAGTTCGAGGCGCGCGCGCCGTGCAGCAATCTGCCCTTCGTCGGGCCCGAGGATGATCTCACCGCCTCGGCCCGCTATTTCAACGGTCGCGCCGCGTCGATCTATGGCGGGTCGAACGAGATTCAGCGCAATATCATGGCCAAGCTGATGCTGGGGCTATAGCTGCGGCGCGTCGGTGCGCTGGCGTTCGCGGGCGCGAAGGAAGGCGGGGCGGGCAGTGCAGCGATGCAGCCAGTCGGCCGTCGCTTCGCCCAGCACGTCGGCCGCGCCCAGCGTCGTCGCAAGGAATGCGGCATAGCCGATGGCGATGTCGGCGGCGGTGAATCGCCCGGCGACCAGCCATTCGCGCCCGTCGGCGAGCGCCGCCTCGATGCTCTTGGCGCGACCGCCGAAGAAGGCCTTGTAATCGTCGACCGCCTGCGCGAGCCGGCGCTCGGCGGGTTCGACCCGCGTGTAGCGGATCATGATCGCGAGCGGGAAGGTCAGCGTGGCATCGCTGCGGTGCAGCCAGTTGCGATAGTCCCAATAATCGGCTTCGTCGCGGCGCACCTCGAGCGCGCTGCCCTCGACGATGCGTTCGCATATGGCCGCCGATTCGGTCATCAACCGTCCGCCTTCGACCCAGCCCGGGACCGTCATCAGCGGATTGACCGCGCGATACTCGGGCGCAAAGGCGCGCGGCGGAAAGGGCAGGACGCGCAGGTCGACGTCTGCGCCCACCTCTTCGACCGCCCACAGGCAGCGCAGCGAGCGGGCATCGGGGCAATGGTAGAGGATCGGCGGGGTCATGCGGTGATATCCTTCATCCGTTCGATATGCAGGCGATGCTCGCGCCAGGCGATGAACAGCCCGCTCGCGACGATCAGCGGCGCGCCGACCCAGGTCGTCTCGGCGGGCAGAGTGCCGAAGAAGAACCAGCCGCAGGCAATCGACCACAGCAGGCTCGAATAATCCATCGGCGTCACCACGGCGACGGGCGCGAGGCGCAGCGCGCCGGTCAGCGACAATTGCACCACCGCGCCGAGCAGGCCGAGCCCGATCAGCAACGCCCATTCGCCGGCGCCGTGCGCGGTCATCACGAAAGGCAGCGCCAGACCGAGCGGCAGCATAGAGATCAGGCTGAACCAGAAGACGATCGTCATCGGACTTTCGGTCCGCGCGAGGTCGCGGACCTGGATGGTGATCAGCGCGGTCATCACCGCCCCGCCGAGCGCGATCAGCGTGCCGAGCCCGTGATGGCCGGTGAAGCCCTGCGCAATCAGCGTCGTCGGATTGAGGACGAGCAGGACGCCGAGGAAACCGACCAGCACGGCGCTCCACCGCTGCCACCCCGTCGGCTCGCCAAGGAACAGCGCGGCAAAGATCACCGCGAAGATCGGCACCGACAGGTTTATCGTCGTCGCTTCGGCCATGGGCAAAAAGATCATCCCGCCGAAGTTGAGCGCCATGCCGGTCAGCCCCATCATCGCCCGCCGCGCATGGGTGCCGATCCGGTGGGTGCGATAGATGGCAAGGCCGCCCCGCGTCAGCGCCCAGCCGACGAGCATCGGCAGCACGATCGCCTGCCGCCAGAACAGGCTCTCGACGATATGGATGCCCGCGGCGTCGATCCGCTTTACGAGCACGAACATCAGGGAGAGGCTGAGCATGGCGAGCAGCCGCAGCGCGATGCCGCCCAGATAATGCTGCGAAACCTCGGGGGACGGGGCGGTGCTCATGCGCCGTTTCGCATATCAGCCTGCCGATGCTTTGCAAGCTAGGGTTCCGACGCCGCGGTAAGGGCGGCAACAATGTTGGGGCACCGCGCGCAATCCCCTTGCGCGCGGCCCCCCGTTACGGCTAAGGGCGCACTCCGGCCTAGGGGTATAGCTCAGCTGGTAGAGCATCGGTCTCCAAAACCGAGGGTCGCGGGTTCGAATCCTGCTGCCCCTGCCAGGCCGGACCACGGCGGCTCTCCAAGTGTGCGCCGTTCCAGCGACATATTCAATTGGCGGGAGCTTTCGTGGCGTCGTGGTCAAGGCCGCGCCGCATGTGCCAAAGCGCGGTCGAGAAGCGAGCGCTCCGCCAGCGCATCGTCCAGACGGTCGAGGAGCGGTATCAGATCGCCGGCTTCGGCATTGAGTTCGGCGGCGCTGTCGCCGAGCGCCTGCCAGAGTCCGGCGAGTTCGCTGGTCAGCGCCTCGCCTTTCGGCGTCAGCGCGATCGGGCGCCTCCGCGCATCCTTGCCGTCGGGAATACTGTGAACGAAGCCCTTGGCTTCGAGTGAACGCCGCGCTTGGCTTATCGAGACATGGGTGAGGCGGAGCGCCGACGCGATTTCGCCGACGGTCATTGGCCCGTTGCGCATGATCTGGTTGAGAATCCCGAACCATCGCTGCTCGAATTCGATGCCGAATGCGGCATATGTTTGCGCGCTCTCGCGATCGATCCGTTCGGACAATCGGCGCAGCCTGGCGCCCAGTGCCGCGCCGCCGGCGAGCCGGCAGTAATCGGGCTGTTCGCTCATGAAAGCGCGTCCCCGAGCGTGAACAGTTTGCGCGCGATGGCCTTGATCGCAGCCTTGCTGGATGCGGTCGCCGAGCCATTGGTGAGGATTGCAACCCCGGTCGTCGTCGCGGGATCGACATAGACCGCCGTGAAAACGCCGGGATCGCCGCCCCAATGATTGATGCGCGGCGCGCCTTCGCCCTCGGATTCCATCCAGCCGAGCCCTTGACCGGTCAGCCAGGCCGGCAGACCTGGCGGCTTTTGCATGTGGAGCATCTCGTCCATCGAGGGTTCGGCGAGCATCCGGCGAGACCCGGTGCGGCCGCGATTTGCCGACGCCGCGACGAAGGGCATGAGGCCCGAGATCGAGGCGCGGAGCATGCCCGCAGGCCAATCGGGAAATCCGACGGGCGCAACAGGGACAAGGCGCTGCGCGTCGATTTCATAGGGCGTGACGCGAAGCCGGGCCGGAACATCGGCGAGGGTCCACGACAGATGATCCATGCCGAGCGGGCTGAACAGCCGGCGCTGCAGATAGGTCCTGAAATCGACGCCGGCGACGCGCGTGCCGATATAGCCGAGCAGGCCATAGCCGACGTTGGAATAGTCATAGGCCCGTCCCGGTGCCGCGCCGGAAAAGCTGCCGGCCGCAGAATAATGCGTTCCGCCGGGAACCAGGTAACTGCGCAGGAAATCGCCGAGTGCGAGCGGCGAATCGCCGCCGTGCGTCCGGAAATCCACCGCATAATAGGTGGCATCCGAGATGCCCGACATGTGCATGAGAAGGTGGCGCGCGGTAATGTCCTGTCCGGGCGCTGCCGGAGAAACGACAGCAAAGTCGAGATAGCGGTTGACCGGCGCGTCGATATCCAGCCGTCCCTCCTCCGCCAGCATCATGATCCCGGTGGCGGTAATCGTTTTCGTCACCGACGCGAGGTGAAACATCGAATCGACGGTGACAGGCCGCTGCATGGCGATGTCGGCATGGCCGCAGGTCCGCGACAGCAGCACTTTGCCCGATCGGGCAAGGCCGACGGCAAAGCCTGCCATCCCGCCGCTGCGCCTCTGGTCCGCAAGGAAGCGGTCGAGGTTTTCGGCGGCGGGCGAGCGCGCGAGCGCTGGCGGCGCGAGCGCAACGGCCGAAAGCGCTCCGGCAAGAAAGGATCGGCGGCTCGCCGTGGCATGGATGGAAGCCGTCAATGCGGCCGAAGGATCATCTATCATCGGCCATTAATGTAGGTGCCTACATATATTGTCAAGACAGGTAATTTGTGCGTCCCTATGCGCTCGCCGTCGCATCACTGCTGCTTCAGGAGCGATCGATCCGTTCCACGATCAGTGCGGCGCCTACCCCCATCGCGCCCGTCACCACCACGATCCCGAAGCGCCCGTTGCAGGCATCAAGGGCGTCGAGCAGCGCCGATGTCAGGATCGCGCCGCTGGCGCCCATCGGATGTCCCTTTGCCAGATGGCCTCCGCCGACGTTCACCCGCATCGGATCGACATCATAATCGCGCAGGAATTTGGCGATGGTGACCGCGAAGGCTTCCATGAATTCGATCCGATCCATGGCGTCGATTGTCAACCCGGCGCGTGCCAATACCCTGTCCATCGCGGCGAAGCCGGCGGTCAGCGACGCGGCCGGATCGCCGCCGCATTCGGCAAAGGCGACGACACGGGCGCGCGGGGCGTCGCCGAGCCTGTCGGTTCCGAGAAGTGTGAGGCCGGCGCCGTCGCAGATCGGCGGCGCGTGGGCGATGCTGTGCAGCGGCGCAAAGCGCTCGCCGCCCAGCGCCGCAGCATATTGATCCTGCAGATCGCCAAAGGCCGGCGGCGTCCCGGCGAGGGTTTGCGCGCTGGTTTGCGGGCGCAGGCACTCCTCGCGCGACAGTGCGCCCGTGTCGATGCGCGAGCGTTGCAACGCCGGGCTGTCCTCCGCCGCCACCGCGCGCTGCTGTGACAGGAGGGCGACCGCGTCGAGGTCGGGACGCGCGATGCCTTCGGCATGCGCGAGCCGGTCGGCGCCGAGAACCGGCGGAACGAAGCGGGCGTGCGGCGGCAAGTCCGCGGCGGTGTAGAAGCTCGCCCGGTCGCCCAGAAAGGGCGCGCTGCTCATCGATTCGACGCCGCCGGCGAGCGCCGAATTCATCTCGCCGCTCGCCACCCTCGCAATCGCATGGCCGATCGCCGAAAGTCCCGATGCGCAATAATTGTTGATGCTGTGCGCGGCGGTTTCGTGCGGCAGGCCGGCATGAAGTTTGGCGACCAGCGCGATGTGGCCGCCCTGCGCGCCGCTCTGCGTTACGCAGCCGAGCAGCAGCGCGTCGGGCGCGGCCGCCGCATCGCCGCATCGCGCGCGCAGTCCGACGATCTGCTGGCGCACCAGTTCCTGCGGGCTGAGTTTTGCCAGGCCGCCGTCGGGCCGCGCCTTGCCGCGCGGTGTCCGCACCGCGTCGTAAATATAGACGTCGGTCAAATCAGGTGCCGACGACGAAGCTGACCGCGGTCGTGGCGCTGCCGCCGACGTTGAAGGTCGCGAAATTGCGCGCGCCCTCGACCTGATAGTCGCCGGCATTGCCCGTCACTTGCCGCCAGCCGTCGAGCAGCATCCGCACGCCCGTCGCGCCGACCGGATGGCCGAGCCCGATCAGCCCACCCGAAGGATTGACGGGCAGCTTGCCGCCGAGCGCGATCGTGCCGTCCTCGACCGCGCGCCAGCTTTCGCCCGGTTTGGTGATGCCGAAATGATCGATTGCCATATATTCGGTGATCGAGAAGCAATCATGCACCTCGACCCCGTCGCAGGCATAGATGTCGGGCATTTCAGCGCGGCGCAGCGCGTCCATCATCGCCTTGCGCACGCTGGGGAAGACATAGTCGCCGCCGCGGCTGTCGGCGACCTTGGTCGAATAGAGCAGGGGGGCGGTGGCGTGGCCCCAGCCCTTGATGCGCGGGATGCTGTCGAGCGGGATGCCGCGGCGCTTCGCATAGGACTCGGCAACCGCGCGCGAGGCGAGGAAGATGGCGGCAGCGCCGTCGGTCACCTGTCCGCAGTCGGACTTGCGCAGGCTTCCTTCGATCAGCGGATTGACCTCGTCATTCTCGCCGAGATGATCGTCGGTCACCGCCCAGCCGCGCGTCTGCGAGTTGGGGTTCTTCTTGGCATTGGCGAAATTATTGGCCGAAATGGCACGCAGATGCGCGCGGTCGAGCCCGAAACGCTCGTCATATTCCTCCGCGACGCGCGCGAACATATACGGCCACAGGTAACGCGCCTCCTGCGCCTCGCGCCCGGCCCAGGCGGCGGCGCCGAGATATTCGGCGGCGCGCTGGCCGGGCACATTGCGCATCAGTTCGATGCCGAGCACTAGCGCAAGGCCGTAGCGTTCGGCCTCGATCTCGGCCGCCGCGGCGAGGATCGCGATGCTGCCCGAGGCGCAGGCGGCCTCGTGCCGCGACGCCGGGATGCCCGCGAGGTCGGGGTGGACATGGCCGAAGAAGCCGCCGAGCTGGCCTTGGCCCGCGAACAGTTCGCCGACGAAATTGCCGACGTGCGCGGTTTCGACCTCGCGGGGTTCGATACCGGTCGCGACGAACGCGGCTTCGGCAACGTCGCGGAACAGCTCGAACAACCCGCCGCCCTCGCGTTCGAGATTGCGCGCGAAGTCGGTTTGCGCGCCGCCGAGGATGAAGACATCTTTCGCCATGTCAGGCTTCCTTTTCGAGAGTGGCGAGCGCCATTTCGCGCACTTCGCTGCGCATCACCTTGTTCGTGACGTTGCGCGGCAAGGCGTCGAAGCGGAACAGGCGCTCGGGAAGTTTGAATACCGCGAGGTCTTTTTCGCGGAGATAGTCGGTTACGTCGGGCAGCCCCACATCCACGCCGCCGCGCGGGACATAGGCGAGGCCGATCCGCTCGCCCATCTTCGCGCAGGGCAGCGAGAAGGAGCAAGCCTCGGCGAGCAAGGGATGGCCGCCCAACAGCTGGTCGATCTCCTCGGGCGAGATGTTCACGCCGCCGCGGATGATCAGATCCTTGCAGCGCCCGACGAAGCGATAGAAATCGCCGCCTTCGGCAATTTCGAACAGGTCGCCGGTGCGGAACCAGCCGTCGGCTGTGAAGGCTTCGGCGGTGCGCTCGGGCGCGTTGTGATAGCCCTCGAACAAGGTCGGTCCGCGGATTTGAAGTTCGCCCGAGATGCCGTCCGCCTCGATCGGATCGCCGCCGCCGGGCGGGGCGAGGCGGCTTTCGATATTGGGCGCGCGGCCCTCGCCATAGGGGCGTTGGTAGGTGCCGCGCCGCGGGAACAGGCTCGCGCGCTTGTCGGGATCGGGCATGTCGCCCTCGCCGGTGATGAAGCTCATCCCCTCGTTCGACCCGAAGACGTTGACGATGACGATGCCGAGCTTTTCCTGAAAACCGCGTACCATCGCGGGCGCGAGCGGCGCCGAGCCCGAGGCGATGACGCGCAGGCTGGAGAGGTCGACCGACGCCAGCAACGCCTCATTCTGCAGCAGCATGTTGAGCACGGCGGGCGGGGCGATCGTCAGGCTCGGCCGTTCGGTCGCGATCTGCCGAAGATAGATGGCGGGATCGAAGGGATGGTGCAGCACCATCGTACCCGCGCTGGTCAGCCAGCACATGGTGATGCCGCCGATGCTCGCCATATTGATCAGCGGGAAGGGGTTGAGCAGGACATCGCCCGGCCCGACCTTCATCGCCTCGTATCCTGCCCCGGCGACCGCGATCCAGTGGTTATGGCTGCGCGGGACGCCCTTGGGCACGCCGGTGGTTCCCGAGGTCCAGCAGATGGTGAAGATGTCATCGGCATCGACCGGGTTCGCGGCGACATGGGCTGCGAGAGCTCCGGCGTCGCCGCTGGCGGCCGACAGGTCGATCGCGCCGACGGGCGCCTTGGGGCCGAAGGTCATCAGCCGGATACTATCCAGCAGCGGCGCTGCTACGCCGACATGATCGCAACCCTTCATCTGCGTCGCGCAGACGAAGGCTTTGGGCTCGACCACACCGATCATGCCTTTCAGCTCATGGCTACGATATTGCACCGCCGCGGGGCTGACGATCGCGCCGATCTTCGCCGCCGCAAAATAGAGCGCGACGAACTCGCTGATATTGGGAAGCTGGACGAGCAGCACATCGTCCTTGCCGATCCCCGCCTTCACGAGCGCGCCCGCGAGCCGGTCGATCTCCGCCGTCAGCTCGACATAGGTCAACCGCTGCGGATCGCCGAAAGCGAAGTCGGCGCGATTGGGGGCGTCGACCAGTGCCAGCCTGTCCGGATGCGCGGCCGCATTGGCCGCGAACAGGTCAGCAAAGGTCTTGTCGCCCCACCAGCCACTTTCACGATAGCGCCGCCTTTTATCCTCTCCCGCGACGATCATTTCAGGCGGCCAGCACGCTGTTTTCGCCCATGCCGATGTCGTCGCTGCTCGCCCACACGGTGTGCGTGCCCGAACAGATGCGCTCGGGCAGGATGATCCGGCACACCGGCCCCGCCGCGACATTCTTGGCGTCGATCAGCACGCATTCGGACGTGTCGGTTTCGAGGTCGGCGATGAAGGAAACGAGATAACCGTCGTCCTCATCCTTCGCATCGATGCGCGGCGCGAAGGGGGCCTCGCTGCCGAATCGGCCGGGGCCGAACTCATAGGATTCGCTCGTTCCGGCGTTAAGGTCATGCTTGACGAGGCCGCGGAACAGGAACCAGCCTGGCTCGGGGATCGCGCTGTATGCGTAACGGTAGGGTTTGCCCGCATAGCGCTGGTTGAACATGCCGAATTCGAGATCGCGGTCGTCGAGCCTTTGTTCGGTTGTCTTTCCGGTCTTCAAGTTGAAGCGCCAGCGGTGGAGGCGCGGCTTCAGAAGTCCCTGATCGAGATAGGCCATCATCCGCTCGAGCCCTTCGGGCGCGTTCGGATAGGATTTCGGCATCGGCTCTTCCTGATAATAGCCGTCGAGGATGATCTCGTCGCCTTCCTCCCAAGCGTTCAGCCAGTGGAGCGTGTAGGTCGGCGCGGCTTCGAACCAGCGGATATCCTCGGGGTTTCCGTGCCGCGGGATGATCGCGAAACGCGTCTTTTCGTCGGGGTGAAACTGGACGACGTGAAGGTTCTTTTCGAGCAGTTCCGCGTTCCAGTAGAGCGGCATGTCGTTGAGGATGGTGTAATTTTCGGTGAACGCCATGTCGTGCGGCAACCGCGGTCCGGCGAGCGGGACGGGAATATAATGTTTGAGCTTATTGTCCGCGCCGACGACGCCATAATGCATATAGGGCGCGTGCTTCGAATAGTTGAAGAACATCAGTTCGCCGGTCGCGAGGTCGACCTTGCAATGCGCCGAAATGCCGTCGAGCGGTACCCAGCTTTCGGTGCCGAACTGTTCGAGCGTGAACGGGTCGAGCCGATAGGCCTCGCCGCACTGGTAGAAGGTCGAGATGATCTTGCCCGCGTGGATCGCGACGTCGGTCGACGATGAATCCTTGAGCCATTCCTGCGCGCCCCAGCCGTGGCGGGTCGACTTGTGCGGCGGCTCCATCAACCCGGCCCAGAGCGAGCGGCCGGCTTCCTTCTCGGCCTCGAACCCCTTGGTGCGGACAAAGCGGCTGCGATAGCTCGCGCGGCCGTCCTTGAACGAGATCGCATGGATGAACCCGTCACCATCAAAGGGATGATAGCGGCCGATCGGTTCGTGAATCTGGTTCTCGCCGGTGCGGACGTAAACGCCGTCGATGTCGGTCGGGATCGTGCCGATCACCTCGACCTCGCCATTGGCGAAGACCGCATTCCACTCGTTATAGGTCGGCCGCCACGCGCCCTTCATATAGGGATGGTCGTTCGGTTGAACGGTGGTCCGGATCGTGTCGACAAGCTGAGCTGTCATGCGATGACTCCTTCGGCGGCTGTAAAGCGCGGCCTGGCGACGGCCGCATCATATTCTTTCACGAGACGGTCGACGATGTCCGCGACCGGTTCGGTCGCGCGAACCGCGCCGACGCCCTGACCCGCAGACCAGACATTCTTCCATGCCTTGGCGTCGTCCTGCGCATCGGAGAAATTGGGGCGCTTGTCCTCAGGCATGTTCGCGGGGTCGTAGCCCGCAGCGATCAGGCTTGATTTCAGCCAGTTGGCGGTCACGCCGGTAATGCCCTTCGACGGCATGATGTCCTCGGCCCCCGCCGCGACCACCATGTCCTTGTAAGGCTGAACAGCCATGCTTTCGGTGCAGGCGATCAGCGATGTGCCGAGATAGGCGAAGTCGGCCCCCAATATTTCGGCGGCCCGAATTGCCTGACCCGTCGAGATTGCGCCGCCCAGCACCAAGGGGCCGTCCCAGAACTGCCGCACTTCCTCGACAAAGGCGAAACCGGCGGTGGCGCCGGTATGGCCGCCGGCTCCCGCCGCGACGAGCACGAGTCCATCGACGCCCGCCGCCGCAGCCTTGCGGGCGAAGCCCACCGAATTGACGTCGGCGAAAACGATGCCGCCATAGGCGTGGATTTGCTCGACGACGCGGGCGGGACTGCCGAGCGCGGTGATGACGAGCGGAGCCTTGTGCCGCACGACGCAGGCGAGGTCGTCGGCAAGCCGGCTGTTCGACGGATGCACTACCAGATTGACCGCCCAGGCGGCGGCGTCGGGATCATTCGACAGCGCCGCGTCGATGCGGCTCACCCAGGCTTCCAGGTCGGCGGTCGTCCGCGCGTTCGGCGCGGGAAAGCTGCCGATCATTCCGGCGCGCGAGGCGGCGATGACCATGTCGGGGCCCGACACGAGAAACATCGGGGCCGCGATTGCGGGCAGGCGCAAATTGCGCGTCAGCGCTGCGGGAAGGCCGTGCTTCGGCTTCATTCCTGTCTCCCAAAACTTACTTGCATAGTGATACTAACTTGCGTAACAGAACTTATGCCCGTTCAAGAGGCATTTGCAAGCAAAACATGCCGGCCCGTCGCCGGCAGTGGGGAGAGGGAGAATCATGAAGCATTCATTTGCTATGCTGTTGGCCGCGTCGGCGCTTGCCGGTCCCACGGCGGCGTTCGCGCAGGACGCCCCCGCCGAAAGCCAGGGCGGCCTCGACGACATCATCGTTACCGCCCAGAAGCGCGCCGAGGGCTTGTCCGACGTGCCGATCTCGATTTCCGCGGTCAGCGGCAAGCAGGTCGAAAGCTATGGGCAGACCAACCTCGAACAGATCAGTTCGTCGGTCCCGAATCTGAAGATCACCCAGACCGCGATCGCCAATCGCATCGCGATCCGCGGCATCGCCTCGGGCGACAACAAGGGGTTCGAACAGTCGGTCGCGATGTTCGTCGATGGCGTCTATTATGGACGCGACCAGCTTTCGCGCCTGCCGCTCGTCGATATGGAGCGGGTCGAGGTTTTGCGAGGCCCCCAACCGACGCTGTTCGGCAAGAATGCGATCGCAGGGGCGGTCAATATCACGACACGCAGCCCGACCGACGAATTCGAGGGGACGGTGAGCGGCCTCTATGAATTCAATCACAAGGAACTGCAGCTGACCGGCGTCCTGTCGGGGCCGCTGAGCGACGGCATCGAAGCGCGCGTGGTTGGCTATCATCGCTCGATGGACGGATATTTCTACAACCAGAAATTGAAGCGCAACGAGCCCAACGTCGATGAATATTATGTCCGCGGCAAGGTTGAGTTCGACAAGGGCGGGCCGCTCGCGGCCGAACTGAAGCTCGAATATGCAGACTTCGCGATGAAGGGCCAGCCGCGCGACGTGTTCGGCGCGGTCGGGAATTACAATGCGGTCTTCCAGGGCCCCTTCTTCGTCAGCACTGTCCCCGACTATGTGCGCGAGGATAATGGCTATGAAAGCCGCAACAAGGTGTTCGGGGCGACGCTGAACGCCAATCTGGAAATCGGCGAGCACACGCTGACCTCTGTGACGTCGCTGCTTGACTATAAGACGCGCGAGATCGTCGATGTCGACTTTTCGGGGATCAGCTTTCTCGACGGCACCAATTTGCGCGAGGATTATCGGCAGTTTTCACAAGAGCTGCGTTTAACGTCGCCCGGCGGCGAGGCGTTCAATTATATCGGCGGCGTCTATTATCAGCACGCCAAGCTGGACGTTCAGGATTTCACCCTCTTCAACCCGACCTTCCTGGGGCTGGGCGCACCGTTCAACGCGCTTGGCGACACGCGCAACGACCGCGATTACAGTCAGACATCGGACCTGATCTCGGCCTTTGCGCAGGGCGAATTATCGTTGACCGACCAGCTTCGCGTTACGGCCGGCGCGCGCTTCAACCATGAGAAGAAGAGCGGCCGCCGATCGCTCGCCATCGTGCAAGGCCCGCTCAGCACCGCGCCCGCCGCCGTGGTCGCTGCGGTGTTCCGCGCGCTCAACATCGAGGCGCACAGCATCGCCGGCAAGCTGAGCGAGGACAGCTTCAATCCGATGGTCAACGTCCAGTTCGACGCGACCGACGACCTGATGCTCTATGCGTCCTATGCGCGCGGAACCAAGGCCGGCGGCTTCGACATCCGGTCCAATTCTTTGCCGACGTCGACCACGGTCGCCAAGCCCGGCGCGTTCGAATTCCAGGACGAAAGCGCCGACAATTTCGAAGCGGGGCTGAAATACAAGGGCCGCGACCTCGCTTTCAACCTGTCCTTCTATCGCACCAAATACAAGGATCTGCAGGTCAACATCTTCGACGGGACGCTCAACTTCAACGTCCGCAATGCGGCGGCGGCGCGGACGCAGGGGATCGAAGCCGATTTTCGCGCGGCGCTCGCCGAAGGCCTGACCATCAGCGGCGCGATTGCCTATCTCGATTTCAAATTCACCAACTTCACCGACGGCCAATGCTATTATCTGCAGACGCCGGGACCGGGTGGCTTCTGCGACTATAGCGGCAAGCGTAACGCGCTGAGTCCGAAATGGTCGGGTAATCTCAACGTCGATTACTGGACGCCGGTCGGCAGCGACCTCAAGCTGTCATTCAACGTCAACGCCGACTTTTCCTCCTCCTATATCGCGGCGGCGAATCTCGACCCGCGGACCTATCAGGGCAGCTATGCGAAGCTTGGCGCCCGCATCGCCTTGGGACAGATCGACAATCGCTGGGAAGTGGCGCTGATTGGCCGCAACCTGACCGACCAGCGGATCCTTCAGACCGGCAGCGCGATGCCGCTTGCGACGACGATCACGGGCGGGGCGGGCAATGCCTATAACGGGATCGTCGATCGGCCGCGCACGATAGCGGTGCAGGTCACGGGGCGCTTTTGAACCAGCTCTCCCCCGACGGAAGCATGGGCGCGGGCACCGCCCATCTTCCGTCGGACCGGCCTTGTCGCGTGCTGTTCGGCGGAGTAGGGCGGGCGCAGCAATGGACGCATCAGCCGTGAAAGAAGATCGCACCATCCGCGCCTGTTCGATCTGGCGCGCGCTCGATGTCGTCGGTGACGTTCCGGTGCTGCTCATCATGGAGCAGGCCTTTCTCGGCACCCATGGCTTCGACGAATTCGTGGCGCGGACCGGGCTCGCGCGGTCGGTCGTCAGCGGGCGGCTACGCAAGCTGGTCGACGAGGATTGCCTTGCCAAACGGCCGAAGAAGGAAGGGCGCGGTTCCTATTATGCGTTGACCCAGAAGGGGCGCGACCAGTTTCCCAACGCCTTGATGATGCTGCGCTGGCAGCATCGCTGGGAAGCCGCGAGCCGCGACTTTCGGGTTCGCCTGCGGCACAGCGCGTGCGGCGCGGAAACCGAGCCGACTCCGATCTGCGCCCATTGCCGGAAGGAAATCGACCCGCGCGACGTCGACTGGCGCGAAGGGCCGGGGCTGGCCCAGGTCGTTCCGCACTATGAACGCCGGCGCTTCAACGGCGCGGTGACGGCGCGCCGCCCGGGCGGACGCCCGCTGGTCGATACGATGATCGAATTGTTCGGTGATCGATGGGCGACGCTGGTGGTGCGCGCGATGTTCACGCGCATCAACCGCTTCGATGACATTCAGCGCGACACGTTGATGGCGACCAATATCCTGACCGGCCGCCTCGAACGGCTGATCCGGCAGGGCATATTGCGGACCATTCCCTATTCGGCGCACGCCGACCGCGTCGAATATCGGCTGACCGAAAAGGGTCGCGACCTTTATCCCGTATTGCTGGCGCTGCTCCAGTGGGGCGACCGCTGGTTTTCCGACGAACGCGGCCCGCCGCTGATCCTGACGCACAAGCCATGCGGTCACGACCTTCGGATGATCGTTGCCTGCAATCATTGCGACGGCGAAATCGGCATACACAATCTGACGTTCGAGATCGAATGAGCGTCAGGAGCCGGCATTGAAGCGCAGCCGCGCTAGTTAAGCCGCGTCCATGTCTTGGTTCGACAGAAAAAGGCGAGGCAGCCCTTTACTTCCAGCTTGCCGTTACCGAGCAGTCGCAGTTCGCCGCGCGACGCCCCGTCGCCGGTTTCGGGGTCGTACACGGGGCCGCCCTTCCACTGGGAAGGGCCGCCCTTGAAATTCTGGAGCACGACCAGCCCCATCAGCCGGCGCTGGCGCAGCTTGGGATCGCCGTTCCGGACGTCGCGCAAATCGGGATTGGCGCGCAGCCGCTTTGCATCGACCACCTTGCCGCATAGCGCCGCGCCGCAGCGATAGATTTCGACCCGTCCGCCTTCGCTGCCCGTCGCCCACAGCCCAACGGGATCGGCGGCCATAGCGCTTGCGGGGGCAAGGGCGGCGGCGGCAGCGAGGCCCATCGCGATCGCGCGGCGGCTCATGCCGCCTGCTCCCGGCTCGCGGGCGCGTTCAGCAAAGCGAGCGCTTCGGCCAGGAGGGGGCGGTCGTCGTGCTGCCAGGGATGAAAGCCCGGCCGCATATAGCCAACCACACCTTTGAGCAGATGCCGCATCAGGCCGTGCCTTCCATAGAGATAGGCGAGCAAGTGCCGCCACGTCGTCCAGTCGTTGCGACCGTCCTGCCGCAACAAATCTGCGGTATTGCGGAAAATCACATAGTGAAAGCGCAAAGTCGTAACGCCCATGACGGCGCAGCGCTTCAACCAGCGCCGCAGCGGCATCATGTCACGCGTCGCATGAAGATAGGTGTCGTAGGCGACCGCCTTATGTTCGATTTCCTCGATCGCGTGCCACCGCCACAAACGCCGCGCTTCCTCGCTCGCGCCGCCCAGATGCCCGGGATTCGCGAGCGCGTCATGCGCCAGCGTCGCGGTAAAATGTTCGAGTGCGCAGGTTGCCGCCAATTGCTGGATCGGCGGGCGCCGTTTGGCCCATGCGATCGTCCGGCGCGCGCGTTCTTCGAGCGGGGCGATGTCGTAGCCGACATCTTCGGCCTGGCGATTGAATACGACATGTTCGCGCGAATGCATCGATTCCTGATAGATGAAATCGTCGATCTGGCCGCGCAGCGGCTGCGGCGTGCCTTCGCGATACTGCCGGACCGATGTCATGAAGAATTTCTCGCCGACAGGGAAGGTGGACGACAGCGCGTTGAAAAAGGCGGTGCGACCGGGGTCGCCGCTGTGCCACCAACGCGGCGGGGCCTGCTCGCGGCCGAACTTCATGTCGCGCTTCTCGATCCGGAGATCGGGAGGCGTGGGCGTGTCGAGGGTCATGAACAACTCCTGCGAATCATCAACATTAACATCAATGTTTATAATGCAAATATTCGCCATTCGCAAGAGATGCTACTATCCTGTTTCAGAACGGCTTTTTCGGAAGCCGATCGGAAGGCTGTTTCGCTTGCGTACATTGGTCTAAGGCCATGTGGACCGCAGGTGGAGGAAAGAGCGATGGCGCGAATGTACAAGATGGCGCGGCCCGCCCCCAAACGCCGCAAGCGATCGGGCGCGGAGGTACGCGAAGAGGGGCTGGCCGCGGCGCGTCGTCTGCTGCTAGACGGCGGCCCCGGCGCCGTGACGCTTGCCAACGTCGGCGAAGCGATCGGCATGTCGCACGCCAATGTGCTGCATCATTTCGGCTCGGCGGCGGGTCTGCAATCGGCGCTGATGGGATCGATGATCCAGGATCTGACGGGCGCGCTGGATAATGTCGTCGACCTGCTGAAAACCGACGATGCGGCGCCGCGCACGATTGCCGATCATGTTTTCGATGCCTTTGACAAGGGTGGCGCCGGGCCGCTCGCGGCGTGGATCGTTCTGTCGGGCGATGTTGGCCGCCTCGAGCCGATCCGCGAAGCGGTCGGTGCGCTCGTCACCGCGATCGTCGGTCAGTCGAAGGATGCCGCCGCGCGCGAGCGCGTCCGCGCCGCAGTGTTGATGGTCGCTGTCAGCGCGTTCGGCGATGCCGTGATCGGCCCCTATCTGCGCGATATGCTGGGCCAGAAGGATGATGCGATGCGCGATCTCGTCACCCGCTTCCTGCCGCTGTTCCTGTCTCCCGGCTTCCTGGGGCTGGCCGACGACTAGGGTCAGTATCTTGGGGTCAGGGGCCGGCCGCGAGCAGGATGCTATCGTCGGATGCCGAAACGCGATGCGCGATGCCGCTGCGTTCCATCGCCTTGACGAACCCATCCGCGTCGCCTGCCAGGCGGCTCAACTGAGCCATGTCGCGCAGGTGGATGGTGCGATAGCCGCGCCGGATCGCGCCCGCTTGCTCGAGCGCGGCAAGATGGGCGCTCACGACCTTGCGCGACAGGCCGCAGAGTTCGGCCAGATCCGACTGGCTGAGCGGTACGTCGGCGTCGCGCGCGAAGGTCAGGAGCCGCGCGGCGATGCGTCCGCGGGGCCTCAGCGACAGCATCTGCGCCAGTCCGTGCACGCTGGCGTCGAGTTGCCCGTACACCAGTTCGCTCGTCGCCTTCCAGAGCGCGGGGAGGCGATGCCCGATCCGGTCGAGCATCGTGTCGCTGATCGTCAGGACGCGGCTCGGCCGGCTGGCGATCGCGGTCACGATACGCGGACCGCCGCCCATCTGGCGCGACTGACCGAAGGCGTCACCGGCGCGGGCGATGCCGACCAGCACGGTCTTTTCCCCCGCCGCGGCTTCGAAGCGCAGCATCCCGTCGAGCGTGATGACGATCCCGGTCGCCATGTCCCCTTCGCCATAGACCCATTGCCCGCGCGCGAGCGTTACCAGCCGGCCATCGGCGGCAATCGCCTGCTGCACCGCAGGATCGCAGCGACCAAACCATCGGCATTGGCGGAGCTGTTCGGCAATAGTCATGAACAATTGTAACGAAAGTGGCATTTGATTGCCAGCGTTTGCGCTATCGTTGCCGGGATAATGCGGGAGAGTTCCATGACCTCGATACAGATGCACCCCCTGTCGCCGCACGTCGGTGTCGAAGCGACCGGGCTCGATTTGAACCATCTCGACGAGCAGGATATCGGGCTTCTGCGGCAGGCCGTCGCCGAGCACGGCGTCCTCTTCGTGCGCGATCAGACGCTCACCCCCGAACAGCATATCGCTTTCGCCCGCCGCTGGGGCGAGATCGACATCAACAAATATTTCCCTGCCAATGGCGGGCACCCGGAAATTGCGGAGGTCCGCAAGTCGGAAACCCAGCAGACCAATATCGGCGGCGGGTGGCACACCGATCACAGCTATGACCAGATCCCTGCCATGGGCTCCATCCTCCTCGCCCGCGAAACCCCGCCGACCGGCGGCGATACGCTGTTCGCGGGCATGGGCGCGGCTTTCGATTCGTTGTCGCCGGGCCTGAAGGACATGTTGCGGACGCTTCGCGCCGTCCACTCGGCCGACCATATCTACAGCGCCGATGGCCTCTATTCGAAGACCGATCAGGGTGTCGACCTGAAGGGGCATGAGGAACGAACGCGCGCGGTGCATCCGGTGGTGATCCGGCACCCGCAAAGCGGGCGCGAGATCCTGTACGTCAATCCGGCCTTCACACTGCATTTCGACGGCTGGACGCGCGAGGAGAGCGTGCCGCTGCTCACCTATCTCTATCAGGTCGCGATGCAGGAGCAGTTTCATTGCCGCGTCCAATGGGCGCCCGGATCGCTGGCAATCTGGGACAACCGGTCGACCTGGCATTATGCAATGAACGATTATCACGGCCATCGCCGCCTGATGCACCGCATCACCATTTCGGGCGAACCGCTCGCCTGATTTATGGGGCCAGCCCCTAAGGTCGTTCGATGCCGTAATCGATCCTGATCCGGACCCAGGCCCCGACCATCGAGCGCCCGCCGACCCGCGGCGGCCGCACGCGGAATTGCCACGCCGCCGCCAGCACCGAGCGGTTGATCTGCGATCCTTGGGGATATTCGTCGAGCCCGACGCAATCCTCGACGCGAAACTCGGGGGCGGTGCGACAGGCGATCAGGCCCCATCCCGGCCCACTGGCGGTGGACAGATAGCCGCGCAGTTCGTCGCGGCTCGGTTCGCGATACCATGCCGCGGCATAAAGCGGCTCGCCGTTCGGCGCGCTCCCCACGCGCGGCGTGTCGCGCGATGCCGCCGACCCGCCGCTGTCGGCCGGGCCATAAGACTGCCCGCTGTTGAGGCGGACGCCGATGCGTTTCGTCGGCGGGGTGGCTGGCGGCGCCGGTGGTTGCGGGGGCGTCGCGGGCTGCGGGACTTGTGGCGGCAGGGGGGGGGGCGGTGGGGCCGGAACGGGGGTGGTCGTTACCGGCGGGGTCGGGGCCCCCTCGTGCCGTTCGGGCGCCTTGCTGGCGTTTTCGGGGGCCTGCTCGGCGGCTTCGCTGGCCTCCAGGCTCACCATGGTGATGCGTTCCTGCTGCTTGTCGGGCAGCGATCCCAGACCGGTGGTGAGCAGCAGCAGGAGCAGCAGCGCCGGAATCAGGACAGCGAGGCCGATCGCGAACAGCCGGCGCCCCGCCCCGATGCTGAGCTGTTCGACGTAGGGAGTGGCTGGAACAGGGTTCAGCGGACGCAATCTTCGGTGGCGGCGCGCGTTGGTCGCGGGCCGGGGAGGCACGCGCGAGCGATAGGCGGGAGGGCGATTTTTGACAAGGGTGCCTGCAAGCCCGCAGCGGGCATGCGGTCAGCCGCGGTCCCGGAATCAGACCGCGCTGGCGCCGACGAAGCCCAGACCCGCGGCGAGCTGGATCGACTGGGCGCGGCCCGTTGCGCCGAGTTTCGCGGCGGCGTTGCGCAGGTGAAAGCGCACCGTCGATACCGACAATGACAGGATGATGCCGATTTCCCCGTCGGTCTTGCCCGCCGCGGCCCAGCGCAGGCACTGCACCTCGCGCCGGGTCAGCGTCTGCGGCACGGTTGCATTGCGCGGCCGTCCGCGCGCTTCATTGTGCGTGGCGACGAGGCGAAGCGCCAGGCTGTGCAGACGGTCGGCATGGTCAGCGAAAATATCGTCGACGCCCACCGGCTCGCGCGAGCACCAGAACACGGCGCCGACAAGTCCGCGCGGCAGATGCACCGGCGCAACGATCGCTTCGCCGAACAGCGGATTGTTCTTCGCCTGCTCGCAATCGACGGCATCTAACAGGCCGGTGGCACGCCATGTCTGCAGGCGCCCATCGCTGTAGAAAAAGGGTTCGGCGGTCAGGCGCGCGGCGGTGAGGAAGGCGACGTGCAGTGCCAGCTTGCGATCGCGCCAGTATCGATGCGTCGGATCATACCATTTGAAGCTGGTTTCGGCATAGGGACGGCCCTGTTCGTCGGCCATCGGATCGGGATCGCCCAGATCGGCCTGCGCGGCGATGAAGGGCAGGCCGATTGCGTCGCCCGCCGCCTGCACTGCCTCGATCAACGCCGGAAGCTGTTCCCAGCAAACTGTCCGATAATCCGTCACGCCGCCTCTTTCCGAACCCGCATACTGACACAGATGCCAGCTTGTCGGGCGGCCCGCAATTATATCCTCTGCGGGCGTTCGGACTGCGCGCCACCCGCGATCAACGACGGGGAGGCCGCGGCCGCTTGAGGGAGGATGACATGAAGGCTTTTCGCTTGTTCCTGCTTGCCGGTTCGGCCGCAAGCTTCGCCTGCGCCGCACCGGCCTTCGCCGCCGGTGCCGCCGCCGAAGCGGCCGACAAGGCGCAGCCGGCCGAGGGCGAGATCATCGTCACGGCACAGCGCCGCGCCGAATCGATCAATGATGTCGGCATGGCGATCCAGGCGGTCGACGGACAGACGCTGGAGGATCTGCGGGTCACCGACGTACGCGACCTGACCGCCGTCGCTCCCAGCTTCACCGTTTCGCAAAGCTATCAGGGCGTACCGACCTATACGCTGCGCGGCATCGGCTTCAACACGATCAACCTGTCGTCGACCTCGACCGTCGGCACCTATGTCGACGAAGTCGCCTACGCCTATCCGATCATGAACACCGGGCCGATCATGGATCTGGAACGGGTCGAGGTCTTGAAAGGGCCGCAAGGCACGCTCTATGGCCGCAACACCACCGCCGGCCTGATCAACTTCATCACCGCGAAGCCGACCGACAGCTTCGAAGGCAGCATCAGCGCCGATCTCGGCAATTATCAGACCTGGAATATCGGCGGCCACCTGTCGGGCCCGCTCGCCAACGGCATAGCGGCGCGCATCGCGTTCCGTAGCGAGAACAGCGACAAGGGCTGGCAGGTCAGCAACGCGCGCGGCGAGCGGCTCGGCGAGGTCGACAAGCTCGGCATCCGCGGTTCGCTGGCGATCGATCCCGGTCCCGGTACCCATTTCGACCTTTCGGTTACCTGGTGGCGCAACAAGTCGGATACCGTTGCGGGGCAGGGGATCGGCTTCACGCCGGCGACCGATCCGGTGACGGGGACGAGCAATTCGCGCTTCTTCAACGCTGCGGGGCTTGCCACCTATATCGCGGGCAATGCGCCGACCAGGGCAACGCAGGCCGACTGGGCGCCCGAGGCTGCGCGCTCGGCGGACATCGGCACCGGGCTGGGCCTCGACGGCCCGCTGCGCGAGGATAATCGCTTCTGGGGTCTGAAGCTGCGCTGGGACCAGGATATCAGCGACGGCGTCAAACTGGTGTCGCTGACCAGCTACAATGATTTCAAACGCAACGCACTGTCCGACTGGAGCGGCGCGCCCTTTGAAATCCTGCTTCAGAATACCGTGGGGCGGATCAAGAGCTTTGCGCAAGATCTGCACGTCGAAGGCGAATCGGGCGCGGTGAACTGGCTCGTCGGTGCCTATTACGCCAATGACCGGATCATCGATTCGAACCGCACCCTGCTGGGTCAGAACGCCAATGTCGGGCTGATCCGCGCGGCGGGCGTACCGCTTCTGGCGAGTCCGATTTTCAATTCGGACGGTTATACCGCGACCGATCTTGCGCAGGCGTTCCGCACCTATGAAGATTTCGGGCGCATCCGCACCAAGACATGGAGCGTCTTTGCCAATGCCGACTGGCAATTGTCGGACCAGCTCAAGCTGACGACCGGGCTGCGCTATACCGAGGACAAGCAACGCTACAACGGCTGTTCGCGGGACTTCAACGGCAATATGCTGCTCAACGTCAATGTCGTGAACCGCGCGCTGTACCTCCAGACCTATGGCGTGCTCGCCGATCCGATCACGCAGGGACAGTGCAACACCTTTGATCCGGCGTCAGGCACGTTCGGCGAGGTCAGTTCGCTTCTCAAGGAGAATAATCTCGCGTGGCGCCTCGCGCTCGACTGGTCGCCCAGCCCCGACACGCTGCTCTATGCGTCGGTCTCGCGCGGCTATAAATCGGGCACGACGCCGATCAACGCCGCGAATCTCGCCCGCCAGAATGCGCCGGTGAAGCAGGAAAAACTCACCGCTTATGAAGTCGGGCTGAAGGCGACGCTCGCCGACCGCATGGCGCAGGCGAATGTTTCTGCCTTCTACTACGACTATGCCGACAAGCAGATCAGCACCTATTTCGCCGATCCGATCTACACCGCGCTGTCGCGTCTCGACAATGTGCCCAAGTCGAAGGCCTATGGCGTCGAGGGCGAGCTGATCGTGCGGCCCGCGCCGGGCGTGTCGCTGTCGACCAACGCCTTGTGGCTCAAGACCCGGATCAACGGCTATGTCGGCACCAATGCGGCCGGCCAGTCGCAGAATTTCGACGGCGCCGAATTCATATATAGCCCGCGTTTTCAGGGCAGCGTCACGCTGGCTTATAATACGCCGGTCAGCGACAGTCTCAGCCTGACCGGCGCCGTCAGTGCGCGCTATCAGAGCAAGTCGAACACGATCTTCGAGGATCTGCCGCTCTACAAGATCGATGCCTATGGCACGGTCAATGCGAGCCTGGGCCTGAAGAGCGATGCGGGCTGGTCGGTTCAGCTGTGGGCCAAGAACCTGTTCGACAAATATTATTGGTCGGCGGTGGCGAGCAACGCCAATGTGGTCGTGCGCTTCCCCAATCCGCCGCGAACCTATGGGTTGACGCTGGGCTTCGATTTCTGAGCTCGCGAGAAGGGTGCAGGCAAGGCATGCAGGAAAATTATCTGGGCACGATAATCGACTTTTCCTCTCCCGTCGGCGAAGCGGCCCTGCTTGCACCCGACAGCGTCCAGTGGCGCGTCTACAAAAACCCGATCGCGCTGGGTATCGGCGGAATCGCGGCGGTTCTGCTTGAATTCGCCGAGCCGCGCATCCGGTCGGGGGTATGGGATCATTCCACCTACAAGGCCGATCCGATCGGCCGGTCGCGGCGCACCGGGCTGGTGGCGATGCTCGCCTGCTATGGCCCCGCAAGCGTCGCGCGCGAGGTGATCGGCAAGGTCAACCGGATGCATGGCGCGGTGAAGGGGCAGACGCCGGCGGGGGAGGCGTATCGGGCGCTCGACCCGGTGCTGCTCGACTGGGTAGCGGCGACCGCGGCCTATGGCTTTCTGACCGCCTATGATCGCTTCGTGCGCCCGGTGAGCGATGCCGACAAGGATCGCTTCATGAGCGACGGCGCGGTGATCGGACGGGCGTTCGGCGCGCTGCACACGCCGCCGACGATCGCCGACTTCATGGACATGATGGCGCGGCTCGAGGCGCGCTTCGAACCCCATCCGATCCTTTTCGAATTTCTCGACATCATCCAGTCCGGCCGCGCCGCGCCCGGCGTGCCCCGCCTGCTGCACCGTGCGATCGCGCGGGCGGCGGTGTCGCTGCTGCCGCCGCATATTCGCGCGCGGCTCGAACTCGGACGTTCCTATGACCTGACGCGCTTCGACCGGTTCGCGCTCAAGGTGGTCGGGCGGCTCGCCGACCGCCATGTCGATCGCAGCGCGCCGGTCTGCCAGGCGAGCGAGCGGCTGGGGTTGCCGCGTGATTTTGCCTTTCGCCCGGCGGGCGAACAGCGGGCGCTGCTCGCCAAGCGGACGTTCGCCGCGACCTGAGAGCGCCGACAGATGACCAACTTGTAATCCCGCCGCCATCGGCCGGGCAGGGGCCCGGGTCTATTGATCGGTCGTCGGGCAGGCCGATCCGAACCGTTTCCCCCGTCCCTGGAACGGACCGGCCGCCCTGACAGCCCCCGATTTGGGCGGTTGAACTGTCAAGGAGTGGAAGTCTTATGCGTAACTATAGCAAACTCGCTGCCGCCGCCGTCCTTTCGCTCGCCATGGTGAGCGGCTCGGCCTTCGCTGCCGACGCGACGCCGACCAAGGCGGCGACGTCGAAGCCCGCCAAGAAGGCGACGCACCACGCGCACAAGATGAAGAAGGCCGAAAAGAAGGCCGCAACCAAGGGCTGATTACCAGCGTCAGTTCCCGGTTGCCGAGGCCGGCCCGCCGACGCGGGCCGGCCTTTCGGCGTCCGGCGCCGGAAGATTATCGAGCGAGGAGCGGAAGCGCGGTCAGAAAGGCGCGTGCGAGGTTCCTTGCGGCGGCATCGATTCCGGCGCGGTCGGCCTCGTCGCCGGCTTCATAGGTATAAGCGGGGACGCCATAGGCTGCGTGAAACCAGTTTTTCGACGTGCCCGAGCCGGGGTTGGCATTGCGGCGCTCGATCGTGAAGGGATAGCCGGGCAGCGCCTTCTCCTTCCCGCCAAGCCATGCCGCGAGGAACGCCTCCTCCGCGGGCGTCGTTTCGTCGGCGCCCTGCACATAGAAGAGGCTGTGCTGCGTCGAATGGAAATCGACCATGGCGACCGGGCGCACGCCTGCGGGCAGGCGATCGAGCCAGGTTTTGACCGCGCGCGTTTCGGGCTGCGAAAAGATGCCCCAGTCGCGATTGAGATCAACGCCGCCGCGGTTCGCGCGCCAGTGACCCCGCGCGACGCCGTCGGGGTTCAGCAGGGGCAGGATAAGGAATTGTGTCGCTGCGGTGTCGACGCGCCCCGCGGCGATCTCGTCCGCGAGCGCGCGCAAAAAGGCATCCATTGCGAGCGCGCCGGTAATTTCGGGCGGATGGGCGCGTCCGATCAGGACGACGAGCCGCGGCGCCTTCGTGTCGCCGATGTGGACCGCCGATAGCAGCCGACCGTCGAGCGACGTGCCGAGTGTCAGCCGCTCGGCTGCGGAAAGCGCCGCAAGCCGGTCGAGCAACGCATCATAGCGGTCGCTGCCGAACAATTCCTGCCCACTGACGATCCCTTCGCCGGCGGGCAGCGAGAGCGTGGCGCTCATCCCGTCCGCCGCAACGCTGGCGGAAAGGGGCGCGACGGTGCCGCCTACGGTCAATTTGGGCGCATAGCGATGCGCCGCGCCAAGATAGTCGAGTTCGACCGAAATATCGGCCGACCCGCTCGACCGGTAGCGGAAGGCGTACCAGGGGCTTGGATTGATCGGCGGCGCATGTTCGGGGCCGATCAATATCGCGAACGACCGCTCGCCCCGGATGACGCAGCGCGATGCGGGCGCTTCGTCGAAATCGAAGTCGATCCGTACCGTGCTTGTCGCGCACCCCGAACCGTGCTCGACCGGCGCGGCGGCGAGGGACGGGGGAAGCGGGGGTGTGCCGCTGCACGCCCCCGTCCCTCCGATGACCAGCGCAAGCGCGACGCGCTGCGCCAGGGCGCTGGACAGCCGCATTGCGCTAGAACTTCTTGCGCAACTCGACATGGAACACGCGGCCGCGCGCGGTGTAGAGATTGCTGAAGAAGCCATAATCCTCGTCAGCAAGTGGCGGATCTTCGTTGAACAGATTGTTGATCGCGAAGCGCAAGCGGGTGCCGTTGAGCGGGGTGTCATTCTTGATCGTGTAGGCGATCGAGAGGTTCAGCGTAAACTGGTCGTGCACCGGGTAATAGTTTGCGTTCGGGTCGTCGGAATCGATCAGCACGTCGCGGATCACGCTCGTGTCGTAAACCTTGCCCGTATATTGGCCGAACAGGCCGATATCGACCGGGCCGCTTCCCCAGTTGATCGCGCCGGTCGCGCGCCATTTCGGCCGGCCCTCGATCTCGACCAGTTCGCCCAGACCGCCGACAGTAACGTCGAGCGGCAGGACGCCCGAGGCGATGCCGTCGATGATTTCCTGACCGTCGGGACCCGCCGACTGGACGAAGCTCATCAGGTGCGCGACGTTGAGGCTCAGGCGGAATTTGCCCATCCCGAAATCGGGGACCTTATAGAACAGGCCGAAGTCCCACCCCTTCGAGACGCGGCTGTCGAGGTTGAGATAGGGGTCGAGCACCTGGGTGATCTTGCCCGCGGGGGCGAGGCTGGTGCCGGTGAACAGCGCAATGTCCTCCGCGGTCGGATCGGCGCGGATCACGTTGGGGTTGCTGCTGCCGTTCAGGCGGCGCAGCAGGTCGAGCGCGATGGCATTGTCATCGCCGAAGGTGCCGACCAATCCGGTCTGCTTGACGCGCCAATAATCGGCAGTCAGCGTCAGCCCCGGAATGAAGCGCGGTTCGAGCACGATACCCAGGTTGATGCTGGTGCTGTCCTCGGGCTTAAGGTTCTCGGTTCCCGAACGATAGCTGATCGTGCCCGCGCCGGTGCAGGAACCGAGGCTGGAGATCAGCCCCTTTTCGAGCTGCGCCTGGCACAGGACGAAATCGTCGCGCGTGTTCGACCGCGTCGTTCCGGCGTCATTGACCTGCACCAGATTGGGCGCGCGGAAACCGCGCGACCAGGCGCCGCGGAAGGTGACGCCGGGGAAGACCGACCAGGATGCGGCGATGCGCGGCACCGCGGCGGTTTCGTCGATATCCTTGAAATGCTCGACGCGGCCGGCGAGCTGGACATCGAAGCGGTTGATCAGCGGGATATTCATTTCCGGGCTGACGATCGGCACGAGAAGTTCGGCGAAGGCCGAATAGACTTCGCGCGAGCCGCTGGTATCGGGCGAGGGGCTGGTGCCCGCAACGTCACTGCCATTGACATCGCCGGTCACGCTGTCGGTGAAGGTGATCGTCCCGTC
>OFTY01000305.1_pt1 | contig 42677 bp, 41 predicted proteins | sample 1775061 | NCBI WGS metagenome assembly OFTY01 (sample SAMN08195773, study PRJEB24354) | sludge metagenome | isolation source: sludge from phenol fed wastewater aerobic bioreactor B | place: India: Nagpur | collected 2016-09-16 | reverse complement strand
GAGGTCATCATCGTCAACAGCCATGACGGGACCAGCGCCTATCAGATGTTCGCCGGGATGCTGCGGTTCGTCTGCACGAACAGCATGATTGCGGGCGAGCGGTTTGAGGAGGTCCGCGTTCCGCACAAGGGCAATATAGAGCATGACATTATCGAGGGCGTTTATACCGTGGCCGAGGATTTCCCCCGGCTGATCGACGCCAGCGAAACCATGAAGGGGATTCAGCTTTCCGAGGACGAAAGGCGCTTGCTCGGCGAGGTTAGCCTTGTCGCGCGCTATGGCGAGGACGAAAGCCCGTTGCGGCCTGAGCAGATCATCGAGCCGCGCCGCCGCGAGGACACCGACCGCAGCCTGTGGACCACGTTCAACGTGATACAGGAGAATGTCATTCGGGGCGGGTTGCAGGGCCGCAGGCGCAACGCAGAAGGCCGCATCCGCCGCGCCCAGACCCGTGCGATCAACGGTATCGACCAGAATGTGACGCTCAATCGCGCTCTCTGGACCTTGGCCGAGGGAATGCAGCGCCTCAAAGCGGCCTGACCCCCATTACCGCAGGGCCGAAATGTCGGCCCTGCGGTTCCGCCAATTCGCGCCGATCCGCCATGGCGGACCGGCGGCGACCGCGCGTCCCAAGATCCGCGCGGTCGCAATCGCGCTCGCCGGGCAGACGCCCGGCTCGCAAATTCAGATGAAGGTTAGTCGGTCTCGGAGAGATCGGTCGCAGCGACAAGTTCGGCCGGCGTTACGCCGAGTGCCGAGGCCAGGTGAAACAACGTAACGACCGTCGGATTACGTCGACCGCGTTCCAGATCGCTGACATATTGTTGGGTAAAGCCGGACGTCTCGGCAAAGCGCTCCTGGGTAAAGCCCTTCTCCTTCCTCAATCTGGCAAAGTTCAATCCCACGAGGCGCCGCATGTCCATGCGCGGCAAACTGGACGATACAACTTATTCGGTTTATCCCATATAAGGTGTATTCACTGATTGGTGCGCGCTATCTCTGCCATTAGTGCATTCAACGATGCAGGACTTGCGCATAGCCCGGCGGTGTATTTCGGCTAGATTGGCTAACGGGGCGGGACCAACGCCATGAGCAGATGCCAGTTCAAGGATCAGGCGCCGGAGGCTGCAAAGGTGACGGCGTATGACGAAAGCCATGCGCAGGACTATCTGCGCCTGCTCGATGCCGAGGATGGGGGCGCAGACTGGCGCACCGTCGCTGCCGAGATTTTCGGTATCGATGCCGCAATCGAACCCGAACGGGCGAAGGCGGTGCACGCGAGCCACCTCGCGCGCGCAAGGTGGATGACAGAGGTCGGATATGCACATCTGCTAGGTGCGGAACCGCCGTTAAATCGTTAATATTTCGTCCGATTTGGTGCGATTAAGTCGTCAGTCCCGCCGCGCGACAGGCATGGCTGAGCGCAACCTTTGCGCTATCTGGGGGCGATCACGACGCCATCATGACACCCCTGAAGTATGTGCGATACGCACATGGGAGGTGCCATGCCGACGCCGCCACGGCGTCGCCAGCGGCGCGCCGATGGTCTATCCGGCGCGCTCGGGCGCGCCGATCTAGCTGCCGAATTCCTGCGAAGGAACCACACCTACCGCGCCGAACATGCGCAGATGCAGCAAAGCATCGCGAGCGGCGCCGTCGCGAGGAACACCGCCGAGGCGGCATTCGCGCGGCGCTGGGGGTTGTCCTTTCGCGACGGCGCCGGATGACCTGTCGGAGCCGGTCGCCTGGCGCCCCGAACTGACCGCCGTCACGGTCATTCTGGACGCCGCACCGGAGGGATTTGAGGCAGCAGCCCCGGTCGATCCGCGCGCGCTGGGTGCGCTGCTTGCCGACCTCGCCGGGATCGACGGACGCCATGTCATCGTCGCCGACGCTGCGGGCGAGCATCGGCTTTGGTTCCGCGCGCCGACGCCCGGTCAGCCGCTCGCCGCCGTCATCCCGCTCGACAAGGATTTCATCACCCGCATCGCGAGCCTGCTGCGTTTCCACCGCCGGCTGCTCGGGCGAGCGCCAGGGCCACTGCCGCGCGGTTGGCCGCTCACCGCCTATCGGCTTGTCCGGCTCGACCTGATGCTCTGCGCGCTCGACCTACGCGACTCCGGCGCGACCTACCGCGAGATCGCTGCCGAACTGGGCCGCGACGATGCGATCCGGCTATCGGCGAGCGACTGGAAGATGTCGGCCTCACGTTCGTTCGTCGTGCGCCTGGTCCGCGACGGCATCGCAATGATGAACGGCGACTATCGCAAGCTGCTCCGTATCCGCTGACAGATCTTTGCGGGCCTGCCCTGGCGGGGGTGGTCGCATCCGTGCAGCCGCACATCTTCATACCCCACCTGGCCGCCTCCCTTCTGACAATTACGCCTCCTGCCGCCACCGCCCGCAGGAGCCATCATTTGTCCGATACGCCCACCAATTTGCCGCCCCGCTTCCTGCGAACGCCCGAAGCCGCGCGCTTTCTCGGCCTCTCGGGCCGGACCCTTGAGAAGCACCGCTATTTCGGCACCGGCCCGGCCTACCGCCGGATCGGCGGCCGCGTCGTCTATTCGGTCGATGACCTGCGCGCCTGGGCCGACATCGGCATCAAGCATTCGACCTCCGATCCGGGGCAGGACGATCTCATGCCGCGCGCGGACTCCGCCATCGCCCGGAGCCGGCGATGAACGTCCCTCCGTCACCCATGCGCCACCGCCAGCCGTCCGATGACGACATGACCTGCGTCGAGCTGACGTGGATCGAAAAGCGGATCGAGCACTGGATCAGGTTCGGCCGCGTCGCGGCGGACGAGATTGTCGACCGCCGACGCCGCATCGTCCGCTTTCGCCCCGGCGCGATCTTCGCTTTCGTCCGCTGGGCGGCGAACGACTACGGCACGGTCAGCTCGCGCATCGATATCGTGCGCGCGGTCGGCGCGGGCGAGGCGTTCACGACGCTGCCCTTCGTGCGGCCGGGCGGCGACATCCTGCTCAAGATCGAGGGTTGGCCGAAGGTCAGCCAAGTGCTCGCGGCGATCGACGCGACCGAGGCCGCGGGCGTCGATCCCTGCGACGCCGCGCCCGACCATTGGCGGCACGTCGCCAACCGCATCGCCGCCGGACAAGCGCCGCGTCTCTACACGCTTGAGCGCCATCACGCCTGGCTGAAGCGCCGGGAGATCGAGGGATGACGCGCCGCTTCTATGTCCGCGCCACTGTCGCTGCCGCAACCGGGTTCACGGCTGCTTTCGCTGCGATCGCCGCCATTCATCCCGTGCCGCGCGTGCTGTGGAACGCCAGCGCCAGCGCGCCGCTCGGGCTCTACCGGATCGAGCCCGAGCGCGACCCGCCGCCCGGCGCGCTGGTCGCCGTCACGCCGCCCCAGCGTCTCGCGCGCTGGATGGCCGAGCGCCATTACCTGGGCGAAGGCGTGCCGCTGCTGAAGCATGTCGCCGGCAAGGCAGGACAGCGCATCTGCCGGCTGGGCGACAGCGTGAGCGTCGATCGGCGGCCCGTCGCTGTTGCGCGCAAGCGCGACCGGCTCGGCCGTCCACTGCCCGTCTGGCAGGGCTGTCGCACACTGGCGACCGGCGAACTGCTGCTGCTCAATCCTGCCGTCCCCGACAGCCTGGACGGCCGGTATTTCGGCTCGCTGCCGGCCTCAACCGTGATCGGCCGCGCAATCCCGATCCTCACCCGCGATGCCCCCGGCGCGCCGCTGACGTGGCGCGGCTGGAGCCGTGAACCCCGCACCTAGCCGCCAACTGAAAGGACCATCCCATGCAAATCGGCATGTTCACCCGCACCCCCAAAGGTTTTCAGGGCCGGATCGAGACGATGACGCTCGACGTGGCGCTCCGCATCGTTCCGGCAGAGCCGCAGGACGGCGAGAACGCGCCCGACTGGCGTGTCCATCTTGGCAAGACCGACAATGGCCCGGAGGTGGGCGCAGGCTGGAACGAGACCGGCGAGCGCGCTGGCGACTACGTCTCGCTGCGCCTCGACGATCCCGGCTTCTCGCAGCCGATCCGCGCCGCGCTGTTTCGCATCGGCGATGAGGATAGCGCCTGGGCGCTGCGCTGGAACCGGCCGCAAAAGCGCCGCGAGGAGGATTGAAGCGGTGCGCGTCTCGATCATCCCCTGGTTCGCGGGAAAACCGTCTCATCCCTTCGTCCCGCTCGGTCGCGGGTCGGCCGGCGCGCGCAGCGAAGGTCAAGGGCGGTCAACGGCCGGCGCTCTGCGCGCACCCTTTACCGCAGCGAGCACGCTGGCAGGTTGGCGTAGAAGCGGAGTCGGATCGGCTCTGGCGCTGACGATCCTGCTGTTTTTGCCCGGCGTCGGGCCGGTCGCGGCATCGGCGCAGGATGTCTCCGCCGATCGCGCGCCGGCCCATCATCCCTATGCCGGATATGTCGCCGACGCCGCGCGGCGGTTCGGCATTCCCGAGGCGTGGATTTGGGCCGTGATGCGCGTCGAGAGCAACGGCGACGCGCGCGCGGTTTCGACGGCCGGCGCGATGGGGCTGATGCAGATCATGCCCGCGACTTGGGGCCGTCTGCGCGCACGCTACGGGTTCGGCGCCGACCCCTTCGACGTGCGCGACAACATCATGGCGGGGACGGCTTATCTGCGCGAGATGCACGACCGCTACGGCGATGCCACCGCGATGCTCGCAGCCTATAACGCCGGGACCGGACGCACCGACGATTACCTGTCGCGCGGCCGTCCACTGCCCGCTGAAACCCGCGCCTATCTCGGAAGGCTGGCGTCGATCACGGGCGGGGGCGGCGATACTCGGCTTGCCGCCGCGTCGCTTCCCGATCCGTTGGCCTGGCGTCGCGCCGCGCTGTTCGTGCGCGTGGCGAGTGCGCAGGATGCGATGTCCGGCGTCCAGTCCGGTGGCGGGTTCACGGCGTCCGCATCGGCGCCTGAGCCGCCGTCTGTCAGCCCCGCGACCGACAGCGTGGCCGTCGTTCCGCCGCGTGACGCTGCTCCGGCCGACACGCTGTTCGTTCCCCGCGCCCGCGCGGGCCGACCGCAATGACCGGCGGCCTCCTTCGATCGTTTGCCCCCCTCGGTTTGAAGGGCGAAGGGGCAGGAAGAAGTCGGAGGGGACGAGGGCAAGATACAAGCCGCACCCCGTTTCGCCGAAAAGCCGAGGCTTTTCATGTGGCTAACGTGGGGGCGTCGGTCGGCGAGCGTGCCGCTCGGAAGGAAAAAGCTAGGCATTTCAACGCGCCGAACGGCACCACGGCCGGTTTTCGGCGGAAAGCGGCCCGACCATGAGCGACGAGCGCGAGTTTCGCGTTCGGCCGGGCAAGGCCAAGCGCAGCAAGGCGCAGGGCCGCAATGCCCGCGGGCTGGTCGCCGAGGTGCTGCGCGTCGCGGCAACGAGCGGCGGCAGCCAGCGCGGGGGCTGGGGCGGACCCAGCCGGCGCGGCCAATCGAGCTTCGGGAAGGGACGCACGGCGTTTGCGCGCAGTCGCCTGTTCGGCTCCGGCCGCCGCGTGCTGGTGAAGGCGCTGCCGGTGCGCCACCGCATCGGCGGCCGGCGCATGGCGCCGCTGTCCGCGCACATCGCCTATCTCAAGCGCGAAGGCGTGACCCGCGATGGCTCGCCGACGCGCATGTTCGACGCCGAGTCCGACCGCGCCGATGATCGCGCGTTTGCGGATCGGTGCAGGGACGACCGACATCATTTCCGCATCATCGTATCGCCCGAAGATGCGAGCGAGCTGACCGACCTTCGCGAATACACCCGCGACCTTGTGCGCCAGATGGAGGCGGACCTGGGAACGCGGCTCGATTGGGTCGCGGTCGATCACTGGAACACCGACAACCCGCACGTCCATCTGCTGGTGCGCGGGCAGACCGACCAGGGTGCCGATCTCGTCATGGCCCGCGACTATATCAGCCACGGCCTGCGCTCGCGCGCCGAGGAGCTGGCCTTCGCCGAGTTGGGGCCGAAGCCCGAGCATGAAATCAGCCAAGCGCTCGACCGCGAGGTAACGGCGGAGCGCTGGACCCGGCTCGACACCGAGATCGGCCGCGTTGCCGACGAGCTGGGCGTCATCGACCTGCGCCCGGAGCGACCAGGCCCGGACGATCCGTGGCTCCGCCGCCTGATGGTCGGGCGCTTGCAGCACCTTGAGACGATGGGGCTCGCCGCCGAGGGCGAGCCGGGCCAATGGGCGGTCGCCGAAGGCGCGCAGGCGAAGTTGCGCGAGCTAGCCGCGCGCGGCGACATCATCCGCACCATCGGCCACGCGCTCAAGGATCACGGACAAGACCGATCGCTCGACAGCTATGCGGTTCTGAGCGACACGCCCGAGAAGCCGATCGTGGGTCGGTTGATCGGCAAGGGGCTGCACGATGAACTGACCGGCGCCGCCTATGCCGTGATCGACGGCACGGACGGCCGCGCGCATCATGTCCGCTTGCCCGGCATCGAGGGGCTGGAGCACAGCCCCAAGCTCGGCGGCATCGTCGAGCTGCGCGCGGTCGGCAAGCCCGGCGAGCCGAAGCCGAGCCTGATCCTCGCAACGCGATCGGACCTCGACCTGTCGGCGCAGGTCAAGGCGCCCGGTGCGACCTGGCTGGACCATCGCCTGATCGAGCGCGGCGTGGGCGTCGCGGACGGCGGGTTCGGCGCCGAGGTGCGCCGCGCGATGGACGCGCGCACCGACCATCTGGTCAAGGAAGGGCTGGCGCGCCGGTTCGGCGAGCGAACGGTGTTCGAGCGCGGTCTGATCGACACGCTGCGGCGGCACGAGCTGGACTCGGTTGGCGCGAAGATCGCGGGCGAGACGGGCCTTGCCTATCGGCCGACGCAAGCGGGCGAGAAGATCGCCGGCGTCGTTCGCCAGCGGCTCGCGCTCGCGTCCGGCCGCTTCGCCCTGATCGACGATGGCCTCGGCTTCCGCCTCGTACCCTGGGCAAGCGCCCTCGAACAGCAGCTCGGCCGTCAGGTGTCCGGCGTGATCCGCGACGGCGGCGGGCTCGACCTGATGATGGGCCGCAAGCGCGGCCTCGGCCTCTAGCCAGCGCAAGGAGACAAGCATGTCCGCGACCAAGATATTGTGGGGCCAGGTCATCACCGTGTTCCTGATCGTGCTCGCCGGTGTGTGGGGCGCGACGCAGTGGACTGCGGCCGCGCTCGCCTATCAGCCCGAGCTTGGGCCGCCCTGGTTCATGGCTTTCGGCTGGCGGGTCTATCCGCCGCCGGCCTTCTTCTGGTGGTGGTTCTCGTTCGATGCCTATGCGCCAGCCATATTCCAGACCGGGGCATTCATCGCCGCGTCGGGCGGGTTCGTGTCGATCGCTGTCGCAATCGGCATGTCCGTGTGGCGCGCGCGCGAGCTGAAGAACGCGGAGACATACGGCTCGGCGCGCTGGGCCAGCGAGAAGGAAATTCGCGGCGCAGGGTTGCTGGGGCCGAACGGCGTCGTGCTCGGCAAGCTCGCGCGCGATTATCTGCGTCACGATGGCCCCGAGCATGTGCTGTGCTTCGCGCCGACGCGGAGCGGCAAAGGCGTCGGTCTGGTCGTGCCGTCGCTGCTGACCTGGCCGGGATCTGCGATCGTCCATGACATCAAGGGTGAGAACTGGCAGCTCACCGCCGGCTTCCGGTCGCGGCATGGGCGCGTGCTGCTGTTCGATCCGACCAACGCTGCATCAGCCGCCTACAATCCGTTGCTCGAAGTGCGGCGCGGCCAGTGGGAGGTGCGCGACGTGCAGAATGTCGCCGACGTGCTGGTCGATCCAGAAGGCAGTCTCGAGCGTCGAAACCACTGGGAAAAAACTTCGCACTCGCTGCTAGTCGGCGCGATCCTCCACGTCCTCTATGCCGAAGCCGACAAGACGCTGGCCGGCGTGGCGTCGATTCTCTCCGATCCGTCACGCACAATCGAGCAGACGCTAGCCGCGATGATGGCGACGCCGCACCTGGGTGAAGCGGGCGTGCATCCTGTCGTCGCCTCGGCCGCGCGCGAACTGCTGAACAAATCCGACAACGAGCGGTCAGGCGTGCTCTCGACCGCCATGTCGTTCCTCGGGCTCTATCGCGATCCTGTCGTGGCGCAGGTCACGCGGGCGTGCCATTGGCGCATATCGGATCTGGTCGAAGGCGAGACGCCGGCGACGCTCTATCTGGTCGTGCCGCCCAGCGACATCTCGCGGACCAAGCCGCTAATCCGCCTGATCCTCAACCAGATCGGACGCCGGCTGACCGAGGAGCTGACACCAAAGGGCAACCGCCAGCGCGTGCTCCTGATGCTTGACGAGTTCCCGGCTCTCGGCCGGCTCGACTTCTTCGAGTCCGCGCTGGCGTTCATGGCGGGCTATGGCTTGAAAGCGTTCCTGATCGCACAGTCGCTCAACCAGATCGAGAAGGCATACGGGCCGAACAACGCGATCCTCGACAACTGTCATGTCCGGGTGAGCTTCGCCACCAACGACGAGCGCACCGCCAAGCGCGTGTCGGACGCGCTCGGCACCGCGACCGAGATGCGGGCGATGAAGAACTACGCCGGGCATCGCCTGTCGCCGTGGCTGGGGCATTTGATGGTGTCGCGCTCCGAGACCGCTCGCCAGCTCCTCACGCCCGGCGAGGTGATGCAACTTCCGCCCGGCGACGAGATCGTGATGGTAGCGGGTGTCCATCCGATCCGCGCGAAGAAGGCGCGCTACTTTCAGGATCGCCGCCTGTCCGAGCGGATCATGGACGCGCCCAAACCGAGTGCGGGCGCGGCGCGGGCCGACGACTGGACCGGCCGTGCCGCCGCCGCCGATCCGGCCGACGTGGCGCGGATCGTGCGGGCGCAGGAGGACGCCGCCAATGGCGGGCTCCGCCGTGAACCCGAGCTGCCCGAGCATGTCGCCATCGCGCCGGAGGCATCACCACCGCCCGCGCAGGAGTTTGCAATCGTCGATGACGAGCAGGACGATGTGGCGCGGCAGGCGGCCGTCCGTCGCCGGATGCAGGGGCTCGCACGTCAAGCGTCGCTCGCCCCCGGCGACGGCATCGAGTTGTAGGCAGCGGTCATGCGCGTTCGGCTCAACGTCTATTTTCCGCCCATGCTCGCCAAGCAGATCGACGAGTTGGCGATCCGGCGACGCATCTCGCGATCGGCGATCGTGGAGGCGGCGGTCACGTCCTATCTGTCGCCGGACGGCGCAGATCGGATGGAGGCGGCATTTGCCCGGCGGCTCGACCGCCTATCGCGCCAGGTCCAGCGGCTTGAACGCAATACGGGCCTTTCGACAGAGGCGTTGGCACTGTTTGTTCGCTTCTGGCTGTCGGTGACGCCGCCGCTGCCGGACGAGGATCAAGCCGCCGCCCAAGTGAAGGGTCGCAAGCGCTATGAGGGCTTCGTCGAAACGCTCGGCCGGCGCTATGCGAGCGGCAAGAGCCTGCTCGACGAGATCCCCGAAGATGTGCGGCCCAAATCCGCGACCGATTCGGAGTAAACGCGGGCCGATTGCAGGAACGGCCAGCGGGCCGATCCGCCATCGGTAAGTTTCTGCCGCCGCCTCTACTACGCCTTCAGCTATCTGTTGCTTAGGCCCCGTTTCTGCCTCTCTTGATGTGCCCCGACAGCCGGGCGGCGGTTCGCCCGGCCCTTATGAGGGGCCAGTTCCTTGACCGTTCACCCGATCCGATCCGAGGCGAAGTCACGCGGCGCGAGAATGCTGCGGACGGCTCTCGGATCGTCGATTGCAGCCTGGCTCGACGATCCGGCTGTGATCGAGGTCATGTTGAACCCAGACGGGCGGCTGTGGGTCGATCGCCTCGGCGACGGGATCAGCGACACCGGCGAGCTGCTGTGCGCCGCCGATGGCGAACGCATCGTCCGCCTAGTTGCGCATCATGTCGGCGTCGAAGTTCACGCCAAGTCCCCGCGCGTTTCGGCCGAATTGCCCGAAGGTGGTGAACGGTTCGAGGGACTGCTTCCGCCTGTCGTCGCAGCCCCGGCTTTCGCGATCCGTAAGCCCGCCGTCGCGGTGTTCACGCTCGACGATTATGGGGCGGCCGGGATCATGTCGGCGGCCGAGGCGGCGGCGCTGCGCGATGGTGTTGCGGCCCGCGCCAACATCCTGGTCGCGGGCGGCACCGGCAGCGGCAAGACCACCCTGGTCAACGCGCTCTTGGCCGAGGTCGCCAAGACCGCCGACCGTATCGTCTTGATCGAAGATACGCGCGAGCTGCAATGCGCCGCGCCCAACCTCGTCGCCATGCGGACCAAGGATGGCGTCGTTTCGCTTTCCGATCTCGTCCGGTCCTCGCTCCGCCTGCGGCCCGATCGCATCCCGATCGGCGAGGTGCGCGGCGCTGAAGCGCTCGACCTGCTTAAAGCCTGGGGGACCGGGCACCCCGGCGGCATTGGCACCATCCACGCTGGAACCGCGCTCGGCGCGCTGCGCCGTATGGAACAGCTCATTCAGGAAGCCGTCGTCACGGTCCCCCGCGCGCTGCTCGCCGAGACCATCGACCTGATCGCCGTCCTGGTCCGCGATGGGCATGGCCGCCGTCTCGCCGAGCTGGCGCGTGTCGAGGGGCTGGACCCCATCACCGGCGACTACCGCATCGCTTCGCTTTCCCAACCCCAGCCAGGAGACGTCAAATGATCCATGCCCTTCGGCATGGCGCACACCGCGCCATGCTCGCCGCCACCGCCAGCGTGATCGCGCTGACTGCTGCTGTTCCCGCTTATGCGTCGGGATCATCGATGCCGTGGGAAGCGCCCCTTCAATCCATCCTCCAATCGATCGAGGGGCCGGTCGCAAAGATTATCGCGGTCATCATCATCATCGTGACCGGCCTGACCCTCGCGTTCGGCGACACATCGGGCGGCTTCCGGCGGCTGATCCAGATCGTGTTCGGCCTGTCGATCGCCTTCGCCGCGTCGAGCTTCTTCCTGTCGTTCTTCAGCTTCGGCGGCGGGGCGCTCGTCTGATGGAAGCGAGCGAGCCGATCGCGGGCTTCTCCGCTCCCGTCCACCGGGCGCTGACCGAGCCGATATTGCTCGGCGGCGCACCGCGGGCGCTCGCCATCGTCAACGGGACGCTGGCGGGCGCGATCGGTCTCGGCCTGCGTCTCTGGATCGCGGGCCTCGTCATCTGGGCGATCGGCCATGCGCTCTCGGTCTGGGCTGCGCGCCGCGACCCGCAGTTCGTGGACGTCGCCCGCCGCCACCTCCGTTACCCGACATGGATGCAGCCATGATGAGCCTTCGCGAATACCGTGGGCATGCGGCCCATCTCGCCGACTTCCTGCCTTGGGCCGCACTGGTCGGCGCGGGCGTTGTTCTGAACAAGGACGGCAGCTTTCAGCGCACAGCCCGTTTCCGCGGCCCCGATCTCGACAGCGCCACGCCGGCCGAGCTGGTCGCCACGACCGCACGACTGAACAGCGCGCTGCGCCGGCTCGGATCAGGCTGGGCGATCTTCGTCGAAGCCCAGCGCACACCCGCGCTCGACTACCCGGAGTCGGAATTTCCCGATCCCGTCTCAGCGCTGGTCGATCTGGAGCGGCGCGAACAGTTCAGCGAGGAGGGCGCACACTTCGAGAGCCTCTATTTCCTGACGTTGCTGTGGATGCCGCCGGCCGAGGAAAGGGCACGCGCCGAAGGCTGGCTCTATGAAGGGAAGTCCACCAACGGCGTCGATCCGTGGGAGCTGCTCAAGGGCTTCACCGATCGCAGCGACCGTGTGCTGAATCTGGTCGAGGGCTTCGTGCCCGAAGTCCGCTGGCTCGATGACGCCGAGACGCTGACCTACCTGCACAGCACCATTTCTACCCGACGCCAGCGTGTGCGTGTTCCCGAAACGCCCATGCACCTCGACGCGCTGCTCGCCGACGAGCCGCTGACGGGCGGGCTGGAGCCGCGCCTGGGCGACCATCACCTCCGCACACTCACCATCGTCGGATTCCCGAGCGTCACATTCCCCGGTCTGCTCGACGAACTGAACCGGCTCGCCTTCGAGTATCGCTGGTCCACCCGCGCGGTCATGCTCGACAAGACCGATGCGACCAGGCTGCTGACCAAGATCCGGCGGCAATGGTTCGCCAAGCGCAAGTCGGTCGCCGCCATATTGAAAGAGGTGATGACCAACGAGGCATCGACGCTGCTCGACAGCGACGCCTCTAACAAGGCGGCCGATGCCGACATCGCTCTGCAGGAGCTGGGCGCCGACTATGCCGGCATGGCTTATGTCACCGCGACGGTGACGGTGTGGGACCGCGATCCCGCCATTGCCGCCGAAAAGCTGCGGCTCGCCGAGAAGGTCATCCAGGGCCGCGACTTCACGGTCATCCCCGAGGGCATGAACGCGATCGAGGCATGGCTGGGGTCTCTGCCCGGCCACACCTACGCCAATGTTCGGCAACCCCCGCTCTCCACTATCAATCTCGCCCACCTGATCCCCCTGTCAGCAGTATGGGCGGGGCCGGAACGGGACGAGCATTTTGGTGCTCCCCCCTTGCTCTATGGCAAGACCGAAGGCTCGACCCCGTTCCGGTTTTCCCTTCACGTCGGCGACGTCGGCCACATGCTGATCGTCGGTCCGACCGGCGCGGGCAAATCCGTGCTGCTTGCGCTGATGGCGATGCAGTTCCGCCGCTATGGGCGTGCGCAGGTCTTCGCCTTCGACTTCGGCGGTTCGATCCGCGCCGCCGCGCTCGGCATGGGCGGCGACTGGCAGGATTTGGGCGGGACGCTCGCCGACGAGGCCGGCGACGGCGTGCAGCTCCAGCCGCTCGCCCATATCGACGCGCCTGCCGAGCGGGCATGGGCGGCCGAATGGCTGGCGGCGATCTTCGCGTCCGAGGGCGTCGCGGTCGATCCGCAGGCCAAGGAGCATATCTGGTCGGCGCTTGGTTCGCTGGCGTCGGCGCCGATCGGCGAACGCACGCTCACGGGTCTTGCTGTCCTGCTACAATCGCAGCAGCTCAAGCAAGCGCTCGCCTCCTACTGCATCGGCGGGCCGTGGGGCCGGCTGCTCGACGCCGAAGCTGAACGGCTCGGCGAAGCCTCGGTGCAGGCGTTCGAGACCGAGGGCCTGGTCGGCGCCGGCTCGGCCGCAGCCGTCCTGTCCTACCTGTTCCACCGGATCGAAGGCCGGCTCGACGGCTCGCCAACGCTCATCATCATCGACGAAGGCTGGCTGGTACTCGACAGCCCGGACTTCGCCGCCCAGCTCCGCGAATGGCTGAAGACGCTCAGGAAGAAGAACGCCAGCGTCATCTTCGCCACCCAGAGCCTCGCTGACATCGAAACGTCGAGCATCGCCCCGGCCATCATCGAAAGCTGCCCGACGCGTATCTTCCTGCCCAACGAACGCGCGGCCGAGCCGCAGATCGCGGCCATCTATGAGCGCTTCGGCCTCAATGTCCGCCAGATCGAAATCCTCAGTCGGGCGACGCCGAAGCGCGACTATTACTGCCAGTCACGGCGGGGAAATCGCCTGTTCGAGCTGGGCTTGGGCGAGGTCGCGCTGGCCTTCGCCGCCGCGTCCTCGAAAACCGACCAGCTCCGCATCGCCGAATTGATCGAAACCCACGGGCAATCCGCTTTCGCGGCCGAATGGCTGCGCCATCGCGGCTCTGCCTGGGCCGTCGAGCTTCTTCCCCCCGATCCTCGGCATCAACCTCAGCAGGAGTTACCGCTATGACCAGAACGAGTCGTCGCCCCGCCGTCCTGGACGACGTACTCGCTGCCACGTCCATCGTGCCTGTGACCGAACCGCTGCTGGTTTACGAGCAGTTCGGTTTTTGTGTGATCGTCTATGACCCGACCAATTATGCGCAGAACGTGCTGACGGCGGCTCGCTCGCTCCAACAGATCAACAACCAGATCCAGCAAATCCAGCAGCAGGCGACGAGCCTCATCAACGAGGCGAAGAACCTTGCCTCGCTGCCGTTCAGCCAGCTCCAGCAGTTGCAGCAGCAGGTTCAGCGTACCCAGCAGTTTCTCGGCCAGGCGCAGCGCATCGCCTATGATGTGCAGAACATCCAGCAGGCGTTCACCAGCCGCTACACCGGCTCGGCGCTGACCGGCACGCAGGCGCAGATGGTCGCCAACGCGAATGCGCGTTGGCAGGATAGTGTCGGCGCGTTCGAGGACTCGCTGAAGGTACAGGCGGGTGTCGTTGAGTTGGCAACATCGACGGCGCGCGCACGACGATGACCGGCCTGGTCTCGGCCAGTCAGTCGGCGACCGGCGCGCTTCAGGCCGCGCAGGCTGGCAATCAGCTTCTCGCGCTGCAATCGCAGCAGCTCGCCGACCTGACCGCCGCCGTCGCGGCGCAGGGCCGCGCGCAAGCGCTCGAATCCGCGCGGCATACGGCCGAGGAGGCGGAGGGCCGCGAACGGTTCCGCCGCTTCATGGGCAACTGAGGATCGCGTCCGATGCTGCACGCATCCTCGCGCACGGCCAAGATCGCGGGCGTCGCCGCGCTGGCGGGCTTGATGATGGCGGTGGCGATCGTCGCCGCCGTCCACAAGCCTGAACCCGCACAAGCCCCGCCCGTCGCCGTGCGCGGGGAGGCGCGCCAGGACCGGCTCGCCCGCGAACTCGAACGCTGCGCGACGCTCACCATGCCAGACTCGGGCTGCGAAGCGGCCTGGGCCGAGAACCGCCGCCGCTTCTTCCGTCAAGATGCTCCCACGCCCGCGGTGGATGCCAGCAAACCCGCAGCTCCCGCAACCGAGACCCCCGCGCCATGAACGACACCAGCGTCATCGACACGTTCCTCAATGTCTTCACCCGCTACATCGACAGCGGGTTCGGCCTGCTCGGCGGCGAGGTCAGCTTCCTCTCGACCACATTGATCGCCATCGACGTGACGCTCGCCGGGCTGTTCTGGGCCTGGGGCGCCGACGAGGACGTGCTTCAGCGCCTCGTCAAGAAGACGCTCTACATCGGCGTCTTCGCGTTCATCATCGGCAATTTCTCCAACCTCGCCAACATCGTGTTCCAGTCCTTCGCCGGCCTCGGGCTCAAGGCGAGCGGCGGGGCGATGTCGCTGGGCGATTTCATGAAACCCGGCACGATCGCGGCGACAGGGTTGCAAGCCGCCAAGCCGCTGATGGATGCGGCAGGGCAATTCTCGAACCTGTGGGCGGTGTTCTCGAACCTCGCTTTGATCCTCGTGCTGTTGCTCGCCTGGGTCATTGTGGTGCTCGCCTTCTTCATCATCGCGGTGCAGGTCTTCATCACGCTGATCGAGTTCAAGCTGGTGACGCTGGCCGGCTTCGTGCTGCTGCCCTTCGCCTTCTTCAACAAGACCGCCTTCATGGCCGAACGTGTGCTCGGCCATATCGTCTCCACGGGCATCAAGGTGCTGGTGCTCGCGGTCATCACCGGCATCGGCACGACGCTGTTCAGCCAGTTCACTAGCGCAAACCTCGGCACGGCGCCCGACATCAATCAGGTCATGGCGATCGCGCTCGCTGCCCTGTCGCTGTTCGGCCTCGCCATCTTCGGCCCCGGTATCGCCAACGGCATCGTCTCGGGTGGTCCCGCACTTGGCGCGGGCGCCGCGGCCGGAACCGCGCTTGCCGCCGGCGGGGCGCTCGTCGGTGGCGCAGCCGCCGCCCGTCTTGGGGTCGGGGCGGCTGCCGGCGTGATCGGCGGCGCTGCCAGAGGTGGTGCGTTCGCATCGGGTGCGGCGAGCAGCGCCTATGCGCTCGGCTCAGCTGGCAAGACCGGCGGAGCGGCGGTTGCGGGCGGTGCGGCGGGCGTTGGCCGAGCGACCGCAGGCGCGGCCATGTCGCCGCTTCGCAAGGCCGCAGCATCCCTAAAAGATAGCTATCGCTCGGGCGGCCGCGCGGCCGTGACCGCAACGGGCGGCACGATCTCGGGGGGCACGTCGTCGCCCGCGCCGTCGGCTGATGGGCCGCCCACCTGGGCAGCGAACATGAAACGCCGCCAGACCATGACCCACGGCGCCACCGTCGCCGCCCACACGCTGCGCTCCGGCGACGGTGGCGGCAGCGGTGCGTCCGTCGACCTCAGCCAGAAGGACTAACCGCCCATGTTCCGACGCCCAACCATCCGCTACGGCCAGACCCCCGAGCCGATCACACCCTATCAGCGCGCCGCCCAAGCCTGGGACGACAGGATCGGCTCGGCCCGCGTGCAGGCGAAGAACTGGCGGCTCGCCTTCTTCGGCGCGTTGGCGCTCTCGGGCGGACTTGCAGGGGGCCTCGTCTGGCAATCCGCGCGAGGCCATATCGTGCCGTGGGTCGTGCAGGTCGACAAGCTCGGCGAGGCACAAGCCGTCGCGCCTGCAGAGGCCGACTATCGTCCGACCGATCCGCAGATCGCGTTTCATCTCGCGCGCTTCATCGAGCAGGTGCGCAGCATCCCTGCCGATCCGATCATCGTCCGCCAGAATTGGCTTCGCGCCTACGACTTCACCACCGACAAAGGCGCGCTGTTCCTCAACGACTATGCACGGGCGAACGACCCCTTCGCTCAGATCGGCAAGGTCCAGGTCGCGGTGGACGTGTCGAGCGTGATCCGTGCTTCGCCCGACAGCTTCCGGGTGGCCTGGACCGAACGGCGCTATCAGGACGGCAGCCTTGCCGCCACCGAGCGCTGGTCGGCCATCCTCACCGTTGTTTTCGTGGCCCCGCGCACGCCCGACGCCCTGCGCAAGAACCCGCTCGGGGTCTTCGTCAACGCCCTCAACTGGTCAAAGGAGCTGTCGCAATGAGACGCCCAATGCTTCGTCGCGCCGCCTCGGCGGTCCTGCTCGCCACAACCTCCGTGCTCGCCGCTTGCGCCACCACGTCAGCCAAGCCGCCGGCCATAGCCTATGACAATCCGCCGCCGGCCGAGATCGCGGCCACTCCGGCGCCCGAGCCGCCCAAGCCGGTCGAGGTGGTGGCGATCCCCGAGCCGCTGCCGCTTCCCGGCCAGTTGAAGCCAGTCGGCGAAAGCCCGCGTCCGCCGGAATCCGCCGATCCGCGCAACCGTGTCGGCGCGGCTAACGCGGCTGCCCGCATGCAGCCGGTGCGCGACGGCTTCCTCAATGCGATCCAGCAATATCCGTGGACGGACGGTGCGCTCTATCAGGTCTATGCCGCGCCCGGCCAGGTGACGGACATCGCGCTTCAGGAAGGCGAGCAGCTCGTCGGGGCCGGGCCGGTTGCGGCGGGCGATACCGTGCGCTGGATCATCGGCGATACGACCAGCGGCGCGGGCGCGACAGCTCGGGTGCATATCCTCGTTAAACCAACCCGGCCCGACCTTTCGACCAACCTCGTCATCAACACCGACCGGCGCACCTATCATTTGGAACTGCGCGCGGGTGCAGCAACCTACATGGCGTCGGTGAGCTGGACCTATCCGCGAGATGCGCTGATCGCCTTGCAGGGCCGCAACGCTGCTGCCGCAGCCACCGTGCCGGTCGCGGCTGGCGTGGACCTGACAGCGCTCAATTTCCACTATCGGATCGATGGCGATCGTGCGCCGTGGCGGCCGGCCCGTGCGTTCGATGATGGTCGGCAGGTGTTTATCGAATTTCCGGCGGGGATCTCGCAGGGCGAGATGCCGCCGCTGTTCGTGACCGGTGCGGCCGGCGACGCCGAACTGGTCAATTACCGCGTGCAGGGCCGTTACATGGTTGTCGATCGCCTGTTCGCCGCCGCCGAGCTGCGCCTGGGCGACAAGCGCAGCGAGCAGCGCGTGCGGATCGTGCGCGACGATGGCCGGGAGCGGCGCTGATGAGCGATCCTTCCGACATTCCCGCCGCCGAAGCGGTCGCGGCTCCGGCCGACCGCCAGGCCTTCCAGCTCCGGGGCGATCCGCCGCGCGTCATGCGGCTTTCGCGAAAGGCGCTGGCTATGGTGGGCATCGCCGCCGGTCTCGGCATCGGCGGCTCGCTGATCTATGCCTTGCGGTCAGTCGGTCCGCACGAAGCGAAGGAACTCTACAACACCGACAGTCGCGCGGGCGAGGCGATCACATCCGGTCCCAAGGATTACGGCCAGGCTCCAAAGCTCGGGCCGCCGCTCCCGGGTGATCTCGGTCGTCCGATTGTGTCCGCGCAGCAGCGCGGGGAGGCTGTTCCCGTGCCGCCGATCGGCGCGCAAGCCGGTCAGCCCGATGCCGCCGCCCGAGCCGACGAAGCAGCGCGCCAGCGCATCAGCCAAGAGCGTGACGCAGCGCGGACCAGTTCGGTCTTCCTGGGCGGCCGCACGGCCACCGTAGCCGGAGCGGCAGCGCAGCCCATCGCCGCCGTGCCATCGGACGCGCCGGCCCCCGCACAGCAGGCCGCCAGCCAGGGCGACCAGGCCGCAAAGCGGGCCTTCATGGCGCAGGCGTCCAACCAGCGCACGGTCAGCGTCGAGCGGCTGACCGCTCCGGCATCACCCAACATCGTCCAGGCTGGCAGTATCATCCCGGCCGCGCTCATCACCGGCATCCGGTCGGACCTTCCCGGCCAGATCACCGCTCAGGTGACGCAGAACGTCTATGACAGCATCACCGGCCGAATCCTGCTCATCCCGCAAGGCGCACGGCTGATCGGCGAATATGATAGTCAGATCACCGCCGGGCAGACCCGCGTGCTGCTCGCCTGGGATCGGCTGATCCTGCCGGATGGCCGCTCGATCGTTCTCGAACGCCAGCCAAGCGCTGATGCCGCCGGATATGCAGGCTTGCAGGATCGCGTCGACCAGCATTGGGGCAACATGCTCAAGGCCGCCGCGATCTCCACCCTGCTCGGCATCGGGGCCGAGATGACGACGAACAACAACAACTCGCTGGTGCAGGCGCTTCGCTACGGGACGCAGGATACCGTCAATCAGACAGGGCAGCAGATCGTGCGCCGCCAACTCGGCGTGCCGCCGACGCTCACCATCCGGCCGGGCTATCCCCTTCGCATTGTCATCACCCGCGATCTTGTCCTCGAACCCATCGGAGGAACGCGATGACCAAGTTGAAGCTGGGGCCGCTGGCCGACGACAGGCCGATCAAGCTCACGATAGAGTTGCCGGCTGCCGTGCATCGTGACTTGCAAGCCTATGCCGCGGCGCTGGCGGCCGAGACAGGCGGCTCGCCTGCCGCACCCGAAAAGCTGATCGGGCCGATGGTCACGCGGTTCATGGACACAGATCGCGGTTTTCGGCGGCGGCGCGCAAAAAGCGATTGAAGCTTGCGGGCCTCAGTGGCCCATGAATTTCTTGAAGCGATCCCGACCCTCGGCTTCCGTCACCGCCTGCTGGGCGTTGGCGCATTCGTCGCCGCGCACCGAGCCGTCTCGGCATCCGGCGACCACGCGCCGCGCTTCATCGAGGTTGGCGGTGAAATACTGCATCCCACGCGCCGCCCCTGGTTCGGCGATCACGGGGGCAGGACTGACGGCCATCGCCGACGTGGCAGGCGGCATGATGATCGGACGCAGCACGAATCCCGCGCCAAATCCGATGGCGAGCATGGCGAGAGCGACGATGAATATCTTTCCTTGCATCATGATGTTTAGCTCCCAAGCGAATATTATTCCGCCGGATTCTCCGAGATGTTGAAGGATAGCGCGTAGCGGGTCTTTATGAAATGGAGGAAGCGCCGAAGTGCGGGATTACTATTGTCGTCGTGCCAGTATCCCGAATATCCGATCAGCATCGGCCCTTGCTCGGCATGAACGAGCCGATAAACCACGTCGGGATAGCGCGCCCCGGTGCTACCTTCGCAGACAATGGTGAGGCCAAGTCCATCGCCTAGCAGGTTCAAGATTGTCTCGCGGCTGCATTGGTGCATTCTGACGTTTGCTTGCATTCCTAAGACGGACAAGCGGCCGAGTAGCATGTGGCGGATTTCCGGGCCGGGGTCCGTTGCGGGGAGAAGAAAACGCTCACCGCGCAGATCGGTCCAATGCACTGTCTCGCGTTCGGCCAAGGGATGGCTGGCAGGTAATGCGACCAGTACGCGCTCGCTCCAGAACGGCTCACGTCGATAGCCGTCGTGGTCCGCTTCCCCCGCCAGAATGGCGATATCTATCTCCCCAATATCAAGGCCAGCAAGCAGGACGGCTCGTTCTGCTTCTACTCCATCCAAGTCGACGTCTGGATGAGCACCGCGCCAGCCAATCACAGTGGCCCGCAGATTACCGGCCGACAATGAACAATAATGTCCGATCATCAACCCGCCAGCGCGACCCTGACCAGCGGCGCGCGTCACGGCGATCAGTTTATCTGCACCAGCGACCATCGGCCTGGCGCCCCGAATAAAGTCTTTTCCTGCGATGGTTGCGCTAACTCCCGAGCGAGACCGCTCAAAAATCTGGACTCCGATTACTCGCTCTAACCTGGCGACGTTTCGACTCAGCGTGGATTGTTCCACGCCCAATGCCCGCGCTGCTTTGTAGAAGCTACCATGATCGGCGGCGGCGATGGCATGGCGGAGCAGGCGGATATCGAAGGGCATTCATTTGCTGCCAGATTCGATAATATTGGGGCGAGGACATATCTCCAGATATCTCCCCGCCCCGCTCGCCAGCGGTTTGTTCTTATTGCTAGCGAGCCCTGACCGTCCAGCTTTCCTCTGGGGGCGAGGAGATGGCAATAGGCGGTCGGTCAATGTTTCGATGTGGTTTAGACGATCAGCGCGCATTTCAGTGCTTTCGTAGCTCATCAATGCTTTTATGAGTGTCCGGCGTGGGGGCAGCCATTTTGCGTTTCCCGCGCAGCACATCGATTTCATCCTGCCGGCGTCGCAGATAATATTCGCGCGCTGTGACATAGGGTTGTGCCTGTGCTCGTTGCTCGCGAAGATCTGCGTCAAACCGGATGCGCCGGTCGAGCGCCCGCGGCACACCGGTCCCTGCGCTGTAGGCCAATCGGTTAAACGGAACGCCGATGGCGGTGGGCAGCACCATGCGATCCATCAGGCCGCCAATCAGGTCCCGGACTGTCGTCGGCCCAACCACTGGCAAAAACAGAAATGCTCCGGGCTTCACGCCATAGAATCCGAAGCTATCGGCGAACCCATTGGGACGATGCGGGAGGCGGAACGGTTTTCGCTTGGCAATATCGAATAGGCCCGCCGCGCCAAGCGTCGTGTTGACCGCGAAGCGGCCGACGGTCTCGGCGGCCTTGCCGACCTTGTGCTGGATCAGGAAATTCAAAAAAACGACAGGTTCGTCGAGATTGGCGAACGCGTTGTGCAGGCCATCACGTATTGGTCCAGGGACGATATGCCGATAGCCCATGGCCACTGGCGCCACCACGGCATGATCGACAGACTGCGTGATTTCAAACGACTTGAGGTTGGCTGGTTCCAGCGGGTCGACGTGGGCTGAGCGCGACGAGGCTGTGACGACAATTGTGTCTTTTGCGTCCGCTGTACCATTCTGGCTTGATGCGTCCTGGCTTGCTGGGCCTTCTTGCTCAACGGGAGACTGTGGGGCCGATGGCGCCAGTTCGAACGCCGGTGGCGTGATGGCGGGCCGTGTCGCGTCTGATGCGGGGCGCGCTACGGCCGAATTTGGCTGCGCCGGCACCGACGCGACTTGATCTGGTCCGAGAAATGGCGGCGGTGAAGAAACTTCGCTCGCGACCGAGGCAAGGAGCAAGCACAGCATCTTATCTTTTCTCCTCGTCCGGCGCCCAGATGCTGTGTGAATCGATCTGAAGCTTCAGGAGCGCCCGGTCGGCTTCCGACCGGGCATCAATTTCCAGGCGGTGCGCCTCCTGCGCCTGCCGCCGGACATAAAGAAGATCGGTCAGATCGATCTGGCCGAGTTGATATCCTCGCGCCATCTTGGCGGCCGCGTCGGCGGCGCTGTGCATCGATAGATCGGCGTTGCGCCAGGCATCGTAGCGGGTGCGGGCGTTGGAAAGGTCCGCATTGGCGATGGCCTGGATATTGCGTTGTATCGCCGCCAATTCCATGCGCGCGGCGTTGGCCTCGGCTGAGGCTTGATCGGCCGCCGCCCGGCGATAGCCACCGCCGAGGGGGATCGAGGCGACGATACCCGCGCCCTTTTCCATTCCGCCGCGCTCGCTGAACAAACGGACTCCGAACGATGGATCAGCGATACGATCCGCCCGAACCCGCTGAGCCGTGACGCCGAGGCGCTGCGCTTCCTTGTCCGCTGCACGAATCTCGTGGCTGCGCTCGATCACGAGATCGCGCATCGTCTCCAGCCCCACATCGGGAAGCGTCGGGGACGCAAGTTCCGGGGGCTCGGATGGCAAGGGAATGTCGGGGAAGGCCGCGGCGAGGGTGACACGCGCCTGCTCGCGGATAGAGAGGGACGATGCCGCCTGTGCGCGGGCCTGAGCGAGCGCTGCTTGCGCCTGGTCAAGATCGAGCTGGGCGGCGTCACGCAGCGCGACTCGCCGTTTCACCGCCGCGATCGATTCTTCCAGCCCCCTGACCGTGTCCATATCGTTTCGATAATGAGTCCCGGCAGTCAGCCAGTCGTGCCAGAGGCTCGACAGGATCAGCGCCGTCTGGTGACGGACATCCTCCATCTGGTTCTCGGCCACCTCGATCCCCAGGGCGCCAGCCTTGCGGTCCAGCGCGGCCTTGCCCGGCAGGCGGAAAGGGCGGCTGATCGTCGTGTCGAACTCGTCGAAACCGCCCTCGCGATCCACCGTGCGGCGGATGTAGCTACCGCTCACCGTCACTTCATGCGGGCCTTTGCGAAGCATGTCGCCGCGCGCTCGCGCAGCCTCGATACGGGCAAGCGCGGCGGCAACGCTGGGATGACTGTCCAGCGCCTCGTTGACCTTCTCTGCCGGCGGCAGGTCGGCGCGCTGGGCGAGCGCAGGCGTTGCGCCAAATGCAAGGCAACAGGCAAAGGCGACGACCCGCATCAGGCGATCCTTCCCTGATCGACGAGCGGAACGGTTCGCCAACGCACTGGCAGATCGTGCCGTGCTTCTTTCACTGCGCGAAGCAAATCCGGCACCATGTCCTCACCGACGATCAGTTCGATAGTCGTGCGCTTGAGTTCGCCGGAGACCCGCTCTGCTGTCCCGGCATCGTCGAAGTCACGACCACGCACATTCTCCGCCCGGATATGAATCGGCGCCCGGGAGATCGCGCGGATGGAGTCGATTAGCCCTTCGGCGTCCGGGACAGCGCAATGCAGGGTGAACAGGAGATCAGGCATTTTCGGGTTCTCCCGCGCTTTCGCCGAAGCGCTCGAACAGGATCGGCAGCAGGATCAGCGTCAGCAGGGTGGAAGTGATGAGGCCGCCGATGACGACGATGGCGAGCGGACGCTGGATCTCCGATCCAGGCCCGCTGGCGAACAAGAGCGGCACCAGGCCGAAGGCGGTGATGCTGGCGGTCATCAGCACGGGCCGCAGTCGCCGCTGCGCGCCGAGCCGTACCGCCTCGGCCATGCCTAGCCCTTCCGTGCGGAGCTGCCGGAAATAGGCGACGAGCACCAGCCCGTTGAGCACCGCGATGCCGAGTAGGGCGATGAATCCGACCGAAGCAGGCACGGAGAGATATTCGCCCGACACCCAGAGCGAGACCAGACCACCGACCATGGCGAAGGGGATATTGGCGAGGATCAGCAGCGACGCGCGGAGCGAGCGCAGTGTCGCCAACAGCACGAGGAAGATCAGTCCCAGCGCGATCGGGATCACCGTCATCAGCCGTGCCGAGGCGCGCTGCTGATTTTCGAACTGGCCGCCCCAGACGATGCTGTACCCTGCCGGAAGCCGTACCTTCGTCGCCACCGCAGCCTTCGCCTCATCGACATAGCCGACCAGATCGCGCCCGGAGACGAATGCCTGCACCAAGGCGAAGCGTGAACCATTCTCATGGTCGAGCTTGACCGGCCCCTGCGTGCGCGCGACCCGCGCCATGTCGCTGACGCGCGCGAGCGTGCCATCAGGCGTGCGCAATTGCAGATCGGCGAAGCGCGCGGCGTCTTTCCGAAGGCTCTCATCGCCTCGGATGACGATCGGCGTCCGCTTCTGCCCTTCCGCCACGACACCCGCGCGCATCCCCTCGACCTGAGCGCGCAAGGCATCCTGCATTTGGTCGACCGGCATTCCGAACCGCCCGGCCGCTGCGCGGTCGATGTCGAGTTGAAGATAGTCCACGCTGTCGTTGGCGACCGTCAGCACTTCCGAGGCACCGCGAACGCCCGACAGCGTGTGCTGGATCTGGCCGGCGAGATCGGCAAGCGTATTGAGGTCGGGGCCGAAGATCTTGACCGCGAGATCGCCGCGCGCACCGGTCAGCATCTCTGAGACGCGCATCTCGATCGGCTGGGTGTAGCTGGGAGTGATGCCGGGAAGCCCCTCCAGCGCCTTGCGGATTTCCTCGATCACAAAATCCTTGTTGCCGCGCCATTCGGAGCGTGGCTTCAATCGGACGAAGCTGTCGGTCTCGTTGAGGCCCATCGGATCGAGGCCGATTTCGTCCGAACCGACGCGGGCGATCACGTCCTCGACCTCGGGCACGGCCCGGAGCGCGCGTTGCACGGCCAGATCACCGGCAACCGACTGGTCGAGGTTGATCGAAGGCAGCTTGGTGAGTTGGACGATGACCGAGCCCTCGTCCATCGTCGGCATGAAGGTCTTGCCAACCGCGCCATAGGCTATGCCAGCCAGCACCAGTCCCAGAGCAGAGAGGCCATAGACCAGCCTTTTGCGCGCGAACGCGCCGTCCAGCAGCACGCGGTAGCGCGGGCCAAGCTGGCGCATGATCCACGGCTCGCCATGGTGGCCGCTTTTGAGGCCGAAGGAGGACAGTACCGGCACCAGCGTCAGCGCCAGCAGGAGAGAGCCTGCGAGCGCGAAGACGATGGTGAGCGCGACAGGGGCGAACAATTTGCCCTCCAACCCTTGCAATGAGAGCAACGGCAGGAACACCAGCGCGATGATGAGGATGCCGGCCGAGACCGGGACGATCACTTCGCTGGTCGCACGAAACACATGGTTGAGCCGGGGCGTATCTCCATCGTGATCGCGGCCGAGCCGTTCGACCACATTCTCGACCACCACCACCGCGCCATCGACCAGCATCCCGATCGCGATCGCAAGCCCGCCAAGGCTCATCAGATTGGCGGAGAGGCCCATGCCGCGCATGAAGAGGAAGGTGATGAGCGCCGCCATCGGCAAGGTCGCGGCGACGATCGCAGCAGCGCGCCAGTCGCCCAGGAACAGGATCAGCAGCACGACGACGAGGACGGTCGCCTCGATCAGCGCTTCTTCGACCGTGCCCACCGCCCGTTCGATCAGGTCGGAGCGATCGTAGAACACATTGATACGCGTGCCAGCGGGCAAGCCGCGCTCGACCTCGGCGAGGCGCGTGCGAACGCCGTCCACCACCTGCCGGGCGTCCGCCCCGCGCAGCGCGATCACCAGCCCTTCGACCGCTTCGGCGTTGCCGTTCTTCGTCACCGCGCCATAGCGAGTGAGGCTGCCGCTGCCGACCGAGGCGACATCGCCCAGCCGTACGATGCGCCCATCACGGCTGGCGATGACGAGCGATTGCAGGTCTTCGGCATTGCGGATCGCGCCAACCGCGCGGACGATCAGCGCTTCCTCGCCATTGGCGAGGCGTCCCGCGCCATCGTTGCGATTGCCGCTTTCGATTGCCGCACGCAGATCGGCAATCGAAAGCTTCGCGGAGGCCAACGCCACCGGATCGGGCCTCACTTCGAAGGTGCGGACATAGCCGCCGAGCGCGTTGACGTCCGCGACGCCGGGCACGGTGCGCAGCGCCGGGCGGATCGTCCAGTCGAGTAGCTCACGCTTCTGCTGGAGCGATAGCGGCCCTTCGATCGTAAACATGTAAACGTCGGAAAGCGGCGTGGAGATCGGCGCCAGACCGCCCGTCACCGATGCGGGTAGATCGCCCATTACGCCCGACAACCGCTCGGCGACCTGTTGGCGCGCCCAATAGATGTCGGTGCCATCGGTGAAATCGATGGTGATGTCGGCGATGGCGTATTTGGCCGCTGAGCGCAGGATCGCCTGATTGGGGATGCCCAGCATCTCCTGTTCGATCGGCGTGATAACGCGGCTTTCTACCTCCTCCGGCGTCATGCCGGGGGCTTTCAGGATTAGCTTCACCTGTGTCTGGGCGATGTTTGGATAGGCGTCGACCGGCAAGTTGACGAAGGCCCATATCCCTAGCCCTGCCGTCACAGCGGCGAGCAGCAGGACGAGCAGGCGATAGGAGAGCGCTGTGGCGACGAGCGAACGCAGCATCGGCCGGGCCTAGCGCGCCGCGGCGAGCGCCTTGAGCGCGCTCGTGCCGGAGGTCACCACCTGTTCACCGGGCTTTACGCCTGAGAGCAGAACGATCCGGCCGTTGCTGGCCGTTCCGCTCGTCACGGGGCGAACCGCGTAACCGCCCTGCGCTGCCACGAACACGGCCGACCTGCCGTCGATCATTGTGACGGCGGTCTCCGGCACGCTGACCGCGCCCGCCGGTGCGGGACCGGAAATCACGATGCTGGTCGCCCGGCCCGCGACGACGCCTGGCCCTGCCGGGATTTCCGCCTTGAGGCTGGCCGAGCGCGTTGCGGGATCGATCGTCGAACCGACGGCGATAATCCGGCCGGAAATGTCAGGTGGCAGATGCACGGTCATACCAAGCCGCACCTGACCGACCAGCCGTTCGGGCAGTTGCCCGATGACTTCATAGCGGTTTGCGGCATCGATCACATAAGGCGCGGTGGTGCCGTCGACCGGATTGCCTGTCTGGATGGCCGCGCTGGTCACGCGGCCCGCGATCGGCGCGGTCAGCGTATAGGAGCCGCTGCCGCCATGGCCGCCCACCATGCGCAGGATACGCGCCTTTTCCGATACGTCCGCATTGCTCTCGGCGGCGATGGCGCGCGCCTCGTCCGCGCGGGCTGGAGCGATGATGCCCTCCCGGCTGAGCTGCGACAGGCGCGCCGCATTGGACTGCGCAACGCCCGCACGCGCATGGGCGCGGGTGAGGTCCGAGCCGAGCGTCAGCACTTCGCGACTGGCGACGGTTGCAAGCGCCTGTCCCTGCCGCACGCTGTCGCCTTCCACCACATACGTCCGGGTGACGACACCGGGGAAGGTCGCGGCCACCGCCACGCGGGCGTTGGCTGGAGGCTGGATCACCGCTGGAATAGTGACGAGCGGGGCTTCCTCGGCAACGGTCGCGGCGGTTAGACGAATGCCCATTTGCGCCGCGCGCTTTGCATCAACGACCAACACCCCCGCGGCAGTCTGCGCTTTATCGGCAGGCGCTTTCGCGGCGGTGGGTTCGGAATGCGGCGCAAGCCACCAAAAGGCCGCCAAAGCGAGCGGAACGGCCACGCCTGCAATCGGATAATATCGTCTGGACATGCCATCCGGCTAGGCGGCGAGTCTGACGGAACCCTGACGAGACAGGCGACAGGTCAATCGGCAGTCAGGGTTCGGGGAAGCGCAGTATCAAATCATGGCGATCGGGATCGGTCTCGAGCGTGCCTTCGTGCGCGGCCATGATCCGCTCGACGATGGCGAGGCCAAGCCCAGCGCCGTCCTTGCTGGCATGATCGGCGCGGCGATGGCGTTGCACGAGATTGCGTAGCCGGTCTGGCGGCAGGCCAGGCCCTTCGTCACGCACGCTGATGCTTGCACCCGGACCAACAAGCACCTGGATGGCGCCGCCGGCCGGAGTCACCCGCACGGCGTTCTCGATGAGGTTGCGCAGCGCCGCCGAAATCGCCTCGCGCCGACCCCGCGTGACGGGCGCGTGAATGCCAGTCACGAGTTCAATGGTCTTGCCTCCGGCAATGATGGCCGGCGCGGCCGCCCCGACGACATCGCTTGCCACATCGCTCAGCGATATCTGCGCCAGCGGGATCTGGGCGACTGCATCGGCATCGATCTGCGCCAGCAGCATGAGCTGATCGATCAGCCGACGCATTGCCGCGACATCCTTTTTGAGCCGCTCCGCATCGTCATGCTCCAACCGATCGAGTTCGAGGGACAGCAAGGCGAGCGGTGTGCGCAGTTCGTGCGCGACATCGGCGGCGAAGGCTTCCTGGCGCTTCGCCGCTTCGTCGAGGCGCGCGAGCAGGTCGTTGACGGCGCTAGTGAAAGGCAGCGCTTCGGTAGGCATCTGCGAATTGTCGATACGGAAGCCGCGCTCATGGCCTTGCACCGCCTCGATCTCCGCCGCTACCTCTTCGAGCGGTCGGAATGCCTGGCGGATCACGCGAAGCACAAGCACGGTAACGGGGATCATCAGAATCGCCACCGGCAGCGCAACATGCTCAAGCATTTCGCGGCTGGCGCGCGCCATCGCCGCTTGCGCATCGAGATGGGCGAAGGTGAAACTGTAGAAGAAGACGACAGCAGCCAGCAGCAGGAAGGTGCCGACCAGACCGATCAGGCCCAGGCCGCGTTTGAGGCGTCGCGATACGGATCGGCGATCGGTCACGCGCCATTGTCCTTCAGCATATAGCCAACGCCTCGAACGGTATGGAGCGCGCCGGTGACGTGAGCATCCTCCAGCTTGCGCCGCACCCGCGAGATCGTGGCCTCGATAGCATTGGGCGTCACAGGATCGCTGAAACTATAAAGGGCATTCTCAATCACGGCGCGATGCACGACCGTTCCCGCGTGCCGCATCAACAATTCCAGCAGATCGGCTTCGCGGCGCGACAGATCGATCTCCTGATCGCCAGCGCGGGCGGTGCGGTTGGCGACGTCGAAATATAGTCGTCCTACCTCGATCACCGGCTGTATCCGCACGCCGGGGCGACGTAGCAGCGCGCGGATGCGCGCTGCAAGTTCATCGATCTCGACCGGCTTCACGAGATAGTCATCCGCTCCGGCATCGAGGCCCGTGATGCGATCCTCCAATGCCCCGCGCGCGGTCAGCATGATCGCGGGCGGCATCTCGTGATATTTTCGGCGGCTCGTAAGCCAGTCGGTTCCGTCGCCATCGGGTAGCCCAAGGTCGAGCACGATCGCGTCATAGGTTGCGCCGCCCATCGCATCCTCGGCCGCTGCAAGGCTATGGGCGACATCACACACGAAGTTCCGGCGCTGGAGGCCGTCTGCGACCAGCGCTGCCATTCGCGCATTATCTTCGATGACGAGAAGACGCATGAATCACTGGAACCTTCGAGGGAGATGATGATCGCTGGCCATGATCCGTTCTAGCAGGGGGCCGTCAGAAGTCTTCAATCCTTGTCCTCGTGATGTTCATGGGCGCCATCGCGCATATGCGGTGTGAACGCGGTCGGCTCGCTCCGAAGGATCAGGATCACCGCCAGGATGATGGTGGCGCTGCCGACCAGCAGCGCAAGTGCTCCGGGCGCCCGCGCGTCACGAGTATCAGGATGAAGACCGGCTCTCTTGCGGCCGGTGACCATCGCGCGAACCAGATTTTCACGAGTGAGAAACGACATCAGGACAACGGCGCCGACATGGAGGGCGACGAGCGCCAGCAAGCCATAGGCAAGCGTTTCGTGGAAATCCTTGTCGAGCTTGTGCGCCGCGACGCTAACACCGCTCCAAAGGACGATTCCGGTCAGGCCAAGCAGGGCGAGGACGGCGATCGCTCCGAGCGGATTGTGTCCGACGGAGCGTTCCGGACGGCCGGCGAACAGCTCGCGCACATGCGAGCCGATCGCCGTCGGTTTGATGAAACGCGCAAAGCGGGCATGTTCGCCGCCGACCAGGCCCCAGACCAAGCGAAACGCCAGCAGCACAGCGGCGCACCATCCTGCCACCATATGCCAACTGGCGATCGGGCTGTCGTCTTCGGACGATAGAAAAGCCACCAGAATGGCCAGAACGAGCAGCCAATGGAACAATCGCAGCGGCGCGTCCCAGACCTTCAACGTGTCCGCCTGAGCGAGATTTGTCATACAATTCTTCCTTCCCGAAGGAAGGGCTAGGCAGATTGTCTGACCGAATCCTGACGAGAACGAGGGGCTATACGACCGTCCCGAACAGCCGCCCGATCCCTGCTGTTGCCGCCATGGCGAGCGCCCCCCAGAATGTCACCCGCAAGACCGAGCGCACCGGCTGCGCGCCACCGGCCCATGCGCCGAGCGTACCGAGCAGTATGAGGAACAGCAATGTCGCGGCGATCTCGATCGGCACGAGACTGGCGCGCGGCGCGACAGCGACCAGTGCCAGCGGCATGAGCGCGCCTGTACTGAAGGTCGCCGCGGAGGTGAGCGCCGCCTGGAGTGGACGGGCGGTCACGACTTCGGAAATGCCAAGTTCATCGCGCGCATGGGCGCCCAGCGCGTCGCTGGCCATAAGCTGATCAGCGACGCGAAGCGCCAAGTCCTTGTCGAGCCCGCGCGCCACGTAAATCTCGGCCAGTTCATTGCGCTCAAGGTCTGGTTGACCGGCCAACTCGCCGCCTTCTCGGGCGAGATCGGCTTTCTCCGTATCGGCCTGCGAACTCACCGACACATATTCCCCGGCGGCCATGGACATCGCGCCTGCGACCAGCGCTGCTGCGCCAGCCACCAATATCCCCGACTTTTCGGCGCCTGAAGCGGCAACGCCGACGATCAGGCTGGCCGTCGACACGATCCCGTCGTTGGCGCCGAGTACAGCGGCACGCAACCAACCGATGCGTGACACCGCATGACGCTCAGGATGGGTTCGCAATCTGCTCATAATGTCCTCGCAAAGCATAGGGTGGTTGTCAGCCTTTTCTGACGAAACCCTGACGGCCGGCATCGCGCACTGGCATGGATGATATAGACCGCCGGCGCGGCAGCCCTGGCCGCCATCTCACCGGGGCCGCGGCTCTCGTTTGACTGGCGCTGGGAAGTGCGCGCGCATGGACCAACCCCTCCGACGTGGTGCATTGTGTCAGCCAACAAAGACCGTCAGCCATGCCGCGCCGATGATCAGTAACTGGGCTGGAATGACACGGGCGGCAAAGGCGCGCGTTCCCACCGTTGCGGAAAAGAAAATCTTGGCGAGGGTACTGGTGGTGCAGGCGGTCAGGATAGGAAGGATGGCTTGCGGCGCGGCCATCGTGCCGTCGGCGACCTGTGCCGCTAATGAAATCACCGCGGCATGAACGTCCAGCACCCCGCCGATCGCGGCTACGGCGATAAGCCCAGCATCCCCGAACCAGGCTCTGAGGGCCGCTGCGGACATCAGCATGATCGCCACCGTGGCGGCAAAGGTCAGTGCCATCAGCAGATTGAAGGACCTGCTCATTCTCGGCGGTTCAGCCGTAACCTCGCGCCAGGCCGCGAGGGTCAACCATCCGCCCGACAAAAGTGCGGCCAGTCCGGCTGCGCCCACCGGCAGGATGGTAGCAAGAAAGGTACGATGGTCCGTTGCCTCGATCACCACGGCCATCTGCGCATAATTGGCGACGGTCGATAGAACCGCCGCTGCCGCACCCGCCGCGGCGGAGGCGGGATTGGCGCGAACCCAGGCACCCATGGCCCCGATAGTTGCCGAGCTGGAAACGAGCCCCGAGATGAGGCCTAGTGCGGGCACCCCCAGGCGCGCACCCAATAGCCGCGTCGCCACCTGGCCCAGCGCGTTGATCCCGAGGATCATGACAACGACCATCCAGATCGAATGCGGATTGAGCGCGTCGAATGGCCCCATCTGCCGGTCCGGCAACATCGGCAGCACGATCAGGGTGGCGCCGGCGATCAGCAGGATATCCGCAATCTCGTCCGCGCTGATCGTCTGTCCGACGAAGCGATGGAGCGGATCGCGGGCTGCCAGCACGATCGCGATCAGCACCGCAAGAGCCCCCGCCAGCAACGGCGCAGTTACGGCAAGCGCCCCAAGCAGCGTAGTGGCGACGAGGCTAACTTCCGTGGTGATGCCGGGGTCGGTTGTATTGCGCCTGCGCCAACTGCTCAGCAGGGCCAGCGCGGTCATGCACAGCATCACGATCGCGATCATCCACTGCTGCGGCATCAGAGCTGCACCACAGCCCAGTAAGGCAGCGATCGTGAAGGTGCGCAGCCCCGCTGCGGCCGGACGGTGGACCTTGCGCCGCTCGCGCTCCGCTCCGATCAACAGGCCGATGCCCAGCGCAACCGGGAGGTGGTGAATGAGGCCGACGTCGTCCATGGACAGGGTTCTGTGCTCCTACGCGCCGAGCTAGAGGCAAGCACTTCAAAACCCCTCGCCACGATGCACTGACAATCAACTCGGACCACTCGGTGGCGGCTGGCCACGGGAGGATCGGGAGCGGCGGCGCCAGGGGGCAACGCCGCCGCTCCACGTCCAACCAATAGCTAGAAGGTCGCCTAACTACGGTCGGCGTTCATGACCTTGGTCCAGGCCCGCACGAAGTCGTCCACAAACTTCTGCTTCGCATCGTCCGAGGCATAGACTTCGGACACCGCGCGCAGCTCTGAATTGGAGCCGAACACGAGATCCACCGGGGTGGCCGTCCACTTCGCGGCGCCGGACGCGCGGTCCTTGCCTTCGTAGAGCCCCGGCGAGCCGACCGACTTCACCCAGACCGTGTTCATCGACAGCAGGTTGACAAAGAAGTCGTTGGACAGGTTGCCGGGGCGAGCGGTGAAGACACCATGTCGAGTGTTTCCGGCATTGGCGCCGAGCGAGCGCATACCACCGACGAGCACCGTCATTTCGGCGACCGTCAGGCCAAGGCTATCGGCCTTGTCGACCAGCGATTCAGCCGGGCCGAGATCGGCCCTAGCCGAATAGTAGTTGCGGAATCCATCGGCCTTCGGTTCGAGGAAGGCGAAGGAGGCAACGTCGGTCTGTGTCTGCAATGCATCGACCCGGCCCGGCGTGAAGGGGACCGAAACCCGCTGTCCTGCCCGATCCGCCGCCTGCTCGACAGCGGTGTTCCCGCCCAGCACGATGAGATCAGCCAGCGACACTTGCTTACCGTCCTTGCGGCCCTTGATGAAGTCCGCCTGGATGCGCGTGTAAGCCGCCAGCACCTTCTTCAGCTCTGCCGGATCGTTGACCACCCAATTGCGTTGCGGGTCGAGGCCGACGCGAGCGCCATTGGCGCCACCGCGGCCATCTGTGTCCCGGTAGGTCGAGGCCGAGGCCCAAGCCGCACGCACCAGTTCGCCGGTGGAGAGGCCGGAAGCGACGATCTTGGCCTTGAGCTGCGCGACGTCGTTGTTGTCGATCATCGCATAGTCAGCCTTGGGCAGCGGGTCTTGCCAGACGAAGGTCTGGTTCGGGACGTCCTTTCCGAGATAGCGGGTCTGCGGCCCGACGTCGCGGTGGGTCAGCTTGAACCAGGCGCGAGCGAAGGCGACGGCGAATTCTTCCGGATGCTCGCGCCAGCGCGAGGTGATCTTCCGGAAGCCCGGATCTTCCCGCATCGCGATGTCGGTGGTGAACATGATCGGCGCGTGCGTTTTGCCCGCGACATGGGCGTCGGGCACCAGGGCCGTCGCTGCCGGGTCGCTGGGCACCCACTGCACCGCGCCGGCGGGGCTCTTGGTCTTCACCCAGGTGAAGCCGTAGAGGTTGTCGAGATACTGCGTGGTGAAGGTGATCGGATTGGCCGACCATGCGCCTTCCAGGCCGCTGGAGACCGTATCTTCCGCATTGCCCTTACCGCATTTGTTGGCCCAGCCGAGGCCCTGCTGTTCGATCGGCGCGACGCCGGGATCGCCGCCGACGCAATCATCGGGTTTATGCGCGCCATGCGCTTTGCCGAAGGTATGGCCACCAGCGATCAGCGCGGCGGTTTCCTCGTCGCTCATTGCCATGGCTCCGAAGGCACGGCGAATATCAGCCGCCGCCGCCAACGGATCGGGATTACCGCTCGGACCTTCGGGATTGACGTAGATAAGACCCATCTGTGTCGCTGCCAGCGGTCCGCGAAGATTACCCTTCTCGTCCCGCCGTTCGTCCATCATCATCTTGGTTTCCGGTCCCCAGAAGACGAGGTCCGGCTGCCAGGCATCGACGCGGCCGCCCGCGAAGCCGATGGTCTTGAAGCCCATATCCTCTAGGGCGACGTTGCCGGTCAGAACCATCAGGTCGCCCCAGGAGAGCTTGCGGCCATATTTCTGCTTGATCGGCCAGATTAGCCGGCGCGCCTTGTCGAGGCTCACATTGTCGGGCCAGCTATTCAGCGGCTCGAAACGCTGCTCGCCACCACCGGCGCCGCCGCGGCCGTCCCCGGTGCGATAGGTGCCCGCACCATGCCAGGCCATGCGGATGAAGAAGGGGCCATAATGCCCATAATCCGCAGGCCACCACGGCTGCGAAGTGGTCAAAACCTTGCGGATGTCGGCTTTGACCGCATCGAGATCAAGCGAGGCGAATTCCTTCGCATAGTCATAGTCCGCACCATAGGGATTGGATTGCGCTTCGTGCTGACGCAACGACCTCAGATCGAGGCTTTTGGGATACCATTCCTTGGCCGTCGGTGCCGCGCTTTGGGCGAAGGCGGCCGGCGAGATCGCCATGACGGCTATCGCCAATAAAGATATTGTTGTCCTACGCATTATGTCCTCCTGTTGTGGTTGAAGAAGTGGGAGTCCCGTGGACGGTTGGGCCGCCCGTGCCGCCCGTGCCGCCCGTGCCGCACGACAGCAGGCGCCGCCATACAAAATCGGAATTAGGGGAGGGGATGACGCGACCGTTCATTGGGCCGGGGATTTCAGGTAGGCGGTCAGCGCCGCGCGATCGGCGGGTTTCGACGGACCTATGATGGGATCGCAGTTTGCTCATCATGTCCTCACAAGGCGGCATGGGGATTCCAAACTTTCCTGACGGAACCCTGACGAGCCGTATCGTTCAATCATGTGGGCAACATTCGGGATGTAAGCCGACTTCTTGTCGGTCAGCATCGGAGCTTGAATTGGCGGGGATTGCCAATTCTAGCCGGATCATGACTTCCTTCCTCCTCTTGTTCCTGATCGTTTTGGGCATCAACCTCCTGCCTGCCTTCGGACCACCCACCTGGTCGATCATCGTCTTCTATGGTCTAAACAGTGATCTGCCGATCGCATCGATCGTCATCGTTAGCGCGCTTGCCGCCGCCTTGGGGCGGCTGTTGCTCGCCCATAGCTTCCGGTTTCTCGGCGGCCGCCTACCGGAAAAACAGAAGCGCAATCTCGGCGCTGCGCGCGAAGCGCTAGAAGCGCGGCCGCGCAATATGATCCTCGGGCTTGGTTTGTTTGCTCTGTCGCCCTTGCCATCAGCGCAATTGTTTGCCGCGGCGGGACTGGCAAAGGTACGCCTTCTTCACTTCACTGCCGCGTTTTTCGCAGGCCGCCTCGTCTCCTATTCGATCTACGCGGCGACCGCTAAGGGGCGCGTGCCATCGGACTAGCCGACAACGGCGCGCCGCGTGGAATCGCGACCGCGTTCATCCTCGGCCTGCCGCTCGGCGCGCTGATCGTTTCGCTGCGGGGGGCTATCGACGCCAGCTTTCCCGGACCCAGCCTGCTCGTGGTCGCTGGTCTTCTGGTCGGCTTCGGCACGCGTCTCGGTTCGGGTTGCACCAGCGGTCACGGCGTCTGCGGGGTCTCGCGCCTGTCGCTGCGCTCTGTGCTTGCGACTGCTCTTTTCATGGCCAGCGGCTTTGCCACGGTCGCCATCATGCGTTTGGCCGGTTGGGTCGCATGAAGGCGATCCTGGCCTTGATCTCGGGCATGCTGTTCGGTGCCGGGCTTGCCATCTCAGGTATGGCCGATCCGGCGCGCGTTCATAGCTTCCTAGACCTGTTCGGACGCTGGGACCCGACGCTGGCATTCGTCATGGGTGGCGCGATCATTCCGATGGCGATCGCATGGATAATCCAGCGACGTCTGGAACGCCCTTTGGCCGACGCTGCCTTCAATCTGCCCGAGACGCGCGAGTTGAACGGAAAGCTTGCGCTTGGAGCGATCCTGTTCGGCATGGGCTGGGGCGTGGGCGGGCTATGTCCTGGCCCCGCATCCTTAAGCGCCGCCGCGGCATCCACCTTGCCATCGTGGAGCCGAGCGCGGACCACTACTATCAGCCGGGCTGGACGATGGTGGGCGCAAGGGGAGCGGTGATCCCGCTCTATCCCAAGGGTAGCATTCCGGCGCTGGGCGTGCCCGAAGCTCGGGACACGCAACCGGACGGCGAAACGCTGATCTATGATGTCAGCGAACCAGCATTGGAACTGTTCCGGCCAGCGCCGGGGCAGGCGAACGGCACTGCCGTCATCGTCGCGCCAGGGGGCGGATTCGTGGCGCTGGGCTATACGCGCGGCGGAACGGAAATAGCGCAAGCGCTGGCCCGTCACGGCTTCACCGCGTTCGTTCTCAAATACCGGACGATCCGGAGCGGCGACGGCCCGATGCGGATGCCCGATGCCCATATGCGCGAGATGGACATGGTCATGGCGCGGGCGAAAGGCGGCGAGCCCGTCGAGATGCCGGCGTTCGCAGGCGAACCCCATGCGATCGAAGACGGCGCGCGCGGGGTAGCCATCGTGCGCCAACGCGCCGCCGAATGGGGCATCGATCCGCACAAGGTCGGCGTGATCGGTTTCTCGGCGGGGGCCTATCTCGCGGCCGATCTAGCGATCGGCGCGAAGCCGTCGCGCCCTGACTTCGTCGGGCTGATCTATGGCGGTTTGCGCACCCCTGTCCCAGCAGATGCGCCCCCGGCGTTCATCGCCGGCGCTGCCGACGATGAGTATCAGCCGAACGATCCCATATTGCTCTATTCGGCTTGGCGACGAGCCGGAGCAGCCGCAGAGCTGCATCTGTACGAGCGCGGCGGGCACGGGTTCGATCTGCGTCCTCAGGGCACGACAAGCGACCACTGGTTCGATGAACTGATCTGGTGGTTGCAGGCACGCGGCCTCGTGACGCCGACGGGTAGCCCGGCTGACGCTCTTCGCACTACTATCGGCGGCGCACGGCGACACGCTGCATCAGCTGACGTGGAGTGACGGCGCTATAGTAGGGCAAACGGCGAGATATATTCGTTATGTTTATCCGGTGCGGGGCGCCAGCCTGCCATTCGCAGCGGGAACCGAAAGCAGCGGTCCAATGCGGAAGCCGCATCGCATTTGTGGTGGAATTCATTGTCCTGCTCGACCGGCGGCCATTTGGCAACGGGCTCCATCAAACGCCCGCGGTGACGGTGACCGGCAGCGATGACAGCCCGCGCAGCAGGTTGTTCATCGCGCGGACCGGCTCGCCCGCCTCGAACGATTTCACCGACGCGAGCAGTGCCCGCACCGTGCTGCCACCGCTTCCGCCCGGTGCCTGTCGATTCCGAGACCGGTCAGACCAAGCACCAGCATTTCCGTGATGCGCGCTTGCGCCTCGGCGGGGTCGCGCTTCGGTTCCACCAGATGCGCCATGAGCGCCTGGCAGAGGCCGAGCCAGTAAAGGACGCCGCTCCCCCTGGCCGCGGCCCCGATGAGCCCCAGCGTTGCGGCCTCGTCGAAATCGTCGGCGACGCCCTTGTTGAGCGGGTGTTTGCGGTCGGTCACGCTCCCCGCGCTGCGTAGCAGCACCGCGGTGCGCTTGGGATTGTCGATGGCGAAGGTCGCGCAGACCCGCATCCCGCCGGCGATACGCTCGATCGGATCGACTATGCCGTCGTTGGCGCGGCCGACCTGCCCTTCCAGCTCGAGCCGAACTTCGGTGGCGAGCGCCGCCGCAAACGCCTGCTTGTCGGCGAAATGGTTGAAGAAGCTTCCTTTCGCGACCCCCGCCGTCGCCACCACCTCGTCGATCGGAATAGCGTCGATCGGCTTTGCGGCGAGCAGGTCGAATCCGGCCGCAACGAGGGCGGCGCGGGTCCGCGCGGCACGGGGCGACAATTCGGGCTGGTCGAGCATGCGCTTCTCCTACTTGACTATCCGGTCAATTGCAAGTTAAATGACCAAATAGTCAACTATCTCGCGAGTCGAGCCGTGTCAGTCATCAAGATCGAGGACATCGCCCACGTCCGCTTCGCCGCGCCGGACCTGACGGCCATGCGCGCGTTCCTCGAGGATTTCGGGCTGAGCGTCTTCGAGGCCGGCGGCCGGCTTTACGGCAAAGGCGGCGATGGACGGCCATTCGTCCACGCGACCGAAGCTGGCGAGGCCAGGTTCCTCGCGGTCGGGCTCAGGGCCGAAACCGTCGCCGATCTCGAAACCCTCGCCGCATTCGAAGGGGTCGAGGTCGCCGATCTCGACGAGCCGGGTGGCGGCAAGGTCGTGCGGCTGACCGATCCGGACGGCTATCGCGTCGAGGTGGTCGCAGGGCAGAACAAGGTTGCGCCGGCCGATCTGCCGGCCGAGCCGGCGCGGAACAGCGCCGCCTCGAAGCCGCGCTTTCGGTCGACGGTGCGGCTCGAAGCGGCGCCCGCGCATGTGCGCCGCATCGGCCATGCGGTGCTCAAGGTCCGCGACTTCCGCACCTCGGAGCGCTGGTACAAGGAGCGGTTCGGCTTCCTGACGTCAGACGAGGTCGAGGCCGCCGAAGGGGTGCCGCTCGGCGCCTTCATGCGCTGCGACCGGGGCGACAAGCCGGCCGATCACCACACTTTATTCCTCGCGCAGCTTCCCGGCGAGCTCGGCCTGCTCCACGCGGCATTTGAGGTCGCGAACTTCGACGACCTGATGCTCGGCCACCAATATCTCAGGTCGAAGAAGCGCAACCAGGCCTGGGGCGTGGGCCGGCACATCATGGGCAGCCAGGTGTTCGACTATTGGAAGGACCCGTTCGGTAACGAGCTCGAGCATTGGACCGACGGCGATCTCTTCACCGCTGCCGATCCGCCGCAGAAGCAGCCGATGAGCGCTTTGCTCAACGTGCAATGGGGCGCGCCGCATCCGCTGTTTGCCGGCAAACGCCCCCCGCCCCCGGGCCTCATCGCCTTCGTCACCGCGGCGCAGATCCGGGTGAAGTCCCTGTTCCGCCGCAAGTCCAAGGAAAATGCCGCATGAAACTCGCCACTTATACAGCCGATGGTCGCACGCAGACGGGGATCGTGGTCGGCGACAGCATCGTCGCCACCGGCATCGACGGCACGATGATCGACCTGATCCGTGACTGGGATCGCCACAAGCCGGCGCTGGAGGCCAAGGCCACGGCCGGCGGCGGCGTGCCGCTCGCGTCGGTCAAGCTGGAGGCGCCGATCCAACGCCCCGGGAAGATCTGGGCGATCGGGCTCAACTATGCCGATCACATCGCGGAATCGAAGATGGAGACGCCGCAGCGGCAGGTCTGGTTCACCAAGGCACAGACCAGCGTCAACGGCCCCTTCGACGATATCGAGATCGCGCGCGGCACGATGACCAACGATTATGAGGTCGAGCTGGTGGCGATCGTCGGCAAGGGCGGCAAGCATATCGCCGCCGCCGACGCCCCGGCGGCGCTCTTCGGTTATTGTGTGGGCAACGACGTCACCGAACGCCTGTGGCAGCACGCTGGCCCGCAATGGTCGCTGGGCAAGAGCTTCGACACCCATGCCCCGATGGGGCCGTGGATCGTGACTGCCGACGAGGTGGCCGATCCCCACGCGCTCGATTTGCGTTGCTTCGTCAATGGCGAGAAGCGGCAGGAGTCGAATACGTGCCACCTCGTCTTCGACATCTGGCAACAGGTCGAGCACCTCTCCACGGCCATGACGCTCGAGCCCGGCGACTGCATCTTCACCGGAACGCCAGGCGGGGTCGGCGCGGCGATGGACCCGCGCCAATTCCTCAAGGCTGGCGATGTCGTGCGCTGCGAGATCGACGGCCTCGGCCATATCGAAGCAACCATGATTGCAGAGGGCTGAGCCCGTGGAACCGGATTGCGACGTCCTGATCGCCGGCGGCGGGCCGACCGGGCTGACGCTCGCCATTCTGCTGGCGCGCCGCGGCCTCAAGGTCATCGTCGCCGAAAAGGAAGCGGCCCCCTATCCGCTGCCGCGCGCGGCGCATATCGACCACGAAGGAATGCGCATCCTGCAGGAGGCGGGCGCGGCCGAAGACGTTTTCGCGACCAGCCGGCGCGTCGCGCGCTACGATTTCCTCAACAGCCGGAGCAAGCTCCTGCTCCGCTTCGATGGATCGGATCGGATCGGCCCCGGCGGATGGCCCGGCGCGAACATGATCCACCAGCCCTCGGTGGAAGCGGCACTGCGCCGTTCGCTGCAACGATATCCGGATGCGGTACTTTGCCACGGCTGGGAGGTCGGCTCGTTCGTCGACGACGGCGACGGCGTGACGACCCGGATTGGGACGCCCGAGGGGCCGAAGACCATCCGCAGCCGATTCCTGATCGGCGCGGACGGCGCGCGATCGCCGGTGCGTACCGCCGCCGGCATCGCGTTCGACGATCTCCAGTTCGAAGAACCATGGCTCGTCGTCGACGTCCTGGTCGATGACGAAACGAGACTGCCGGCGGCGAACCTGCAGATCTGCGATCCGAAGCGGCCGACCACCTGTGTCCTGATGGGCGAGGGCCGTCACCGCTGGGAATTCATGATCCTCAAGGGCGAGACCGCGGAACAGGTCAGCGACGACGCCTTCGTCGCGACATTGCTCGACCCGTGGGACGTGAAAGGCGCGGTGCGGATCGAACGCAAGGCGGTCTACACATTCCGGGCGCGGATCGCCGACCGGTGGCGCGCCGGGAACGTGCTGCTCGCGGGCGACGCCGCGCATCAGACGCCCCCCTTTGCCGGACAAGGCATGTGCTCGGGCCTTCGCGACGCCGCCAATCTCGCATGGAAGCTCGCGGCGGTGGTCAAGGACGGCGCGCCCGACGCGTTGCTCGACAGCTATCAGCCCGAGCGCGCGCGCAATCTGCGTGCGACGATCGATATGGCGATCATGATGGGCCGGATGGTGTGCACGACCAACCGGTGGGCGGCGCTGGCACGCGACCTCAAGATCGGGATCGCGCGTATCCTGGGCAAGCAGCCCAACCGACCGTCCGGCTATCCGACGATCATGGAAGGCTTGATCATCGCGGAAAGCAACGCGGCGGGCAGCTATTTCCCGCAGCCGGTCGCGCCTGACGGAACCCGCCTCGACGACGTGCTGGGCGCCGGATGCTGGCTACTTTCCCGCGACATGCTCGCCGCCGCGCCTATCCGGCCGTTTGCCCCGGCGATCGAACGCTGGCTCGACGATCGCCAATCCGACGCCGTGCTCGTCCGCCCCGACCGTTATGTATTCGGCACCGGCGATCCCCGTGATCTGCGCGCCGCATGGGAAGAGGCGACCCGCCTCCACCCGGCCGCGCTTGCCGATCCTGTCGCCGCAGCCCGAGAGGACATCCGAATATGAGTGAATTCAGCGGCAAGCGTGTCCTGATCACCGGCGGGACCTCCGGGATCGGATTGGCCTTGGCCGACGCCTTCCGCGCCGTCGATGCGCGGGTGGCGGTCTGCGCGCGCTCGGACGATGCGCTGCGCGAATTTTCGTCAGCAAGACCGGATGCTCTCGCGATCAAAGCCGACGTCACCGACACCGCTGCGCAGGCGCGGATGCTCGACCAGATCGGCGACGCCTTCGGCGGGCTGGATATCCTGGTGAATAACGCCGGCAGACTGGTCGAGCGCGATTTCGTCGCCGCGCCTCCGGGACCGGCGGCGCTTGAGGACGAATTCGCGCTCAACTTCGTGGCGCCGATCAAACTGACTGCCGCGGCGCTCGCGCTATATGGCCCGCTCTCGGCCATCATCTTCGTGACGTCCGGGTTCGCACTCGTGTCGCCCAAACGGGCGCCGACCTATGGCGCCGCAAAAGCGGGTCTGCACGGTTTTGCCGAAGGGTTGCGCAGGCAGCTCGATGGAAGCGCGACGCAGGTGCTCGAAGTATTGCCGCCGACCGTTGACACGCCTGCGACGACGCATAGCGCTGCGCGCAAGGTCGCCCCCGAGGCCGTCGCGGCCGCCACGCTGGAGGCTTTGCGTCGCAAGAGGCCTCTGGCGCTGATGGGAGCGACGCGTGCGCTTCCCATGACGTTGAGAATTGCCCCCTCCTTTACCGGGCGGATCGCCGGTCGATCCTAACCACGGCGACGGGCGCAACATGGCCGTTACTGTCGGATGAACGCGAGGATGTCGGCATTCACCTCCTGGGCGTGGGTGGTATGCATCCCGTGCGGCGCACCGGAATAGATCTTCAGGGTGCTGTCCCGCAGTAATTCGTCCTGCTTGAGCGCGGCGTTCTTGTAAGGGACGACCTGGTCGTCGTCGCCCTGGATGACCAGCACCGGCACGGTGATCGCCTGCAGATCGGCGGTCTGATCGGTTTCCGAAAAGGCCTTGATCCCTTCATAATGCGCGTTGGCGCCGCCCATCATGCCCTGCCGCCACCAATTCTGGATGATCGCGTCCGACGATTTGGTCAGCAGCCGGTTGAAGCCGTAGAACGGGCCTGACGGCACATCGAGGTAGAATTGCGTACGGTCCGCGGCGAGCTGCTTGCGGAAATCGTCGAATATCTCGATTGGCACGCCATCCGGATTGGCGTCGGTTTTCACCATCAGCGGCGGAACCGACGCGATGAGCACCGCCTTCGCGACCCGCCCCTGCGGCTGCCCGTGCCGCGCGACATAACGCGCGACCTGCCCGCCGCCGTCACTTGGCTCATCTTGAACAGCCTCTGGCTCAAATCAGCGATGATCCAGAGACGAGAATTCGGGACGGCATGACAGACGAGCCGCGACGGCCGGTTGTCTAATCGCATATCCTTGGTCAAGCGCGTCGGCGTATAAATCGAGGGCAGCGCCAGCATGGTGACCGGCACGATCGCGTTCTCACGGTTTATTTTCAGCTGCCGCCTTCGCGCGAAG
>OFTY01000302.1_pt1 | contig 43075 bp, 55 predicted proteins | sample 1775061 | NCBI WGS metagenome assembly OFTY01 (sample SAMN08195773, study PRJEB24354) | sludge metagenome | isolation source: sludge from phenol fed wastewater aerobic bioreactor B | place: India: Nagpur | collected 2016-09-16 | reverse complement strand
TTTTCCAAAGCAGGACTCAGCCTGTCTTACTGATAGAGCCTCAGCACTCTTTCATCTGACTCAAATTCAACGTCCAAATGACCCACGGCACCAATGTCGTCCAAGTAGTTCAAGACGGCTCTAAACGGCTCACTGTCAGCATGCAGGAGCAGTGCCTTGGGATAGTCCCTGACGAATGCTTGGAGGGCTTGGAGGGAGTCCATGAGGTCAGGTCCATGTTCAGCCAGATTGAACAGGTGGAGGTTGCGACCAATCCTTGCAGGCTCAATGTCCTGCCGACCTTTGAGGGCAACACGGCCAAGGTGCAGCAGGTAGAACCAACTGAACCCGTCATCAGTGAAATCGCCTTGCTCTAGAGCCTCAGCAAACGAGTTGGGCGACCAATCAGCCACGGCTTGCAGACGGAAACAGGCCAGATAGAGCGAGTAGGCATACAGCATCGCCTCAGCCTGTCTTTGACCTGGTGGAGCCGTAGCAAACAGAGTCTCAACGAGCTCGCCGGCCTGAACCTCTACCGAGGACACCACAAGCAGGCTCAGAGCCTTGGCAGGAGTGAATTGGTGGATGAGATCCACCCTTGCGAATGTCTCAGGGCTTTTCACCCTCATCAGGGTCAGTGCCAACCACCTTGCATCAAGTGGGACTGCCAACAGTTCATCAAGCGACAGCCCAAGGTGCAAGTCCAAAAGACTGCTGAGTCCTACAGCACTCTCAATGTCGTTCCTGTTCATTTCACAACCATAGCACACAAAGCTTTGCCTTTGGTTCATAGCCTTATCAATTGCTCTCCTTTTCTTTTAATACAAGACAAACGATATCCTTTTTGTATTTATTGCATGCAAACTCTTGCTTTTCTCTTTTTATTTAATAAGATAGAGATATAAGGAAAGGAGACAGGCGATGAACACAGAATATCACAACAAAGCAGAAAACAAAGTCATCCAGGATTTCAAAAACAAAGGTTCGTTTCAAAACAAAGACGAAATCTTGTCTCGCCTTAAGTTCTTGCAACCCCAAGCAGAACAAGGAGACGAGAACGACCTTTTTGATTTCAGAAAGGTTCAGATAGAAAACACCGAAAAAGCCGAGAGGCACACGAGAAAAGAACTCATTGAAAAACTTATTGATGCCAAGGACGCTGCCTTATCAATATCGGCTTTCATAGGTCAATGCTTTATTGTCGCAATTTTTGGAGCATTCTTAATCATTACCTTAAAACAAGTAGGCACGTCTCAAAAGCAGTTCATAGAGCAGACACCACAGGCACCCATTCAACAAGTCAGTCGCATTGGTCAATCAGTTCTTGACCTTGCCAAATCAATAAACAACAACAAAGGAGACGAAAAATGAAAGACTTTAACCACATGACAAAAACAGAGTGCATCAAGCTCATCAATCGCATGTTTGGCTTTGGCACCTACAAAGGAATGTTCAGCGAACAAGACGATGTAAATACCTTGCGCTCTTTGGCTGCAAGTCAATACGACAAATTTTTAGTCATTGCAGGAGGTAGAGCATGAGAACCAAAGATTTGCCACCACACATCCAATCATTGCTCAAGAAAATCAAGCAAGCAAAAAGGGAACATGCGGCATTGAAAGAGCTTGCCGAGAGTCAGCCGGTCAACTACCAGGTAGAGACGAGCTACGAGATTGCAGGAACAGAGCAAAGCCTGACCTTGGAGCTTGCAGCCGAAAGTGACCTGACAGCATGGAAAGAGTCCGAAAGGCTCTTGAGAGAGATTTTTTCAGACGAGTCTTACCAATTCATAGAGGCAAAGATTTATGAGAAACGAACACTTAGATTTACAACAACAGACAACTACTTTTATTTTTGGAGGAAAGCATGAAACTAAGAAACAGAGCCCAAAGCGGCTACTACAAAGAATATGTCAAGCACTCAAACGATGACTTGACAATCAAACAGATATGGGAGGCAACAGGCAAATGTGGCTCATTGAGCAATGCTTACTATGTCATCAAGGCGAACGGCTTGCCCTACAAGCAGGGACAGGCAGGCAGAAAGTTCAAACACCTTGAAAACCTCAAGCAGCTTGATACAGGCAGCATGACAATCAAGCAAATCATGGGAACTCTTGGACTTACCAAGATGGGCGATTACTACACCATCTTGGACACGTTGAACCACAACGGCTTGCCTTACAAGAAAGCCCGATTTTTGACTAAGCACGAGGCTCAATTGAGAGCGATGGATACAGCCAACATGACTGTCAAAGAAATCGCTGAGGCAATCGGATTTACACAAGAATGGAAAATCAAAAAGCTTTATCTCATTCTTGATAGATTGGGATTGACTCACAAGAGAGCAAAATGACAACCAACAAAAACAGATAAGCCCCTTGATTGGGGCTTTTTTATTGCCTATTGATTATCTTTTTCTTTTTTGTATAAGTAATTTATACAAGGAGAAAAAGAATGACAACAATACTGATTATTCTGTTTGGGATGTTCCTGATTTACATAGGAGCAAAGCCACAAAGAAAGAAAGCAAAAACAGCAAGAATACAGACAGAGATGGTCCCTTATGCCATGCACGGCATAAATGTTCGTTCAAGAGTAGATGAAAAAGTGTGGATGAACATAGCCTACAGGAGCCACGATCTCAACAGAGTTGCCTATGGTTTGAAAAAGGGGCAATGCGAGGTATGCAGGGGCGACGGCAAGCTACAGGGCTTTAAACACTCGCTAGAGGCTCATGAGGAATGGGGCTTTGACCACGGCACCCGCACTCAGAAACTCATGCGCATTCGCTCCCTATGCCCTCTTTGCCACAAGGCAGTTCACATAGGACTTGCCGACAAGAGCGGCTATGGCGAGCAGGTCAGACAGCACATGCAGCAGGTCAACGACTGGAACGCCGACCAGGTAGAGGCACACATTGACCAGGCCAAGCAGACAGTCAAAGCAATGAACAACTCAGGCAGATACAAGCTAGACCTAACCTACCTGAACGGCAAGAAATATGCAGGGACCCATCAATTCAGGTTCACAACCAATGAAACAAACAACTGCCGACCAAACATCTACTACTAAAAGCAAAGCCCCAACAACGGGGCTTTTTCTTTGCTCACTCTTGATTTCTTTTTTCTATTTTGTATAAGTAATAGATAACAAAGGAGAAAACATGACAACCGAATCAAAGCTTTATATATTACTTGCAATCATAACTATGGTAACAATTTGGGTTCCTCGCCTTATACGTTATAGGAAAGTCTCCCTACAAGCAAGAATACATGCAGAACAATTCATACAAATCCTTGATGAACGAGACAAACTAATAGATGATTTTTTTGACAAAGGAATGTCAAGACAAGTTTTTATGAAAAAGCTTAGAGAGCTAGACAACAGTCTAGATGGCATGTCAATCAAGCAAAGCGAGTTGCAACACTCATTGGAAATCTCAAAAGCAATCCTTGGCATTATTGGCAAAAGAGACAATCCTCTTATAGATAGAAATCCTATAGCGCAGCTTTGCTTTTTCGATGTCAACCTATCTAAACGATTGCACCAAACCTACGACCCAACAGACATTGATACTATATTGACAACAATGATGCTCAACTTTTACATGACTAAGGATAGTAGTCAGGAAATCGAAACACAAATGACATTAATCAAGAACGGAATCGACGCATATACAAGCAGAGGTTACAGCTTAGGAAATGTAGGTGTAGTGGCCGGTTCAAATGCAGCAGCCTTTAAAAATTCAGTTAGTCCGCTCTTTAAGCCGTTTGATAGTAAAGCTTTGCTAGAGGACTTGGAAAAAGCAAAACTGCACCAAAAATTGGTGGACAAGCTACCACCCAAACCGAAAGCCAAGGTAGCCAAGATATGAATAAAGCCCCAACAACGGGGCTTTTTCTTTTTCCAAAGCAGGACTTTACCCGCCCTATCTATCCACCGAGAGACACGGACGAGCCGGTCCCAAACAGCCATGCCTCACGGCACATCAACAAATAAAGATATCGAACTTTGCCTTTGCCTATTGCTTTTCTTTTTCTATTTAATAAGATAAGAATATACAACGGAGAAAAGCCATGTTAGCAATTTTCAAAAAACAAAAACCAAAAAGCAATCAAAAGAACGTGATTGATTGGCTCAATGGCATTGCTCAAAAACATCCTCAGCTTGTCAAAGAAATTGAGCTTGCTATCAACTATTGGAAAGAGCCTGATTTCAAGAGCCGAAAACATCTACAAGTTGCCATCCCAACCTACTTTACTGAATGGATTGGGAGAGTTGATTTGGTTGCTTACTATGAAACAAACAAAGGAACCAAACCTTGCACCATGTTCAATGCAGTTAGCATCATTCAAGACAAAATCACACCCATATCAATTCACTTTGACTTTAGCTACAGCCTTGATGGCTTGCTATTTAATCGCAGACTAACCATGTCATCAGATGTAAGAGCCTTGCTTGACGCAGCTATTGAAAACGACACATACAAACAAAAGGCAGCATTGACCTTGCACTACCTGACAGCAATTTATGCAGCCAAAATCATGAGACACCAATTTTTACTTGAAAGGAGAAAATAATGAAAGACAACCAACCACTTGAAATCATTGGCAAAGAGGGCTTTTTGGACGTATCAAAAGAACCCAACTTTGGAACCAAGTCCCAATACATACCAGGACTTGACAACTTGGCGGACAAGAGCGTCTACACAGTCTTGATAGCTGAACGACAAGCCCAAAAGGAGGAAAAGACCACCGAATGACCTAAGCCCCAACCAAGGGGCTTTTTTCATGCCCTGAATTGCACAGTTTTTGAGCACAGGCCCGCCAAGGCACTTTTTAGAGCCTACAAGCCAAAAACACACCCTCAAGCACCCAACACCTCAACCAACTCGTTTTGACGCAACCTGAGCCGTTCTACGAGGTCAATTTTTCAGTCTCGCTTTCCCTTTTCACACAAACAAAAGATATCGAACTTTGATTTATTTGTTTTAAGCCGTTGACTTTCATTTTCTATTTAATAACATTAAAGTATAAACAACGGAGAAAATCATGATCTACTTAATCATTGGAATTTTAGGAATAGCCTTTTTCAAGAAAGACACTGTTATTGAGTTAATAGAAATAGCAGCAGCACACGTCTTGAACACTATGGACAAAGCTTGGACAGCAATATTTGGTTAATCACACACAAAGGAGAAATGAGATGAACTACACAATCACACAACAACAATTAAAAGAGAAATTTTTAAGTCAATTCGTTTGCAAGGAAACAAGAGCTTATGCCTCACGTCTTTATGACTTGGAGCAAGAGAGCATTGCAAGCCATAACAACAAAGCCTCAGACAGAGTTTTAGAGATTGTTGATTTCTATGACGAGATTGATCCAAAGGAACTCAAAGCACTTGGTATTGAATTGGAGACAGCATAAAGAGAGCCCCACAAGGGGCTTTTTCTTTGCCTATTGATATCGAATTTCCCCAAAATCCTTGATTTTGTTAGTCCATTTTTTATGATATACAAAACAGGAGAACGCATGAACGAACAACGAATACAACAACTAAATAGAGCAAAGCAACATGCAATAGCCAAAGGTGGAGAGTGCCTTAGTTCAGAATATTTGACTGCAAAAACAAAACTGACTTGGCAATGCGGAAATCCTAATCATTCACCGTGGGACGCAACCTTTGACAGCGTGGTTAATGGTAGTGCCTGGTGTCCTCAATGTGCGAATGAAAAGACGCCTCACAACTGGCTAACTGACGGACTAGAAACGGCAATTGACCATGCCAAATCAAAAGGCGGATTTTGTCTGTCTCAAGAATATGTAGGAAACTCAACAAAAATGGAATGGCAGTGCGGCAAGGATCATCCTGCCTGGTTAGCAAATTTTAACAATGTAGTCCGAAATGGAAAGTGGTGCCCTCAGTGTGGAATAGAAAGCACAAGCAATGCAAAAATAATCCAAGGCCGTCTACCTCAAGCCCAACAGCATGCGCTATCAAAAAACGGACTGTGTTTATCAAATAGATATGTGCAAGGTAATCAGAAATTGACTTGGAAATGCAGCAATGCTAATCATAAGCCTTGGACCTCCACATTTCATAGCGTTGTATTGAAAGATCATTGGTGCCCTGAGTGTGGAAAAAAAGCATTTTCCGAACAGAGAACAAGACTGATATTTGAGACATTTTTTGGTAAAGCTTTCCCAGCTTTAAAACCTGAATGGAACACTAACCCTTGGACTAACAGGAAACTGGAACTTGACGGATACTGCAAAGAATTCAATCTTGCTTTTGAGTTTGATGGGGAGCACCACTACGAGAGGACAAGAGGGAAAAAGATAAAAGACGTGCTCTATCAAAAATTTAAGGACGAGCAAAAAAGAAAGAACTGCATAAAGAACGGCGTGCTACTTATTAATGTGCCGATACCGCACACTAACATACGAAAAAATTTCAAAGCTTTCCTTGAGCATATTGCTGGTGTTTGCAAGCCTTATGGAATTTACATTGAATTTAGCGAACCTATTGAAAAGAAACTTGAGCAAGATTTCTATGCAGTCCAATAAAGCCCTACGGGGCTTTTTCCTTTAGCTATTGATTTTTCTTGTAAATTTCGTATAACTAGAACACAGCCACAGGAGATAAATATGAGCGAACAAGAAAAGAAAGACTTAGGCACTATCAAAGAATTAATGGACAAGAACTACGACCAAGCATATTTGGAACAATTTGCTTTTGCCGAAATCGCCATCCTCGATATTCTCGACAACGAGTGCCAGGAACAGGACAAGCAACGCCTTGCAGGAGTGGCAGAGCGATTGAAAGCAACAGACTTGGAGCCTCTACAGTCCAAGATTGATGCAGCCACCTACGAACTTGCATTTGAGGACAGCTACAAGGCAACAAGACCACAGAAAGCCTTTGTTGAAAGTCGCAAGAACGGCTTGGACTTGAACCGCCTTATTTCTCGCAAAGCCGACAACGAGCTTTTGACCAACTACTTGATCGTCAACAAGGGCATGAGAGTCAGCAAGGAATTGAGAAACAGCCTACATACCAAGGGACATGACGACCTGGTAGACCTCATAGACAAGATACATGCCAAAGAGCAGCAAACTCAGAATTGGAATGCTCAGGTCAATCAGGACAGACCAAGAAAGGTCAAGACAGTGACCAAAGGCATGAGCTTAAAGATGTAAAACAAAGCCCCATTGTTGGGGCTTTTCTTTTTTTGCTCTTGATTTTCTTTTTCAATTTTGTATAAGTAATGAATACACCGGAGAAAAAGAAAAATGAAAATAGAAAAAGACATTGTAGATTTGGCAGTTCAGGAACTTAGAGAGTCCAACCAACCAATCAATCTAGCCAATATCATTAAGCTTACCGGCTACACCCGCTATGACCTTACAAAAGCAGGCTACGACTACCTTGTAAGAGGACGAGGACCAGCCAAGGCAAATCCAACCAAGCCAAGCAAGGCGATCACATACACACCCGCCCCACCTGTTGAGCAAGTTGCCATTGACCACACCGTAGAGGCATACACCGCCCACGTGCAGGACAACTACTTTGCCCACCCTGAGACATTGCACCAGGTAGAGCAGGCACTTGCCACAGAGGTTGAGGGATTCCAGAGCGAGATCTACCGCCAGGCAATCAATCTGCTAATCCTCTCCAAGCAGCTACAGCCTCAGCAGTTCAAGCCTGACCACTACATAGGCCACTTTGCCGTCGACGAGCTCACAGCCCCTCAAGCACCTGCACAGGAGGCGATAGAGACACCGGCAGAGCCAACACCTCAACAGCCTGCTTTGGATAAGGGATTGAATGAGAAACCTGAATTCATTGTGTTAAATGAAACGACTGGAGAATATGCCTTAGTCATAGGTGAACTTGAGCTAGAAAATTACACAAACGATGCACTTAAAGGCTCAACTAACATGCTCAAAATATATAAGTATGCCGCCACAGCCGAACGACAAGTCCGCATCACATATTTCTGATAGACGAAAAAAGCCCCAACAACGGGGCTTTTCTTTTGCTCAATCAAACAAAGATATCCAACTCAAGTATTTTTGCCTTTGTCTATTGCTTTTGTTTTTCTATTTAGTAAGATAGAAACATATATAAGGAGAATGCTATGAGAAATATGTTAAGAGAGATGGAGGCGATGGATCGCAAGTTCGCAAAAGAAACAGGAATGCCATACATAGAATATTTGAAAAAATACTTGTCTGACGCAGTCGCAAATGAAATCGCAAACCAAGGCAATGTTCATCCCGCATTCTTTGATAAGACAGCAGAGGAACAAGCAGAGCAAGATGCCATTGCACAAAGAAAGCATGCCAGCTTTCTCCACCTTGAAACTAGAGACACTGAGCCATCCCTTGTTAGACATCTAAACCCTACCATCATAGAGTCAACAGAAACCACTTTTTGGGATACAGCAAGACAGACCCTAATAGACGAGACATTAAAAGTAGTTTCTAAACTAAGAAATTACGCCTCACTTAACAACGAGAATAAAAACACATTATTTCTATTAGCACTAAATCGCCATGATGTCTCAGTTAAGATTACAAACCAAGGAGAGCTTTTGCTTGCAGTGCCACAAGACGAATTTCCTGAATTATTCACAAATGAATTATGCAATCCAATTAAGTACAACCCATTAAAAGGTAGCGTTACTTACAAAGTCTCTCATACAGACAACGATGGATGGATCAATCTTAATAATTGGATGAAATGCCATTTGTCTGATGCAAAGGATAAACAGTTAACCTCAAGCTTTGGAATGGCAGAGCAACACATTACAGACTTGCTTAAAGCAAGAGTAATGCAGGCAATTCAAGAAAAAACAGAAAAGTCCGAGAAACAGAAAAACAAAGCAGCCTACAAAGACAAGTCCTACAAGAACACTGCCAAGAAAGTCAAACCAAGTCCAATATTGATGGCTTTAATCAACAAGAAATGAAACACCCAAAACAAAGCCCCAATAAGGGGCTTTTCTTTTTCTCACTCTTGATTTTATCTTTTGTTTTTGTATAACTATATGACAACAGAACTAAAATGGAGAAATCATGAACAGCAATACAAAAAGAAAGGATGTAGACGACATCTACCAAATCATTAAAGAACTTGACGAAAAAGGCCAATATGTGTGTGCCCCTTTGATTGCCAAACACCTGAACCAATCAGCGGCAAACGTTCATCGCATCATTCAGAACTTTAAGATTGACCTTAAGCCTTACCAACGCAAGCACAGAGCCAACAAGGCGATTAGACAGGCAGGAGAGACAAGCCGAGCAGTAGCCCAACTCAAGAGCATTGCAACGGCAAACTACACCTTGACTGAGCTTTGCAATCTGATTGACTTTCAGGGCACAGAAAAGCAGCTTAAGTCCATCATGATCAATCATGCTTTGCCCTACAAAACAAAGTCTTGGTTCGCCCAACATCTCAAGAAAGTGGACACCAAGGATAAGACCCTTTCTGAGCTTTATAGAGAGTGCAAATTGGACGGCTCAGACATTTCCTTTGCAACATTCAGAACCCGCTTGTACGAGAACGCCATCCCCTACAAACAGCTTATCAAGCGCAAGAATTGGTGGCAGAACCTTGAGGGTAAAGACAAGCATGTTCCTCAAGAGGCCATAGACGAGCTTTACAAGTATTTTGAGGACAACCAGGTCAACCCTGCTGACTACACCTTGAAAGAGCTATACGGCTATTTTGAGTGCAACATGCCTTATCTTGCTTTCAAGCACCTAATCATCAGCCAAGGAATTGAGACTCACGAGTTAAGAACTTGCGAGACTGAATAAAGAAAGCCCTACGGGGCTTTTTCTTTTTCCATTGATGCTCTTGATTTTCTTTTTAAATTTTGTATAACTATTAAACAACTATGGAGATATAACTATGACCACATACAATAAAAAAATCATCATGCCTTTGGCCGACATTGGAGATGGCGGAAAATCTACAACCTTGATTGCCACAGCAGGCGGCTTAGAGGCAGCAGGCAAACCATTCTCAAGATTTGAGGCAGACAAAGACCATCACACTTTCTTTGATACTTTCTCTGAGAAAAACAAGAACGGCGAACCAAAGGCAGATCAGAACTCAGAAACAGGCTGCATTCAGATTGACATCAACAATGACCCTCAAAAGATTGCTGACACCGTTGCTGCTGAACATGACCATGTTTTAGTGGACACCCCTGCACGTTCAATCACAGCAGTCTTAGGAGCATTCGGAGTGGACGGCACACAGCTTTTCTTTGACACATTGGCCTACAACAATGCAATACCTCATTTCCTTTACCCTTGGATTGATGATGACAAGTCAGTAGAGGGCATTGACAAGCTCTATCAAAACCTTGACGGCTTGGATTTTGGAGGCTACGAGGACGGCTTTGTAATCAACATCATCATTTGCATGAACAATGGCTTGATGAATGCAAGTTCAAAGTCTATGCCTGCACAAGCTTTGGCAGCATTCCAAAAAAGTATCACTATCAAAGCCATGCAGAACGACTCAAGATTTAATGTCCAAGTCGTCAACTTGAGAACTCAATTGACTCAACCTGCATTGAATGCTTTGAAAGGTAAAACCATTCAACAAGCATTGACAGAGAAATTGGAGCCATCAACAAGAACTCTTTTAATGAGTCTTTTGAATGACGGCAAGAACATAGCCAAGCTTTTATGAGCAACACAAACAAGAAAGCCCCAATCAAGGGGCTTTTTCTTTGTCAATGATATCGAGTTGATTGACAATCTATTGCTTTCCTTTTTCTATTTAGTAAGATAGTTATATAGATAAGGAGAACATTATGATCTACACCAACACATTTTTGGCTTTCGTTTGCAATGACAGAATGAACAACCCAACAACCTATGGATTTGCAAACGCCGCAAAGACCATTGAGATTTGCCATGAGTTGCTTTTTGATAATTACTACGGCTTAGATCCTGAAATCAAGATTGAATTGCTTGACGACCATGCAAGACTCACTCAAGAACACATTGATTGGCTTGCTAGAGTTATTTGAACAAAGCCCTACGGGGCTTTTTCTTTGCCTATGCTATTGATTTTGTTTTTCAATTTTGTATAACTAAAACAAGACACGGAGAAACACATGACATACAACATACATTTGAGCTTAGGTGCATTGACAGGAGACATTGACGCCATCACCTATGCAGTCAAGAACGGGGCAGACATCAACCAACATGACGGAGAGCCACTGATTGAGGCTATCAAGGCCAAGGACTTGCCGATGGTTCAGGCTCTTGTGGCTCTTGGGGCAAATGTCAATCAGCAGCAGCATGGTCAATGGGGTATTCCACTTGCTGAGGCAGCAAAAACAGGGGATGTGGAAATACTGACCTACTTGCTTGACCACGGAGCCGACCACTACGACCAAGCAATAGGGGCAGCAGTGGCACTTGGCAAGACAGCGATCCTCGAGGCTCTTGCAAGCAGGGGCATAGCCCTACAGGTGCAATCACAGCACCTTACCCACTGCCTGAGCATGCGATACGAGGACACAGCCCTCTACCTGGTGCAGCACGGCCACGAACTCAACGACCACCAGGTACTTACCGCCGTCTACAACGAGCTCAACCAAGTCTTGAACTACTTGACCCACAAGACCGACTACCTACCCTCTCAAGCGACCTATGACAGTCTGATGGGCAGCAAATATGAGTGGTTCTTGCATGCCATAGCCAACCGAGAACTCAACAAGACCCTCAACCGAGTCATGACACCACGATTCAAGGAACAGGTCAGAAAGATTTGAACAAGCCCTACGGGGCTTTTTCTTTTTCCAAAGCAGGACTTTACCTGTCCTTTCTGTTCCACCAAGAGACACGGACGAGCCGGTCCCAAACAGCCATGCCTCACGGCACATCAGCAAATAAATGATATCGAATTCAACCAAAGCTATTGATTTTCATTTTGTTTTTTGTATAACTAGATTAAGAGAACAACGGATGCTATGACATCACACACACAGCCCCCAAAGATGGGGCTTTCTCTTTTCTTGAAAACAAAAGATATCGACTTTCACCCTTTACTCTTGCTTTTTGCTTTCTATTTAATAAGATAAAAATATAAGAAAAGGAGAAAAGCCATGAGATACGATTTCAAACTTAACAGCAAATTAGAGATATTGCATTCAGTCAAGAGCATAACAATGGATGACTTATATAGAGTGTTTTTCCATATAAGAAAATGCCACCCAAATACTCTAACAAGCTTGTCTTATAGCTCCAAACCAAGAGGCCGCAAGTTCTACCTCACAGACAAAGGCAACGAGCATGTATTTACCAACAAGAGAGATGCCTACATTTATATGGTGAAAGCTTATGGCGATTTTTCAAATTAAGGAGAACAACAATGAAACAGACAAGAGAACAGAAAGCAAACCGCCTTGCCCTGTTTCCTTTGGAGTGAATTTCACCCAAGAATAACTAAATTTCTTGCTTGCATCTGGCCCATTCATGATGGTCATGATTGCCCCGTTAATCGTCCAAACCGTTGAGTATTTACCCCTGATTGGAAATTTCCCGGCTCTTAAACCTACACCGCCATTCGTCATGATTGCAGCTAAATCCCCTTGCTGTGCATATTGTTCCTCTACATCAGCTTTGACCCCCTCCATCAACAAAATCGCCTCAGACACCTGACTACGCATTACATAGTCTTGATATGCAGGCAAAGCAATCGCAGTAAGAATCCCAACCACAGCAACAGTTATCATCAACTCAATCAGTGTGAACCCCTTTGTTTTTCTTGTTCTCATAGTTTCTCCCATTTTTATATTTAAATCATACTAAATAGAAAAGCAAAAGCAAGGGCCTGTAGATATCCAAAGAAAAAGCCCCTTGATTGGGGCTTTTCTTTTGGCATAGCCATTGATTTATTTTTCCTTTTTTGTATAACTAATACATACAACTACAAAGGAGAATGTATGGATCAAGATAAATTAGATGAACACTTTTTTGATGCAGTAGTCAAACTTGACAAGGAATACGCAAGCAGACTTTTGGAGCAAGGGGCAGATGTTCAGTGCTACAACAACCTTGCACTACACCAAATGATTGAGGACGGACACAAGGACATGGTTGAGTTCCTTGTCAAAAACAGTGCTGATGTTAATTCAACAAGAGGGGGCGATACGGCTTTATATACAGCCATCAATCACGGACACAATGACATAGCCGATTATCTAATTGAAAATGGGGCAGATGTCAAAGCAGAAAGAAATGCAGCCTTGTCAATAGCATGCCAAAACCAAGACTTTGACCTCGTAAAAAAAATGATTTCCTTGGGGGCTGATTCCCTTAATGATTTCTCATCAAACGTTGCCTATGCAGCACTACACTCCAAAGAAAGTCTCAAGATGATTGTGGAGGCTTACAGTCAATCAAACACTGACATGGCACTCCAAAAGGCACTCAATGAGGCAATAGCCAACAAAAATAACGATGTTGTTAAGGCAATCTTTGACCTTGGATTAGAAAACGAACCAACCAATCAAACAGCTTTTGTTCAAGCCGTTAAGTTTGACAACAAGGAGATAGTCAACTACCTGCTAAATGAAAAGAAAATTACCGTAAGCGATAAAACTAGAACTTGGTTAAGTGGCCTTTCAGATCCGACCATCTTGGGGCATGAGTCAGAACGCTACAGCTATGCCGAACATCTCATTGAAAAAAGAGACTTGAATGAAAAACTACAAGCCAATCTCAACAGACCGACTAAACAAAAACTCAAAAGCAAAGGCTACTCACTCAAGATATAAATAACAAAGCCCCAATCAAGGGGCTTTTCTTTTGGCATAGCCATCATTGAAATCCATGCTTTGTTAAATCAACAGCCATCTCTTTGCACTTTATCTTGAATGCTCCAAAACAGTCTTGCTTGATGTTCTCAGTAGAACCAAAGCTTTGAGCCAATCGGTTCATAGGGGTGTATCTACTACGGCTGATTTGAGCAAAGACAGCCAACAGTTCATCGTCAGCAGCAGACCACTCACCACCCTTGCCCTCATAGATGGCATTGACCTCAGCTTTCAACCTGGTGGAGTGTTCCTTGAATGGGAATTCGTCCAGGTCATACACCTGAACCACGGCAACAGGGGGCTTTACAGCCACTCTTTGCACGGCCATAGGCTCAGGCACTACCACGGCACCAACAGACCCGCCCTGACCCTTTACGCCCACAGCAGGGACAGGAGGGATGCCCTCTTTCATGACTACTGGATTAGTCACGACGCGAGCCGGTAAAGGATCGGTTTTGGAGGGCAATGATTGTCTTTGAGCAGCACGTTTCTGAGCAGCAGTTAGCTCCCCTCTCTCAGCACGGATAGCACGAACCTTGTTGCCTACGGACCTGACGAACATAGCCCTCTCAGCTTGAGTCTCAGGAGCAGCCCTACAGCCTGCCTCAATCAAGATGTCAGCCAAAACCTCATACAAAGAAATCTCATAGACACCAATGACAGGAAACAGCTTTGTTTCCCACATAGGTAAGTTTTCTCTAATCACAGCAGTTATGTTCACCTTGGCAGTGGACACAACTTGCTTTGCAAATGCCTCAGTGATTTGCTCAATGGTTAGAGAACTGAATTGAGGCACCAAAGCATCCATCACTTGCCCCCAAATTCTTTCTTAGCACGATTGAGGTAAGTGTTAAGTTTCTTTCTGTCTGTAACGACCACACCACCCTTTTCCAAAATCTCAAGGATGACATCCATTTGAGAGACACGGACGAGCTTGCAATAAGGAAAAAGTCTTTGCTCCCAAAGCTTGTAGTGAGTCCTGACAATCTCCATTAAATCATCATCATTCTTTTTGTAGACAAGAGACAGTTTTGCAAGTTCATCAACCTTGTCCTCAGTTATTTTCACAAAATCAATAGTCATATTCATTCCTTTGTAGTCTTATTGTTGTTTTACTAAATCTACAAAAAAAGTCAATGTTTTTAGATGTTTTTTAGTGTTTTTTCATTCATTGGCATGCAATTAGATGCTTTGCCGTGCTTTTAGATGTTTTTTCGTGTTTCTGTTGATTTTTCCTCTGATTTTGAGTGAAAGAGGATATACAAGAACAAATCGACACTTTCGTGTCTAACGTGGGGCTTTGCCCTTGTATTTATTATTGAAAGCAAGGGAACCCTTGCTATTTCTTTTTATTTTGTTATCTTTATTAAATAGAAAAAGGATGACAAAATGGCTGACAACTACAAAACAGTCAAAGTTCACTCAGAGATAGTGACTTTGGCAAAAAGAAAGAACATGAGCGTCAATGAGCTTTTCTATCATCAGAAAGCACTTATTGACCAAGATAAAACCACTGAACAAACAAACCAACTTGAGAGACTTAAGACTCTTGAGGGAACAGTTAGCTCATTGGCAGAGGCAGTGAAAAGCCTACGCTACATGAACGACACCCAAACAAGAAAGATAGACGAGCAAACCGCCTTGATTGCTCAACAGAGTGAAATGCTGACCAAGCTTTTGAATGCCTATGGTGCAGACATTGCATTCATCCAGGCACTTAAAAAGGAGATAACAGCATGATCAGAATGAAAAACATAGTTGCTCAAGGCGGCTACCAATACAACAAATATTTGAAAAAGCAGCTTGCCGAGGTCATGGAAAACGCGGCAGTGCATAAGCAATACAACATGGCTGACTTGGACCCTAACCAGGTTATGACCTTGGAGGACGGCAGAGTCGTTCCTATTGAAAACTTGCAGAGATACACACGTGTCTCAGGTGCATTGTTTGACAGATGGGGCTTGACCAAAGAGAGCTACTTGACCAACGACAAGATAGACAAAATCTGTGCGATAGAGCTTGGAGAGGATGAGAGAACAGCAGGGCAAATCAAGCCAGTCCTTAGAAATTACAAGACCGTGATGGGTGCAGACGGCTACCCTGTTGAGGTAACTAAGACCGACATCAAGAACGGCTACTACATGGATCAATACGGCTCTCGTATCAAGTTTGAGCAAAAGGATGTGAAAACAAAGTCAGGGTTCAAAAAGAAAACTGCCATTGAGCTTGTGTTTTCTATGGATCAAACCTTTTCCCATGCCACTGCATTGATGAGCGAGGACGACAAGGTCAAGGCTGCAAAACTTTGGCTTGATTGTGCTGAGAGAGCCTACAAGGAATGCTTTAGTCAATACCTTGAGACTTACCACGGAGTCACAGGCGAAACAGGAGCCTCTTTCTACTTTCACAATGACAACCGCAACGGCGACAGTCATGACCATGTGCATGCTTGTATAAGCAATGTCATTCGTCTTGCTGACGGAGTAGTTATGGCGATTGAAATGCCTGCCATGCGTCAAAAGAATTTCCACCAAGCAATGGATGCCATGTTCAAGAATGACTTTGTTGCCGAGTGGATGAAAGAGTTTGGCGATAAATACCCTGTTGAGGCATACGACAAGGACAAGCAGGCAATCAAGTCAGATGACAAATTCCAAACTCAGGACATTGAAAATCACAGAGTTGCTTTCACTGATGACATCATCGAAAAAATCAGACAGCGTAGCAAATCCAAGGAATTGATTGACAAGGCTATCTCTCAACAAAAGCGTGATGAGTATGAGAGAGCAGAATTAAAGCGCATGTCAGTTCAAGAAAAGATTGACGCCTTGGATGCCAAACTTAAAGGCATTGAGCTACCTACAAATTACGGAGTCATCTTGTCTCATGGTGCGGCTCCTTATCAGAACGACAAGACAAAAAGCATGAGCTACTTTGTGGAGCTACAGCTTGCCAATGGCAAATCCAAAAAGCTTTGGGCGAAAGATTTAGAGCATGCAATCTCTGAACGTGGCTTGAAAGTTGGAGACTTTGCAGGCTTTTCACAAACAGGCGAAACACAAATAAAGGTCAAGGACGAGCAAGGCCAATGGGTCAATGGAGTCAGAAAGACATGGGAGGCAACTGACCTTACTGCCTACAAGGCAGAGATGGACACCCTTGCTGAATTGGATGCCCAAATCAAGGCAATCAACAGAGGCCACGAGGCAGCTATCAAACGCATTGATAGTGCCAAGAACCGTGATGAGGTTTGGCTAACTATCAAGCAGAAAAAGAAAGCCATTGGAAAAGAGCTAAAAGACGTTGAATTGCACAAGGAGGCAATACAACTCGGCTCATCTATTAAGTCAGAACAAGAAAGGGGTTCAGTGTATGCACCAAAGGACGACACAGAGATTTTGGAAAAGCTCACTGACACCAACCCATTCTTTACCAAGTTTGACTTGATTATTGAGCTATCCAAGCACCAAAAGATGGGTTCCAAGGCTGACGAAATAGCAGAACAGAAACTTAAGGAATGGGCTGAGTCAGGCTTGCTTGTTTCCAAGGTCATCAAGCCAGTTGAGGACGACAAACCAAAGAGAAAAAAGACTTTTTCAAAACAGTCAGCAAAGAAAAAAGAGCCTGTCTATCCAATGCAGCACACGACAAAGCGACTTGCTTTGCAGGAGTATTTCAACGTCAAGACCTCTACCAAGCTTGTTGAGAACATGACTGCATCAGGTGTTGAGAATTGGAGGCAGCATGTAGCCGATGCAATCAAGGCACAACCCAAGGGCAGACGTTTCAATGCCTTGCAGGTTGACCTTATGAAAGCCGTAGTTGAGAAAAACGGCTCTCGCCTGGTGCTTTGTGAGGGGTTCCCAGGAACAGGGAAATCTACTGTCATGGGCACCGCCATTGAAATCTTGCAGCAGCAGGCAGGAGCTCACTGCACTGTCTTGGCACCTACAGGAAAAGTAGCAGCCTCAGCAGGAGTGGACACCACAGCGAACCACACAGGAACTATTGACCAGTGGCTTATTGCTATGGACTCAGGCAAGGAGACAGTCAAGAACGGCAGTGTCATTTTCATTGACGAGGCAGGCATGATTGGCACCAAGAACTACAACCGCTTTATGAAACACATCAACAAGGCAGTTGCAGACGGCATTGATGTCAAAGTAGTGTTGATTGGAGATACCAACCAAATCCAATCCGTTCAGGCAGGCAACACCTACACCAACATCATCAAGGCAAATCAATCCAAGGTTCGCTATTTGAGAAAGATTATTCGTCAGAAAGATGAAACCTCTTTGGCAATCGCTCAGACAACCTCTTTATCAGACATTGCAGCCGAGGACATGGCAGCAGTCAAAAAGTCAGGTTCTCATGTTGAGAAATCTTGGAACATGATTGCCGACAGTGGCCGTCTTTTAGAGTTTGACACCACCACTGAAAAGAACGAGGACATAGCAGGTCGCTACCTATCCGACACCAACAAAACCATTGATAAGGTCATCCTTTGTGCCACCAATGAGGATGTCAAAGCACTCAATGAACTAATCCAGGAAAAGAGATTGGCAGCAGGAGAGATAGGAGGCCGCAGCATAGAAAACCACGAGGAAACTTTCTATGTGGGCGATAGAGTCATGGTCAACAAGAACTCAAAGGAATACAAGAATGGAGACTTTGGCATCATCACCAAAATCAACAATGACGGTTCTTTTGAGGTGGAGTTTGGAGAGGGCAAAGGGTCCAAGGTCAAGACCATGAAAGACCCCAACAAGATTGCTCTTGCAGCAGCTATCTCTATCCACAAATCACAGGGATTGACCACCAACAATGTTTGGCTCAATGCCACTGAAAGCCCTATCGTTGATCAGGAGCTTTGGAATGTCGCTCAGACTCGTGCCCGCTATATCACTTGGACAGCCGTAGTGAAATCTGAAAAGGCCAAAGTCCTTGAGGCATTCAAGAGAGAGAACAGCAAGGTCAACCTCTACGAATTGGCACTTGAGCTTGAGGCAGCAGCCAAGGCCAAGCAGACCACGGCAGTGACACCCAACCAGGTGCAACAGGTAGAACGTGTCATCGAGGCCACCAAGGCAGCTACAGCAGCCGTCCAAGCACCTACCCCTACCGCAGACTCTCAACCTGGTAGAACCAGCCTGCTTGCCACCCTACGCAGCAAGTTCAAGAGCTTTGGCAAAGTCTCCAATGCCCTGTTCACACCTCGCAAGCCACCCGTAGCCGTCATCAAGCAGAGACAGGCCGAATTGGCAGCACAACAGGCCAAGGCACAGCAGCAGGTTCAGACCGCTCAACAGACTGCACAAAAGCAGGAGCAAGCAAGACAGGCAGAGATTGCCCGAAAAGCAGCTTTGAAAAAAACAAAGAACAAAGGATTGCAGCTTTGAACTTTCCGACCTTGTTTGAAAAAAAGATACCAAGCCCCTACCAAGGGGCTTTTTTTTGCCTGAAATCCGACCTTTTCCGGCCTTTTTTCCGACCTTGGATAGATGGTCGGAATGCTTGGAAACCCTTGCAAATAAAAGCTTTTGCTTTCTTTTTTCCGACATTCCAACGTTCCACCCGTCCAAACTCTCCTATTCAATTTTTTCTCTATATGTACTTTTGAAAGATAAAGGTCGGAAAGGTCGGATTTAATCTCTCAAAACCCTTGAAAATAAAGGCTTAGGACACTTTCCGACGTTGCTTTTAAGGTCGGAAAAGGTCGGAACAAGGCCGGAAAGTTTATGACGGACATGCTCTTGATTTTTCCTTTGTATTTTGTATAACTATTAGACAACAAAGGAGATATTTATGTCAGAACAAGAAACACAAACAAAAGAGCCAAAAGTTTATCAAAGCAAAGTCTTGCTTGCTTGGGAGATACCTGAGAACAATGGAAAAATCATTTTTCCAAAAAAGAACAGTGCATGCAGACGTTGCCCATTCTCTGATTGGCAAGTTCAGGAGATAGAGGATGCACCTGACGAGGAACAGGACGACGACGCACCCAAGGAGGCTACAACCCACCTTGAACTTGTTTGCTACTGCCATGACCGCTACAGAGAGGTCTTTGGCAGAGGACTCCCTAACATTCCTGACTGCGACGGCTTATATAAACAGCCAAAAGAATAAACAAAGCCCCAATCAAGGGGCTTTTCTTTTTTTCAAATAAGGATATCAACATCCCGACTTGCTCTTGATTTTATCTTTCAATTTTGTATAACTAATAATAAGACAAGGAGAACAACATGACAGGCACCGAATTTTTTACACCAACAACAAAGACACTCTCTTTAATAGAGTTGCTTTCTTTCTATGGTCTTGCATTGAAAGCAGAAAACTCAGAGATTTGCACGACCTATATTTTTTACAGAAAGAACGGAAACAAGAACAAGTTTTTGAAAGTGCTTGGGATGGACATCTCAGAAATCATCCACCGTTCAAAGACCTATGCCGAGATTGAGAGTGTCATAAGGCAATACATAGCCACTCACTGCAAAGAGGCAAGAGAGGTTCAGCACGGCATTTACAAGATAACTTACTGAGGACAAACAACAATGAAAAACACTTACCAAATAACGATTAAAAGAAATGGCATGGAGCATGCCCAAGTAAGAGAGCTTGAGGGAAACATAGGCGACGAGCTACACATTGTTTGCCTCAAGAAACTCCGAGAGGAAAGCCAAAAAGAGGTTGATGCAGTGGTCAAAGCGAACAGCTTTAGAGAAAAGTATTTGCCTGGCATTGTGTTCTTTGGCTCTCTATTCATCATGTTCCTTATTGTCGCCAACAACAGGGGATGGATATGAACATAGACACACCACTTGAAATCAACTTTGACTTTGCACCCGACGAGGGACAAGAAATAGTCATGGCTGAGACACACATCAACAGATACACCGAATATCTCAAAGGTGTTGCAGAGCAGATTGGCATGGAGGTTCTTGTTTTCCAAGTTCTAAACACTGACGAAACTTTAGACAGCGATGACAACAGACTCTTGGATAGACACTTGCCAATCTATTGCATTCAAGTCTTGGATGACGGCGACGTTTTAGGAGAGTTTGTCTATTCTTATTGCAGTGGCGAGCTATACAACAGCTTTAAGAATTGGATCAAGCACGACATTCTTTTTTATATGAAAAGCAAAGCCCTCTACTGCGAATATGATTGCAAGCTACCCGAACGATACACAATAAAAGAACTTGTTAGAAAAATATAAGCCCCTGCAATGGGGCTTTTTTTATGACCAATGATATCTACTTTGTTGTCAGGCTATTGATTTTCTTTTTCTATTTTGTATAAGTGTACCAATAGGTTAAACAAAGGAGAAAAAAATGACCACAGCAATCTTAAACACAAACGTATCAGACATTGAATTTAATGCAGCACACGATGCTTACTTATCAGCCTTGAACTCAGAAATTCCAGGAGATGACGAGGATCATGAGGAATTGGCTAAAGCATATTGGGGCTTAGGCGACATGCCAAAGGCTGTAGCAGCAGTAGAGAACAAGGCAACCGTCTTAGAAAAAGTCAAAGCTTTCTTTGGTATCTAAGATGGCTGATAGCAGAGTCAAGCAGGGCTTGATGAAACACAAAACATAGAGATGGTTGTGAGTCAAGAGACGGCACAACCATTTTTACTTAAACCGACAAGAACAATAAAAAGAGGTCAATATGAAATTAAGGGAAATCGCAAATGCAGTGTTCAATATAAAGCACACAACACTTTACAAGGCACTGTTCTACAAGACAGATATACCAGCAGACAAGATTAGAAAGGAATGGGCACTCAGACCCATCAAGGCATTGCCAACACCAGGCATGTACCGCAGATATTCAGAAATCACTTGGGGCATGACTTTTGGGGCAGCTATAGGGGCAATGTTCCTTTCTGCCTCACTGCTATGGATGAACATACCAGGCTTGCCACAGCCAACACCACTGAACACGGTCTACAACGGCCAGGACCTACACATTGACTCAAGCATAGAGACTCACCTTGCAGCCTGGATCAAGCTTGGCATGTTTGAGATAACAACCCCATTGCATTCTCATCTGACACCCGACCAACTCTTTGAGAAATACCCTGACATCATGGGCTACAAGTTCTACATGAGCTTGATGTCTCAAGCAGGGTTGTCTTACTTGCTATGGCTACGATTTACCCTGATTGCAGCGGCAACAGCTTTGGCAGGGATTATTGCCTTTTGCAACTCCCATCGTTTCCTATTCAAGACTGAATTTGTCATTGAGAAAGAGGGAGCCAAAGTGTATGAGGCAGAGACAGCATCCAAGGCACTCAACAAGTTCTTGCTACCTCAATACAAAATCTTTGCCGAGCAATACACACGATTTGCAGAGATTGCCGATGGTGTTTATGCACCCGAGGCTTTGCGCAGAACCCACGCTTTTATTGTTGGAAACTCAGGAGCAGGTAAGTCCCAAATTGCCAAGCCAATGATTGATGCCTCAATCAAGGCAGGACTCAAGACGGTCATTCTTGACCCAGGCAGTGAGTGGACAAAATACTTGTTCAATGAGAACGACCCAACGATTGCTTTGATAGACCCAACCGATGCCCGTTCCCATGTTTGGAAATTCGTAGCAGACATGAAAGGTATAGGCTTTTGGACAAAGTTTGTAGCGAGTGTCATCCCCTCTCAAGGCAAAGATCCAATGTGGGCCAATGCAGCCCGTATGGTCAATGTCGCCTTGTTCCTATTCATTCAAGAGACTTTTGGAGACGATGCAACCTTTCAGGACGTAGCAGACGCAGTCCAATTGAACGACGAACAGATAGCACACATCGTCAACAAGTTCTACCCACATGCTGCAAGACTTGTGGGCGAACTGACTGACGAGGGAATAGAGCAAAACCAAACCGTAAGCGGCATCATGATTAACATGATTTCATTTATGGAGTATTTCATGGACTTGGCACGTTTTTGGAACAAGCCAAGCGACAAGACAATCAGCTTGTATAGGTTCATGACTGAGCCTGACTATCCAATCAAGACCATCATCATTCGTCCAAACGAGTCAGAGAAAAGATTGGCAAGAGGCATTACAGCCAACATGCTTGCATACATGATGAACTTTATTAAGGAGCCTGAGCTTTACGGGTCCAAGACTGTTCCTGTTGGAAATTTCTTTTTGGACGAGTTCCAAAGTGTGGGCAAGATTGAGGATGACAGTGGCGACCCTGTCATGCAAACACCCATACAGCAGGCCCGTAAATATGGATGGGGCTTGTTCTTGCTCACCCAAACCATTCCAGAGGCAGAGCGTATCTACGGCAAGGAAACCGTTGCAGGGTGGAGAGGAACGATGGGAACCCAAATTCTTGCAGGAGCACCATTGGACGAAAATATCAACTCTTGGATCAACGGCTTTGGCGACAAGAAAATAGAGAAATTCCACCAATCCCAAAGCACAGCAAGCAATGGCGATGTCTCTTATTCAGGCAATTGGCAAGAACACGTTGGCAAGGTCATGGTTGCCTCAGAGCTTACCGACAAGCTACGCAATGAGGACCCTTGGATTAAGTATCTCTACATTCCAACAGGAGCCAAAGACTTGTATTTCTTGCGCAAGAAATACGACCACATAGGCGACAACTACAAGAGCTTTGTGAGAGCACAAGAGCAGCCAAACCGCATCAAGAACACCTCAAGAGTCTTGGCAGCAGCAAAGCAAATCGCAAAAGGAATTGAACCTACCGCAACCCTTGCCAAGACCAACACCGTTGCTGAACGCTTTGCAGAGCTTGATAAGGAATACGCTGACATGGATGACTTGCCATACACAGACGGCGAGCCACTTGACGAACCTGAATACGATAGCGAAACCACTTTGAACAGAAAATTTGTCAAGGAATACGACATCACCCCAACCGTTGAGGCAGACGAGGACTCACTTGAGAGCGATGCAGTCAAGGACAAAATCACTGAAATCTTGACTGACTCCCATGCCATCAACACGTTCAGGCAGCTATACGAACTATTGATTTCAAGTCAGAGCAAGAAAGTCAAGACGACCAATCCTTATGAAAAAGCAGCCTTTGAAAACAAGAAACGATACGGCAACACTTTCACAGGACTGCAACTCAACAAGGAGAAAGAAACCAACTAACAAACAAGCCCCAATAAGGGGCTTTTCTTTTGTTTGCACTTGATTTTGTCTTTCTTTTTTGTATATTAAAACTATACAACCAAAGGAGACGAAATGGAAACCAAAAACGAATTCCAAGAACTTTTAGACAAGTTACTCAAAGAGCAAGAGGAAAAGCTTGCCAAGCAACATGAGAAAGAAAAGCAGGCTTTAGTTTCACAGTTTGAACAAAGAGAACAAGAGTGGTCATCACTTTTTGAGGCTCAGACTCAGGCAGTAGCCAAGGGTGTTGCTGACCATATCGGCAAAGAGGTCGTTGAGAGTTACACGGCCAAATTTGGAGCCGAGGCAGAGGCTACCCAACATGCCAAGGGCTTTCCGTTTCAGGAGCAAGGCCAAGTTGCACTCCAACTCATGAGGGAGGACGGCAAGGTCATGACAGCCGACGAGTTCATAGCCAAGCACACAACCACATGGGACGAGTTCAATTTCATGGGAGGCTTGAGCAACCAGGTTGAACAGGCACAGACCTTTGACCCATTCAAGGAGCAGCCTGCCGGCCCTATGGTCAATCTGGACGCAGACACCAAGGACGTGATGGCAGCGATTGACTACCAGGTGCAGAACTACAGCACTGAGGACAATTTCCCTATTGAGGGAGAGCCAGCGATCGCCACAGCTACCCCATTCAGCAAAGCACGAGCTCAGGCAGCGATACAGAGCCTTAGAGCAGGTTCTACCGAGGACAGCAGCCCTACAGCAGCCCAAGCACCTGTAGAGGCTCCAAAGGTTCAGGAACCCGCTATCAGCATGACCAAGCAGGACACCGAGGTTATGCCCTCTGTCACACCTGAAATGGAGGCAGCAGCAATGGAGTCAGCAAGTTTCATGTCTGATGCCGAGTTCATAAGAAAGACCACTCAAGCACCTTTCCCTGAGATTGAAAATTACAGGACTATTTCCCCAAGCGACCCAAAATTGAGTCTCAATACCTTGTTTGACGAGATGTCCACAGAGAAATTCAAAGTCTCAGGCAACAGCAAAGAGCTTGTGAACTACTTTGACAAAACAAGACATTTTGACTTTAAGGGTAAGACAGCAGAGGAACACAGAGCCAATGCGATTGAAAAGCATGACTTGAAAGAGTGGCTTAATACATTTCAACCAGGACTCAAAACAATGAAAGACGCCCATGAGTCTGAGTTGAGACTTATGCCTTTTGATGCCACTGACCGCGATCTTGAGGAAATGAAACTCAAGCACAAGGTAGAGCAGAAATTCTTTGAACTTTCCGAAAAGACTGAGCTTTCACAAGCAGCCAAGCTTTTCAAGAACGAGCTACCTGAAAACTTGCCTGCCGTTGCTGCACCTACTCAAAGGGAGCTTGACGAGCTTAGGGACACTTTCCGCGACTATGCAGCACATCGCATGGGTAAGACTTGGAAACACACCTACAAGAATGCAGACCAAGACCCTCATGCTCCAAAACGCATTGACAAAGAGTTACTTGTTAGAGCCATGCAACGCAACCAAGAAATGAAAAACATTGCAAGAGGACGAGAGCAAGCCTATCAGATAGAAAGACCAAGCCAAACTCAGGTGAAACGACAAATCAAAGCAATCCGTCAAGTGATGAGATAAAAAGAAAGCCCCGACAAGGGGCTTTTTCTTTATCTGCGTGATTATATGAAATGCAAAAGCTTGAGAACAAAGATTGCTCCACCAGTCACAATGAAATCTCTTATCAATCTCTTGATGCCCCAAAGGTCATTGGATTGAACTGCACTGTCAAGCTTTGCAGTTCTTTCTTTGACAACTCCCAAGTATTTTTGCAAGTGATTTGCGATAGGCTCTTTCACACTTTTCTTTAGTTCAGTAGGAATTTGCTGCTTAACTATCTCAACGATCATCATTTGTATCTCGCTTTCAAGTTGCTTTTTCAACACCTCAAAGAAAGCATTGATTTCATTGATGCCCTTTAATCGTTCCTCAGTCATTTGGTCAAGCATCTTAGCCATGCTTGTGTCAATGTAAGCACTGATGTTGTCTACAAGGTTGACAACCGTATTGTTTAGATTGCCTACCTGTTCATTTGATGTCTCAACAGTGTTTGAAATAGCCTCGTTGACTTGCTCAGTAGCCAAGTTTACAGACGTTTGTATTGAGTTTTCAAACTCACTACGGAAACTTTCAAGCAGTGTCTTTTGACTTTCAAAAGATGCCTCAGCACTTGAAAGACTTTCTTTTAATCTTTCCATAGCCGCATCTATAAATAGAGCAGCATTGTATTGCATGAGAACGATTGGCTCTAAAGTTTCATTGCCGATGATTTCATGCTTGTTTAAGTAGTTGCGGAACTCAAATCTCTCTTTCTCAGGCAAGCTTGCAAGCAAGTCATGCAAGTTAGCAAAGATAGCCTTTGTTTGTTTTTCATTGTTCATTTTATTTTTCTCCTGTTGATCTATTGCTTTTTGTTAAAAGTTTTTGTATAACTTAAATATACAAAATTAAAAAACAAAATCAAGACCATCATTTATAAAGGAGAAAAAGAAATGGCAAAACTAACTTTAAAGAAATTGGCCTCAGAGTTGAATGCAAACAATGTGGCTTGCTCAGTAGGAAAAAACGTAGACAAGATTTTTCTTGACGACATCAAAGACGGCTACATGGCATACATCTTTGAGGGGGACAACGGCTTTGTTTTGGTTGTTCGCTTGAGAGACGAGAACAACAAGGCTTTGGATCACAAGACCTACACACCAGAGCAGCAAGCACAGTGCAACGAATACAAGGCAATGCTTGTAGAGATACTGAACGAGACTGAGGTCTACGCATTCAAGTCAGTAAAGAAACAAGAGACTGTTGCTCCTGCCACCCCAAAGGATGACGGCGAGATAAGCGATCTTGACTTGTTGAATGGCGACCTTTTCAACGAGAAATAAACACAACAACAACCACAGGAGACAGTAATGAGTAAAACAGAACACCAATCAAGCGGAAAGCTAGAGCCAATCTTTGAGAAAAAGACGACAAATAAATATGAGCGCAGAGTTTTCAAGCCATCTATATCAGACTTGGTAAAGCAGATTGCAAAGACAGTTCCAAGCAATGAAACCAACACAGAGGATGAAATTGATGACTTAGTAAGCGACGAGGAAAAGAAAGACTTGGCAATTGGCTTGGAGCAAGTCAAGACACCAGAACAGCAGACAACTCTTTTGAGACAGGCAGACCCAAGGAACAACAAAGATTACTTTGAGACAGGCTATACAAAATGGGCAAGAGACAACAGCCGCACCTATACCAACTTGGCAAGCATTCGCTCAAAAGTGAGTTTTTGGATTGGTTCCACCTTGTTTGCAAATCCTGCTGACAAGAACTTGCCTGACTATGTTTGGTACTTGCCAAAGGACAGAGCCCAAGTGTTCCACGGTCATTTTGATGTTGAGAGATACGGCATCAACGACAAGAACATCCTTTACACCAATCGCAGAATTTATGAACTCAGAGACAGCATGCAAAAACGCATTGCATTTTGGTTTTTGATTTTTGGATTGGCTTTTGGTGGACTCACCTGGTCAGCCACAAAAATTCATAACGGCTACACCTATGTTGCCAACAAGATTGCAGCCAATGGCGATAAGGAGAAATTCAAGCAACAGCAGCTTGACAGCTTGAAAGCAGATGCAATTGACTTGGTTAATAAATACAAGGCAGGACAAATCACAGACTCTCAATTCCTTGAACAGAAAAATCAATTGAAACAGAGAGAGTTAGAAATCAACCAACAACAATAAACGGAGAATAGACATGAACTTAGTAAAAACAGAGAACTTGAAAGGAGCTACTAGCGAGCTTTTCAATAAAACCACAGCAACTTTGAGCAAGGTAAGTCCTTTTGGCATGGGCATTGACCACGATGCCATCAACGACAGAGCCTTTGATTGGATGGACGAAATCAAAAGCCCCGGCTCAATCTTTACCAACCCATACACCCCTGCTGATTTACGCAAATCTCAGACAAGAACCATTCGCTCAAAATCAGGTAAGCACATTTCAGGCTTGACCTTGGCCGAGGACTGGACCGTAGGACCCGACTCAGGCATCAAGCAAATACCTCTTGCCCTCATGCTTGCAGGAGTCATCACCACCTCAACTATCTCCACCGGCATGACTGCACCAGGCGTAGCAGCAGCAATCGGATTGGGCTTGTATAGCCTTGCAGGAGCAGGCTTTGGCGAGCTTGTCTTAGGTGGAGCCTTGGCAGCAGGAACAGTGGCTTTAAACCACCTTGCAGGAGGTTCAAACAGCTTGATTGGAGCAGCTACTTTCTTGTTGCCTGCTGCATTCATCTACTTGACCAACTACTTGCAGAAAAGACAGAGAGCCAACGAATTATTGAAACAATCAAGATCACACACAGGCACCATTGGCGACGATGAGGCAGTGTTGAAAGTTGCAGAGAAACAAATTGCTCAGGCTATCAAGGACGACGCCAAGTCTCCATTCATTCCTATTGCCAAAGCAACAGGCAAGTTTCAAGCAAAAGGCTCTTTCTTAAGTCCCGATGCAGGCACAACCATTGGATTGAACTTATCCGACTTGGCACAGCACATCTTTATCATGGGCAAGCCAGGAACAGGTAAGTCATACACCTTAAGACAAATCATTAAGCAGACCTATTTGGCAAGCAAAAAGATGGGCAAGAACATTGGCATGCTTTTGATGGACGGCAAAGGCGAGCTTGCAAACGAATGTGCAAAAATTCTTGACCTTATTGTTCACCCTCGCAACGTAGAGAGTTTTTGTTTGGTTGATGGAGTCACTGCTACAAAGTGGGCAATGATTATTCAAACCATCAACAATGTGAAAGTTGAGGGACAGAATGCAGAGTTCGCAAGAGCAGCCTTGGAGCTTGTCTACAACTCAGCATTGGCTCATATTCTTTTGAAAGAAATTCATGAGGTCAACCCAACCTATACAAGCAAGCTTGGCTTTGAGTGGAATTACATGTTCCGCTACAACTTAATGAGCATGATGCTTGAGGCAGGCTATGAGACAGAGGTTAAAGGCAAGAAAGAGTGGAATTATGGTCAAGGCGAAATCATTGCCGACCTATTGAAAGACCATCCAAACTACGAGACTGACCCACGCATCAAGCAGTTGATTTTCAACATTGAGAGTGAGCTTTCCCCTGAACGCCAAGACTTTGCCATGAAATACTTGAAAACTGCCCAAGGCTATATGCAAGCAGTTTTACAAGACGAAAGCATTATCAAATGGGCCAAGAGTGAGACAACATCCATTGACATTCTTGAGTGCTTGAAAGGAAAAAAAATTGGTGTTGCCTTACCACCTGAACGCTTTGGTTTGGCAGGTGCATTGGTATCTCAATTGATTAAGGCAACCGTCAGAAACGGCATTGCAAACAGAGAGAACAATTGGAGAGACAACCCAACAGCAACAGAACTTTTGTTTGTTCAAGACGAGTTCCAAGACTTGTTTGCCGAGTTTGATGACTTGAACAACATACCTAAAGACCGTTCACGTGGTTGCTACAACGTGGTTGCAAGTCAAACCGTTTCAGCTATCTACTCCAAGATTTCAAATACAGCAACCGCTGATTACTTGTTCGCAAACTTTGCCTCATTCATTGAGTTGAAAACAGCAGACAAGAAAGCCAACGAATTGATGCAAGAACAATGTGGAACAGTAGCCTCATTCAAGGTAGACACACCTGTCAATGACGCCATTGCTTTCAGAGAAACAGCACAATCATTGTTGAGAAAGCCTGAGTTTGACCCAACCCACCCTGATGCAGAGATGTTCAAGAAATTCCGTGCAGACGTGGAATTCAAACACTTGAGCAAGAAAGGTCAGAACATCGCAAGCTCCATTCCAAGTGCTATTGGCAGATTGTTTGGCTACCTTGTTTCTGGTCCTATCGGATTGCTTACCAACTCAGGAGAGAGCCACACACATCATTTCTCCGAGTATTCAAGAGACGACAGACAAGCATGGCAGAAATTGCTTAGTGATGACATGTTCAATCAGTTAGACAATCCACAATATGCAGTCTGTGTTTTCAAACGTGGAGGCACTTGGGTTAGAGACATTGGCATCTTGTTAGGGGTTGACCCAAATTTCAATGATGTCTAAACCAAAGCACAAAAGATAAAGCCCCTCAACGGGGCTTTTCTTTTTCTTGCTCTTGATTTTATTTTTCTTTTTTGTATAACTATAAATACAACAAAGGAGAATAAGATGAAATCCAACAAACCAACAATAATTGCCTTATCAGTTGCAGTGCTTTTCCTTGCAGGGTGCAACGACAAGAAAGACGACAGCAACGCTTTGGGGGTTCTTGATAGTGTCCAAGTGAACAAGAAAGCAGACACCAAGACAGAGACACCACAGGCAGCGGCCTCTACCCCTACCGTAGCAGCAGAGGGTTCAGTCTCTACCAAACGAGCAGCAAGCTATCCAAAGAGTGACAGCAGCATAGCCAACCAGGTTGCGATTGCCGAGATAGAGGCAGGCAGACCCTACACCTCCATCGTCAGTGAGGTAGAGGGCTTTAGAGCTCGCCCATACAGCGACGTAGGCCAAGGGTTCGCCGTAGGCAACGGGTGGAACATGAGCTTTCAGAGTGCCGCCAACAATCGTGCTTGGGCAACCAAAGCAGGCATAGCGGAACCCATGATTAAGAGCATTGTGGCGATCAATGGCCGCATGCAAGGCCCAACCCCTACAGGCATTGAAATCACACCTGCACAGGCCAGCACCGTTGCCGAGGCAATGCGACCAACTTTTGAGCAGCCTGCCATCAAGCTTTTCGGAGCCGATACTTGGAGCAAGTTGCAGGAGAACCAAAAAGCCGTTCTTGTCTACCACGTGGAGAAAGTAGGTCCTGGTGGAGCAGCACGCTACAAGGGCTTGATTAAGGCCGTTCAGACCTATGCAAAGAACCCTACTGACAGCAATGCTCAAGCCGTTGTCTCTCACATAACCTACGACTACAAAATCAAGTATCCCGATGGCTCATTCAAGCAGATGCACGACACCCGTTCACAGCTATACATGGGGGCATTGTTCGTAGACCCTCAGCAATACCGCTACTTGCTTGGCAAAGCTACTGCACCAACAGGCTTTGCAGATACAGCGAAAACAGCAGGGTTCAGCATTGACTCAAGCAAGCCCGCAGCCGACCAGGTTGCAGCACAAGACGAGTTCAACAAGGAGATTGAAACCTTGGCAGACCAAGGCATTACTCCAACCGTCAAGCAGGAGATTGATGGCAAGCCAGTCAGCTACAGCATGGACGAGCAGCCACAGACCAAGACTGTCTGCTTAGGCAAGACGACTCTTTGCCACCAAGAACCAATAAACAAGACCCCAAGCAAACAGCCACAACCTCAAGCACCTGCCACAGTGGCTCCAAAGGTTGAGGTTCCACATGTTCAAGGTTCATGCAAGCCAGGCAGCTATGAGGCAACCATGAAAATGCCTAACGGCACTGACATGAAATATTGTGTTATGACGGGCAAGCAATGATGAGTAAGACTGACAAACTATATTCTTGGATTGGCATGACTCTTTGCTTGTTCATGATTGTGTTTCAAGACAAGTTTTTGAGACAAGCCAATCCATACGATGTTATCTTTTACAGCATCATGTTCGTAGTGATTGCAACCGTTCGCTTATGGCATTGGTTAAGAGATAAAGTGCAAATGAAAGAATGAAAAAAGCCCCTCAATGGGGCTTTTTCTTTTACTCTTGATTTTAGATTTCAATTTGGTATGTACAGAATATACCAAGGAGAAATCATGCAAACACAAACAACCACCCAAGAAAAGAGAAAACCACTTTACAGACGCAACATGCTTGAGCTTGGAGTGAAAGATGGCATAGCAGTTCGCCACAATGACGAGGGCTACATCATTCAAATGCCTGACCGCTACGACAACTACTTTCCTCTTGTCGGCAACAACAAGCCAGGTCAGATAGTGGGCAAGGTTGCCCCACTGGATGAGTCTCAGACCGTCAAGGACGTTCAAATCTTTGTGCCGCTAGAGGCTTTGGCCGACACCAAGACACATGAACAAGTAGGGCTTGCTATCGCTCATGCTCGCAAGACCAACTCTGAAATCCTGCATGAGATAGACCTATTGGGCTATCAGAACGCTTGGAAATTTTCAGGCGACGAACCGATCAAGCAAGCCGCACCAAAAGCAGAACCCGGTAAGACCGTGGCAATGGATGCCGAGCTCACAGCCGTAGGCAAGTATTTCATTTCCATGCGCAAGATTGACGAGTCCACCAATGAACCAATCCTTGTGAGCATTCCCACCAACAGAGTTCTCAAGTTCGCTGATGGCGACTACAGAGACACCGTTGATCGAGCAGAGCGAGTCAAAGAAAAGCTTGGGCTATCCAAGGAGGATTTCCAAGGTGGAGACTTAAAAGACGGAATCAAGCGAACATTTCACTTTGACTCCAAAGGCAACTGCACAATGGTTCATGCTCTTGGGGAGACAGACGTATTCAAGCAATCCATACCAATTGACTTGAACAAGAAAAAGACACTGACCAAAGGACCAGTGCTAACCATGAATTGAACAAAGCCCCAACAAAGGGGCTTTTTCTTTGCTCAAGCTCTTGATTTATTTTTTGGATTTCGTATAAATAGATTATACAAATACAGGAGACAGCATGGCAATGACACCAGAACAGATAAAAGCCAAACAGCAATCAATGCTTATGAGTGTGAATGGCACAACCTCAGCACTACCCTCTACAGGCAATCTAAAAATTACAGACATTTGGACAGCAGTCAAACAGAACAATTACCAAGCCACAGATGAAATCTACAAGAGCAATCCAAGAGACTATCAACCGCAGAGTGGGCTAATGCTTGGAGTCGCCGCATTGCTAGGTCATACCGAAACGGTCAAAGTCTTGGTAGAGAACGGGGCAAATCCAGACCAAGGACTTTCTCAAGCTGCTGAAAACGGACATGTCAAAACCGTGGATTTCCTCTTACAAAGCGGAGCAAAAGATATTCAGCATGCCTTGACCAAAGCAATAGAAAAAGACAACGTAGAAATGTTCAATCACTTGATCAGCAAGGGAGCGGATTTTGAATACAACCATTGCGAACCTTTGAGATGGGCAGCAATGTCAAATGCAAGGCAAGTCATTCATGCCATTCTTTTAGATCACAAAGCAGACCCATCACCTACAGCTATTGAGTGGATGAAAGAGCACGGACACACCTACCCTCTTGACGTTCTAACAAAGCGAAACTTGGAAAGCAAACTACAGCAAAAGCACCCATCAAAGCAGGGCAAAAAGTCAAAGGGCTTTTCCATGAAAATCTAATCAGCCCCGCAAGGGGCTTTTTCTTTGCTCAAGCTCTTGATTTATTTTTTGAATTTCGTATAAATAGTTTATACAGATACAGGAGACAGCATGGACTTAGACAGATTAATCAACAACGCATTCAACAAAGTTCTTTCACAAGACCTAATTGAAACCGCAGTAGAAAACGACAACGCACAAAGGCTAATTCAATATTCCCTTGATGACGATTACAAGCAACATTTCAACACTCAAAAATTGCTTGAAACCGCAGCAGCCAAAGGAAAACTAAAGGTTATCGCAGCGATCATAGAGAGCCAGGGAGCGATTCAGTCACCTGACGAATACGGACTCAATAAAGCCATGTCTACAGCAGCGGCAAACGGCAACACAGATGCTGTCAAGCTTATTGGCACTAAATTAGAAAAGGAACATTTCACAAGATCTTTGTTTTACGCCGCAAGTGAGGGGCAAAATGAAACCGCACAAACCCTAATTGATATGGGGGCAGAGTTAAATGAGGTAAATAATGCTCTAGAGGTTGCATGTTCGTGCGGACACTATGAAACCGTTCAAATGCTTATACAGAACGGTTCAGATGTAAATTTCAATGCGGACATGGCACTAAAAAAAGCAGTCTTGCATGGTCACAACAACATAGCTCGTTCACTTGTAATGGAACACAGAGCCGAAATCATTGACAGACAATTCTTTGAGCAATGGAACCCTCAAGTCTTTTCTTGGGAAAAGAGTAGAGAACTTAACGACAGACTACAGCAAAAGCACCCATCAAAGCAGTCCAAGAAAACCAAAGGCTATTCAATGAAAATCTAATCAGCCCCGCAAGGGGCTTTTTAATGGCCCAATGATATCGAGTTCATGGCAAGGACTTGCTTTTTCATTTCTATTTAATAGGATTAGAGAAAGAACAAGGAGAAACCATGCACACACACTACGAGGACAAATTCTTATTGGCGGTTCAGCTACAAGATCACCCAACCATTGAGCGATTGATTGACAAAGAGGTTGATGTGAATGCCCGCAATGGCAATGCACTCACCACAGCGGCTATTCAAGGCGACTACCTGACCGTTCAAATGCTCTTGAAAGCAGGAGCCGAGGTAAATGCAGACAAGACCAAGGCTTTGAGAATGGCAGCACAGAACGGCCACCATGCGATTGTTGAACTCTTGGCTCAGTATGGAGCAGAGAACTTTGATGCAGCTATCAAGGCAGCAGCCAAAAAGAAAAAGAGAGCAGCTTTGGCAGTCTTGCTTTCCCATGCCGACCAGGACAACGAGAGTCAATATAGAGCCATTGCACGAAACAGAAATCTCTTGAACATCGTGCAGACCATTTTGAACGGCTCCAATGAACATGACTTTGAAAGCCTCATGGCATTCATTCTTGACGACGACATAGATGCGATAGAGGAATTGACACCAACAGACCTCTTGCAAAGAGTCAGTGCAAAGAAATATCGCTTTTGAACACAGCCCCTACCAAGGGGCTTTTTCATTTCAGATCACTATCAGGCCCTTGACAAAGCTTTTGCGCACGCTAAAAGTTTTGATGTAGTCCTAGAATAATAATAAGGAGAAAATCATGGCTGAAAGAAAGAAAACATCAACCGCCAAAAAAGCAGTTGAGAAAGTAGTAGATACCGTCAAAGAGATTGGCAACCAACCAATGCAAGAGCAAGCCTTAATGCAAGGTCAAGTTCCTCAAGAAACACCCGCAGCAGAGCAAAGACAGAAAGAGAAAAATGTAGGCATTGACATCGTCAACAAGGACGGCATCAATGTTGAAAGTGTGGGCGATGAAATCAGAATCACATTCCCAACCAGAAAAGAGATTAACTATGCAATGAGTGATTCCGCCACCGGAATGAAAAGCATAGGGCATGGATGGGAAAGAGCACAAGCAGACAACAAACTATTTGAAAAAGAGAGTTTGCAAGTCAAAACAGTTGGCTATAAAAATGACGATTTAACACCACAGAATATAAGAAATCTTGCAGCAGCAATTGAGACAGCAAGAACTATCAACAGGGAATATCTTGCTGAAAGAGATGCAGCACACGACTACTTTAAAGAATTGGCAGGCAACAAAGAGCTTGTCGTTCTTGGAGTTCCAACTGAGGGCACTGACAAGCTTGAGAATGGAGAACCAACAGGCAAGAAAGAATACAAACCAAGCTATTTCAATGGCGATGTGGTCAAAGTAGGTAAGCACTTGATTGCAGCAGTTAACGGCACATCAGAAAAAGCGATGTATGTGAGATTGCTTGAAACAAGCAGACTACCTCTTGACGCTCATGACTATGCAGAAAAAGAAAAGGCAGCAAAGAGCCACCTTGGCATAAAAGATACAGACATTGTGAAAGTCTCTGTCAACGGCAAAGAGCAAGAGATTATCAAGAATGTGAAAAGACACATTGCCTACGGCTCAGACTGGAAAATTTCCAAGATTGCTGAATATGTACCTAAAGAGCAAACACAGAGCCAAACGAAACCAAAAAGACATGCCCAAACAATGGCAGTCTAAAGAAAAGCCCCAATCGGGGCTTTTTTCTTATGCTCTCTTGATTTTCGCTTTCAATTTTGTATAAGTAATAGATAACAGGAGAAAAACATGACAAAAGACGACAAACTTTTTCTCTATGGGGTTGTAGTAGGCATATTAATCATGTCGCAGATAGCGGGCATCTTAGGCAGTGCAGGCTATGAAATTCCAAAGAGATACACCGTTGCTAGACTATGGAGCAAATAATGAAAACATACGAGATGACAGACGACACAACAGAATTTGAGAGATACCAAGCCTATTTTTCAAACAGTGGCTTGCTCAACGAATACAGAGAGGCAACCGAACAGGCGATGAGAAAACTTGGAGAGCCTGATTTTGAAATTCACAGACCCGCCTTGATTGACGCCTACTTTCCATATTCCACCAGGTCAGCCGAGCAGAGAGCCGACCCAAACATCGCTATGTTTGCCGTGGCTCAGAACGAGGACAACTTGCAATACGTGCCTGAAAGCTTGAAAACTCCGCAGTTCATCAGAACGGCTTTCAAGCTCAATCCAAGGGTTGTCAGGGTTCTACCACTTGAGCAGGCAATCAATCCTGAGTTCAATTTCTTGGTTATGGTTGCCAAGTACAAACCTGAGCTATTGGCAGAGATTGGACTAAACAAGATACAGAACATTGCAGCCCAAGCAGTAGCAGCAAATCCGTCAGTGTTTATGGAGCTTGGACCACACATGCAAAGGGATCAACAGATTATCTACTTGGCTGTCACCAAGCCTGAAAACTCAAACATAAAAGACGAGTTCTACAATCAGAACAAGTCATTTGTTGAGGATGTCTTAAACCTGCCTATTCCTGAGTTTGGCATCAAGCCAAGAACCATGAACGAGGCAAGAGCAACCTACAAGCCCAAAGGATTAGGACCAACTCTCAGACCAAGAAAGAACGACGACGACAAATAAGAAAGCCCCTTAATCGGGGCTTTTTTCTTGCCTCACATGCTCATGGTAAGTTGCTGTTTCTTTTTCAAGACAGGTAGCTTTTCGGCTATGTATGCAGGGGTTTTTAATTCCTTGTCATTCTCTTTGACCAACCCGTTTTCAATTTTGTATTCCTGACGGACAAAGTTTTGAAAGTCGGCAGACTGTTGAGCCTTGGAGGCAGCTTTGAAAATCATATTCTTGTCTGACTTGAGTGCTGATGCCCAGGATTTCATGTAGGCAGCATGGTTCTCATGGTTTTCAGTGTTATGAGGAATGCCAAGCTCTGCACTCATAAAAACACTTGAAAGCTCTGCTACCAATTCCTCAAAGGCATACTTGGCAGAACCAAAGGAGCCTGTCATATCACGTCCAAGGGCTGGACCTGTTGAGTGTCCAAGCTCATGCAGCAAAGTATCGTAGTAAGCACCAGGCTTGAACTTGTCTTTTTCAGGCATGACTACCTTGTGCTCATTGACAGAGTAATAGGCACGGCCACCGCTATTGTGTTCAATCTTAAGGCCGGTTTTGGCCATCATGGCTTGAGCATGTAGGTCAGCCTCAGCATGAGGCTCAAAGTCGTATGTGCGACCTTTGGGAGCTTGCATGTTCGCCATTTGAGACACATTGAACACCGTGCCTGCATAGACGTTCATTTTGACTTTCTTTGTGCCTGGTTCGCTTTCGTCGCCCTCACCGACACCCTCAGAGCCACCTTTATCCAAGATAGTGACATCCACTGCCTTGAACACAGGGATGCCTTTGGAGCCTGCCTTGACGTGAATAGGCTTGTCTCTATCCACCATGCCCTTGCTCTCCAAATCCTCAAAGACGGCCTCTATCTTGGCCTTGTCTCTCAAATACTGGTCAGCAGGAATGGAGCCAGATTGAAAGTCTGCCTGTAGCCCAATCAGGTCTTTGTGAGCAGCTTGTCTTTGTTTCTCAAGGGTTCCCCATTGGAGGTAAGTGGCAAAGCTTGCATTGTCAAAGCCTGCACTCATAAGAGAGATGACATTGACCCCTCTGTACTTTTCGCCTGTTATGGCATTGAAAGGGATGTCAGGACAAACGAACCAAGGCATTTCCCACTTGCCTGCGTTTTCCATGAGTTCAATGAGGTTGTCTGTCAGGACTTGGCGATGGTCAACCTGTTCAGTTTTCTCTTTTTTTTCTTTTGAATATCTTTTGTTTTCCTTGTCGTAAGCCATTGTATTCTCCTTATTATCATCATAAGAATACAATAGCAAATAAATATACAAAATCAATAGACAACAAAAAAGCCCCTGTATTTCTACAGAGGCTCTTTGCAAGGAGAGAGATTGTTTGGTTTACTTGCGGAAAAGCTTTCTCAAGCTAAAGACAAGAACACCAACAGCAGGCATTGCGAAAGCAATTGCAGCACCCGCAGCAAATCCTTTTTCAGCCGCAGGAACCTTGGCAAGCTCACTGAACAAGCCCAAGGCAACCACAGCACTGACGGCAGCAAGAAACACCGCCACAGCAAACATCACACCCTTGACGAACTTGATGCGGCTCTCTTGCGGCAACACAGCCACATTGCTGACCACGGCACCAAGGGCCAAACCGCTGATGGCAACACCACCAGCAACACCACGACTCACGCTCTTATCAATCATTTTCTCTCTCCTTAAAAAGAATATCGGTACTCTCTTTATGACGTACAAATTGGACAATGTCAAGTCCACCCATGAGGTCATCTACCTATATAACGGTTGAAATGCCCTTTTGGTTGATATCGAATTTCAATCTTTTCTCTTGCTGCTATTGTTTTTACCTTTCTATTTAGTAAGATAAAAGTAAGAACAACGGAGAAAGAACATGAAAACAGAAACGAGACAAGAAATCCTTTGGCACGTCAAGAATGCTTTAACTAAAAAATTCATTCTCTTGCCGTTCATAGCCCCTTGCTATGTTGCCTTGTTTGTTTTGAACTACCTTGGCTATTACATAGGCGACTTTTTTGACACCGTAAAGCAAAAGACTACGGACGAGAGACAGGTCTACCTTGAAAAGCTACAGGAGAAAAAGACAGCAATTGACAGCAGGGCAATCTTTGCTTTCTATGCCCTCACAATGACTTTTCTTTATTGGTTTGTCTTTGGGTTCAGCAAAGACTTGAACGGATTGGAGGTCTTGAACTTTCCAACCTATTTCTTGACAGCTTTGCCAATTGAGGCATTCCACCAACTATCAATTTTACCCGTCCACTACATGAAATGAACAAAGCCCCAATCAAGGGGCTTTTTCTTTGGGCGATTGATATCGATATTGTCCGTTGCTCTTGATTTTGTTTTTTGATTTTGTATAACTATAAAAAGAGGACAGAAAGATGAAAATATTACACCCAAGAAAAAGAGACATAGTGATTTGGAACATGCTTGCAATCGCAGGTGGATTGACCTTTGGGAACACAGGCTACATCTACACCACAATGGCAATGTTCTTTATTTACACAGGCTTGTCATTGTTTATCAATGTTGCGACGAGCAAGCCATCAAGACTTAACTGTTTCTTGATTGGCGGATTTGCTTTGTTCAACTATCAATTTTTCGGTCCGATTGGATTGAGTTTGACAATTCAATCCTTAACCAATATGTATTTGATGTTCATGCTTGTCATTCCATTGGGACAAGTTGCAAAGACCAAATACAAATTAACCTACTCAACAATAACTACAGGAGAACATCATGAGTAAATTATTAGGCATTCTTTTAGCAGCTACAGCAACCACAGCTTTTGCAGCAGATACAACTTACACCGTAGCTCAGGCTCAAGCAGAGCTTTCTAAGGCCAAGTGTGTTGACGCTGAGGTATGGGAGCAACCTGGTGGATGTTTCAGGGGTCAATCTGATTGCACGAGCATGACCAACAAGGACGGAGCCATTGCCACCCTTAACCAATACAAGACAGATGAGGTCAAGGTTGTCATCAAGAACACAGGAAAGATGTGCAGTGTCTTGATTATGGACAAGTCATTCAAGTGGGATACCAAGTAATCAATACAAGAAAAGCAACAGGAGAAAATTATGAGAACAAAAACCACAATTGCATTGGCTCTTGCCTTGTTAGCAGGAGCAGCACAGGCAGACTCTTTTGACAGGGTTGCTCAGACAGGCACTATCAAGCTTGGCTACCGTGAGAAATCTGTACCTGTCTCATTCAAAGACGCACAGGGCAATCCCGCAGGACAGACCGTAGACGAGTGCAAGGCATTCGTAGGCTCTTTGGAGCAGAGACTTGGCAAGCCTATCGCTATTGAGTGGGTCATGGTGACACCCAAGGATCGTATAGAGGCTGTCAAGACAGGCAAGATTGATTTGGAGTGTGGGTCAACCACAAACACCGAGGGCAGACGTAAGGACGTGGATTTTTCAATCCCAACCTACATCTCAAGCATGAGGGTTGCCAAGATGCCCTCTACCATTTTCAAGTTGAGTGGAGAACAGAGCTACAAGATTGACGCCCTGGTTATAGACGGCACATCAGCTTTGGATTTCATTTCAATCAAGAATGACGGCTACAAGACCACCAAGCCTGACTACAATAAAGTTCTTGTCAAAGACATGAACGAGGCTTTGGATAAATTGAAAGCAAGCAAGAAACCTGCAATTGTCATCTACGACGACATACTTTTGCTTTCAGCTATCAAGGCAAGACCTGACCAGGCAGCATTTCAAGTGACGGACGACCATTTAAGTGCTGACCCTTACGGGATCATGTATCAAAAGGGTTCCAAGCTTGGCATGTATCTCAACGAGTTCTTGGCTACAGAAATGAAATCAGGAGCATTCACCAAGACATACAATAAATGGTTCTTGAATGAAATCAAGGACTACAACGGAAAAACAATCAATCTCAACACCCCAATGAGTGATTTGTTAAGTGATGTCATTAGGTTCCCAAGCAACATTGTCGGCAACTGAAATAAACAAAGCCCCTTGATTGGGGCTTTTTCTTTGAGTGTTTTGGTTTAGAACTTATAGCCAATAGACAAGTTAGTGAAATCAGCATGATTGCCATTCTTACCGTTCATTCTTATGTAGTTCAATCCAACGGTCCAATTTTTTGCAACACCAACATCAACACCAACATTGTAAGCAATGCCTGAGTCAGAGCCGCTTTCTGTCACTGTTTGGATGGGAGTGCCCAACTCCCCAAGAGTGTATGTATTGCTATATGTTGTGTGACGATAGCCAATACCTGCTTTTGGACTGACGGTCATGCCATTGTTCAAGATGAATGTATAGCCACCGTCAATCAATCCAACAATGTGCTTATCGTTGTATTGTGTTTTTGAGTCTATAAATTGGAGGGATGGCTGAATAAAGAACCCTTTGGCAATGTATTTTGTATAGTCTGCACCAATGATGTAGCCTGTTGAGCTTTCGCCTGCTGTATTGCCTGCACTGACCCCACCAAACACACTAAAGCCGTCAGAGGCGTTTTTCATGACCTCTTGAGCACTCGCAGCACTGACTAACGCTAATAAAGATAAAGCAACTAATGATTTTTTCATATGATCTCCTTTGTTGAATAGTTGTTTTATAGTTATACAAAAAACAAAAAATAAATCAAGGGCATTTCAACAAAAAGAATAAAAGAATGCGTTTGCACCTGGACGCCGACGATAGGTCAACATAAAATAGAGTCATCGCAAACAAAGAAAGGCTTGCAAGTCATGGAAAAGAAAGAGGCTATCGTTGTGCTTTGGCAGAACAGCGATGAAAAGATTGCTGAAATCTACGACAACAACCCCGATGTTGCCGACGCCCTCAATACTTTGATTGATGGCTTTGAGTATCCTGACCACTCACACAAACAAGTCAAGTCTGTTCTCTTGGCTTACTTTCTGAAAAACACAAAGGAGATGGACCTTGGCAAGACTCTTTGCCACCATGCCCTCAAACACCATGCAGACGAAAATGGCATTGACCTCATGCCTTTCTTTTACAACCACTCTCAATGCAATTGGGGCATGCTGACCGACGACGATCAGATTTCCAACTATGTTGCCTTGCATACCAAAGAGGGCAGGCTTTTGAGCAAGTACAAGTTGGATGACGGCCAAGACATCTACTTGATTACTGATTTTGAGTGCGAGGAACAACCAAGGCTCACAACTGCCATGTTCACACATGACTACTGAAAGCAAAGCAAAAAAGACAAAGCCCCTACCAAGGGGCTTTTTTATTGTCTATTGATTTCTTTTTAAAATTTCGTATAAGTAGATGACAACTACAAAGGAGATGAAATGGAGGAATTGTTTAAGGAACTTTTAGAGTCAATCGTTGATAACGATGTGGCAAGTTTCAAGTCAATATTTGAACAAGGCAAAGGCAAGTGGCTACAGTCTGACGGAGACAAAGCTTTGGGATGGGCAGCAAAATCACACTGCAACACAGAGGTTATTGGAACACTATTGAAAGCAGGAGCAGATGCAAAAGCAAACCATAGCTTGCCTTTAATCCAAGCAGTACAAAAGAACCAAATTGAGGCAGCAAAGCTTTTGTTAGAGTATGGAGCCAATCCTAACGAACGCAAAGGGGAGGCATTGCAAACAACTGTTTATCATTCAAACAAAGAAATGTTCAACTTGCTTGAAAGTTTTGGAGCAGACATACACCACGACAATGATGATTTACTTGCTTATACAACCTATCACAATAACCATGAAATGATGAAATTTTTACACGGAAAAGGCTTGGATGTTCATGCCGACGACTGCAAGGCTTTGAAAGCCGTTTTTTCAGGAATCAACGTATTTGTAGATCAAGACGATAGTCAATACAACCAAGAAAAGCAAAAAACCATTGAAACACTTATTATTGATTGCAAGCTAAAGATAGACAAAGCAACACAAGAATGGATTGATCAACAAGGCGATGATTTCATAAAAGACACTATCAAAAAAACAGTTCTCTATGAAAAACTTAACCAAATGCATCCACCAAAGAAAGCCAAAGCAAAGGTTCAATCGCTTAAAATTTGAGCAAAAAGAGGCCCCAAAACGGGGCATTTTTCATGCCCAATCGTTCAGGAGTACAGAGGATTTTTTGGGGTGCAGAGGCATGCTTTCCCAAGCATTGCTCCACCAGGTAGGCTACAACCTCATGCCGAGGCTACGGGCAGGCTACAGAGCCGTTTTTCAGGCTACTTGAGGGGTAGGACACCCCAAGAAAAAAGCCACTCCTGAGAGCGGCTTTGAGAGGGAATTTGGTGGGCCCGGCGGGGCTTGAAC
>OFTY01000301.1_pt1 | contig 43124 bp, 29 predicted proteins | sample 1775061 | NCBI WGS metagenome assembly OFTY01 (sample SAMN08195773, study PRJEB24354) | sludge metagenome | isolation source: sludge from phenol fed wastewater aerobic bioreactor B | place: India: Nagpur | collected 2016-09-16 | reverse complement strand
CGCCTTGCTCTCCCTTTGCTGACGGCCACCGCGGCCTTCGCTCAACAGCCCAACTTCTTCGTCCCCTTCGACCGGCAGGGCATCGATCCCTTCACGCAGCACTTCCCGGTCACGCTGCGCCTGGAAGGCACGGTGCGCGGCACCGGCGGCGCATCGGGGTAGCGCGGGTTGGGCGCATCGGTGCCGAAAATCACCAGCCGCAGATCCACCCCGATCTGCGGCGCCGCCAGCCCCGCCCCATTGGCCGCGGCCATGGTGTCGAGCATGTCGCGCACCAGGGTGTGCAAGGCGTCGGTGTCGAAGGCGGTGACGGGCTGCGCCACGCGCAGAAGGCGCGGGTCGCCCATTTTGAGAATCGTGTGAACGGTCATCGGTCTGAAAAATAACTTTGTGGTCACCGGTGGCCAGAACTGGGTCGGATTTGGGGCCGCGCCGGGCGTCCACTTCGCCGTGATGGGCCCCATGCGCAGGATGCGACCGCCCTGCGCTCCGGAAACACCTCGCACACCAGGCGATGCTGGATGTTGATCCGGCGCGAGTAGGCCCCGGCCGGATCGCCCATGAGTGCTTCATAAGGCGGTGGACGCCGGAACGGCCTGTCCGCGACAAGCGCCAGCTCGGCCCGCGACCCTTCCTTGAGGCCGCTGGACGCCCGTCCGGCCGCGTCTCTCAGCGCCTGCCACCAACGTCCAGGTCACCATGAAGCTGCGTCGCGCCATGGTCGGACAGTTCGGCCATGCCGGCCTGATTCGAATCGCGCGCGCCGGACGCGACACCAAACGAGGCGCCGTATGGTACGCCGGAACGACCGTTCCTGCTGACGCCTGCGCGGCACCCCCGCCACCGGGCCGACGACCCGCGTCAGGCCAGCAGCGCGCGCATCTGGGCTTCGTCGATCACCGCGACGCCGAGTTCGCGGGCCTTGTCGAGCTTGGAGCCGGCTTCGGCGCCGGCGACGACATAGTCGGTCTTCTTGCTCACCGAGCCGCTCACCTTGGCGCCAGCGGCCTCGAGCAAGGCCTTGGCCTCCTCGCGCGAGAGCGTGGGCAGTGTGCCGGTGAGCACGAAGGTCTTGCCCGAGAGCGGCTGCGGCGTGCGCTCGGCCGGTGGGCCTTCGGTCCAGTGCACGCCGCAGGCGCGCAGCTGCTCGACCACTTCGCGGTTGTGCGGCTGGTCGAAGAAGGTGCGGATGCTGCGCGCGACCACCGGGCCCACGTCCTCGACTTCGGCGAGCTGGGCCTCGCTGGCTTGCATCATCGCGTCGAGCGAGCCGAAGTGCCGCGCCAGCGCCTTGGCCGTGGCCTCGCCCACGTGGCGGATGCCCAGGCCGAAGATGAAGCGCGGCAGCGTGGTGGACTTGGACTGTTCGATCGCGGCGAGCACGTTGGCCGCGGATTTTTCGGCCATGCGCTCGAGCGCGGCCAGTGCCGTGAGGCCGAGGTGGTAGAGGTCGGCCACGGTGTGCACCAGGCCGGCATCGACGAGTTGGTCCACCAGTTTGTCGCCCAGGCCCTCGATGTCGAGCGCGCGGCGCTGCGCGTAGTGCAGGATGGCCTGCTTGCGCTGCGCGGGGCAGAACAGGCCGCCGCTGCAGCGGTGGTCGGCCTCGCCCTCCTCGCGCACCACGGCGCTGCCGCAGACCGGGCAGTGGCTGGGCATGGTGAAGGGCGCGGGCGTGCCGACGCGGCGCTCGGGCAGCACGCCGACGATTTCGGGAATCACGTCGCCGGCGCGGCGCACGATGACGGTGTCGCCCACGCGCACGTCCTTGCGGCGGGCTTCGTCCTCGTTGTGCAGGGTGGCGTTGGTGACGGTGACGCCACCGACGAACACCGGCGCGAGCTTGGCCACCGGCGTGAGCTTGCCGGTGCGGCCCACCTGCACGTCGATGGCGAGCACGGTGGTGAGCTCCTCCTGCGGCGGGTATTTGTGCGCCACGGCCCAGCGCGGCTCGCGGGTGACGAAGCCGAGTTCGCGCTGCAGCGCAAAGCTGTCGACCTTGTAGACCACGCCGTCGATGTCGTAGGGCAGGCGGTCGCGCTCGGCGGCCATGGCGGCGTGGTACGCTACCAAATCGCTAGCGCCAAAGCACCGTCTGACGCTGGGGCTGACCGGAAAATTCCAGGATTTGAGGGTTTGCAGCAGCTCGAACTGGGTGGCGGCCACCTGCGCACCGGGCGCGAGCTCGCCCAGCGCATAGGCGAAGAAGCTCAGCGGCCGCTGGGCGGCGATGGCCGGGTCGAGCTGGCGCACGGCACCGGCGGCGGCGTTGCGGGGGTTGACGAAGGTCTTGTCGCCGGCGGCGCGCTGGCGTTCGTTGAGCCGTTCGAAGTCGTCGCGGCGCATGTAGACCTCGCCGCGCACCTCGACCAGTGCGGGCGCGGCGTCGGGCAGGCGCAGCGGAATCTGGCCGATGGTGCGGATGTTCTGCGTCACGTCCTCGCCGACTTCGCCGTCGCCGCGGGTGGCGGCCTGCACCAGCACGCGGTCCACGTAACGCAGGTTCATCGCCAGGCCGTCGAACTTGGGCTCGCCGACGTAGACCACCGGCGGGTCGGCGTCGGTCAGGCCGAGTTCCTTGCGCACCCGCGCATCGAAGGCCACGGCGCCGGCGGGCGTGGTGTCGGTCTCGGTGCGGATACTGAGCATGGGCACCGCATGGCGCACGGGGGCGAAGCCGTCGAGCGGCGCCGCGCCCACGCGCTGCGTGGGCGAATCGGGCGTGCGCAGCGCGGGGTGCTCGGCTTCGAGCGCCTGCAGCTCGCGGAACAGCCGGTCGTACTCGGCGTCGGGAATCAGCGGGTCGTCGAGCGTGTAGTAGCGCCAGGCGTGGAAGTGCAGCTGCTCGCGCAGTTCGCGGGCGCGCTCGGCCGCCGCGGGCGGCACGGTGGACGGGTTCATGAGAACAGCCGCCGGGCCTGGGGTGAGCCCGCGGCGAGGTCGTGGGCGTCGAGCCGGTCGTACAGGGCCTCGAGGTCGGCGCCGATGGCGTCGAGCGCCTCCGTCGGGATGGGCCGGCCGTTGTCGTCGGTGAGCTGGCCTTCCATCGCGGCGGCCAGTGCAATCGCCAGTTCGCGCATGCGCTGGTACGGCCGCTCGCTGCGCGGCACCTGCGGCACGTCCAGGCTGAGGCTGAATTCGCGGATGGCGGACTGCGCCGGGTCGTCGGACAGGGCTGCCTGCGCGTCATAGGCGAGGCTGAGCACCGGCGGCAATCCGCTGGCATGCGCGGGCAACACCATGCGCCCGGGCAGCGCGCCGGCGACGAAGCCCAGGCGCGCGGCGTGCTGCTGCACGTAACCCGGGCTCCAGGCGGCGCTGCCTGCGCGCAGGGTGAAGCCCAGTTGCGCATCATGGGCGCTGGCGAACTGGTCGAGCTCACGCGCACGCGAAACCTCCTCGATCATGTCGGGCAGGCTCAGTGCGCCGCCGATGGCGTCGGCGAACTGCTGGGCTTTCTGGGCGAATTCGGAGAACTCGATCTCGTTGAGGTGGCCGGTGCGGTTGGCCAGTTGCACGCCGGCCTGGAAGGCGCTGTAGCGGCGGCCCGTGCGCGGCGGTTCCCACTGGCCGGTGTCGGCATCCAGCCCCTCGATGGCAAAGGGCTTGCTGCCGGCGCGGCGCGTGGCGGGCAACGCGGCGAGTGCGGCTTCGCCAGAGACCGGGGCGTCGAGCTCGACGGGGGCGATGGCGTCGATCAGGGCGTCGAGCCCGAGGTTGCGCGCTGCGGCCTCCACGCCGCGCAGCGGGGTGAGGGGCGACAGCGGCGCGGGCTCGCTCACCGGCGCATCGAGCACGGGTTCAAGGCGCGCGTCGTCGAGGCTGGCGGGCGCATCCGCGGGGGCTTCGGGCTCGGGCAGCGGCTGGCGCGGCGCGGCGCGGCGGGTCTGCCAGGCGTTGTAGGCGACGACGGCCGCGAGAACCAGACCACCTGCGATGGCCAGCCAGAGTTGCAAGCTGCTCATGGGCGTGGGCTTCTTTCTTAACCGTGAACCGTTGGATCAGGCCGCCTGGGCAAGCTGGCTCGCCTGCGCCATGTCGACCGCGACGATGCGCGAGACGCCCTGCTCCTGCATGGTGACGCCGATGAGTTGCTCGGCCATCTCCATGGCGATCTTGTTGTGGCTGATGAAAAGGAACTGCGTCTCGCGGCCCATGCGCTGCACCAGCCGCGCATAGCGCTCGGTGTTGGCGTCGTCCAGCGGCGCATCGACCTCGTCGAGCAGGCAGAACGGCGCGGGGTTGAGCTGGAAGATGGCGAACACCAGCGCGATGGCGGTGAGCGCCTTCTCCCCGCCGGAGAGCAGGTGAATGGTCTGGTTCTTCTTACCCGGCGGCTGCGCCATGACCTGCACGCCGGCGTCCAGGATCTCGTCGCCGGTCATGACCAGGCGCGCGTTGCCGCCGCCGAAGAGCTCGGGGAACATGCGGCCGAAGTGGTCGTTGACGGCGTTGAAGGTGCCGGCGAGCAGCTCGCGGGTTTCCGCGTCGATCTTGCGGATGGCGTCCTCGAGCGTGTTCATCGCCTCGGTGAGGTCGGCGCACTGGGCGTCGAGGAAGCCCTTGCGCTCGCGTGCGGCGCCGAGCTCTTCGAGCGCAGCGAGGTTGACCGCCCCCAGCGCGGCAATGTCGCGGTGCAGGCGGTCGATCTCGCCCTGCAGCCCGGCGAGCCGCACGCCGCCTTCGGCAATGCCGGCGGCCAGCGCGTCGAGATCGGCCTCGGCGTCGGCGAGGAACTGGGTGTACTGCTCCTCACCGAGGCGGGCGGCCTGCTCCTTGAGCTGCAGGTCGGTGATGCGCTGGCGCAGGGGTTCGAGCTCGCGCTCGAGCTTCAGACGCCGCTCGTCGCTGGCGCGCAGCCGCTGGGTGAGGTCGTCGTAGGCGCTGCGGGTGGCGGCCAGCTGCGCTTCGCGTTCGAGCTTGAGCGCAAGCGCCGCCTGCAGCCCGGACTGCGCCGCCGTGTCGGACAGGCGCGCGAGCTCGTCTTCGGCGCGCGCGGCTTCGTCCGCCAGCGTGCGCGCCTGGGTCTGCGCGGTGTCGATGGCCCGCGCCAGCTCGGCCTGCCGCTGTGCGAGGCTGCGCTGGGCGAACTGCGCTTCCTGGGCCTGGCGCTCCAGCGCGCGCTGCTGCTCGCGCGCGGCCTGCACGCGGCGTTCGGCCTCGAGCACGCGGTCGTCGAGCTGGGCGTGGCGTTCCTGCGCATCGGCCAGTTGCATGTCCAGCGACTCGAAGCGGCCCTCGGCCTGCACGCGGCGTTCCTGCAGCTCGGCCAGCTGGGCGTCGAGCTCCTCGAGCTCGCCCTCGAGCGCCTGTGCGCGCTCGCGGGCCTGCTCGGCCTGCTGCGTCAGCCGCAGCACCTGCACATGCAGCTCGTGCGCGCGCGACTGGGCCTCGGCCGCCTCGCGGCGGCGGCTCACCAGCTGCTGCGAGGCCTCGGCCCAGGCGTTCTCGGCGCGGGCGAGCGCGCTGCGTGCTTCGTCGGCGATGAGGGTCTGCGCGCGCAGCGCCCGGTCGAGGTTGTCGATTTCCTGCGCGCGGGCGAGCAGGCCGGCCTGCTCGCTGTCGGGGGCGTAAAAGCTCACCGCCTGAGAGCTCACGGCATGGCCTTCGCGGGTGAACACCATGCCGCCGGGCGGCAACGACGCCCGTGCGGCCAGGGCCTGCGCCAGGTCATCGGCACGCCAGCAGCCGGCGAGCCAGTCGGCCATCAAGGCGGCCTGTGCGGCGTCGGCCAGGCGCAGCGCGTCGGTCAGCGGCGTGAGGCCCGCCGCGGGCGGCTGCGGCGCCGGGGCAGCGGGGGCGGCCTGCGCGGCGTAGAAGGCCAGCCGCGCGGGCGGCGCGTCGGCGGCGAAGGCGCGCAGGCGGTCGAGGTCGGAGACTTCGAGCGCACCCAGGCGCTCGCGCAGGGCGGCTTCGAGGGCACGCTCCCAGCCCGGTTGCACCTGCAGCCGCGTCCAGAGGGCGGCGAGGCCGTCGAGGCCGTGGCGCTCCAGCCAGGGCTTGAGCTTGCCGTCGGTGCGCAGCTTCTCCTGCAAGGCGCGCAGCGCATCGAGCCGCGCGGCGAGCTGCGCCTGCTTGGCCGTCTCTTCGTTGAGCGCGTGCTGCGCGGCGCGGCGCGCTTCGTCGAGCGCGGGGGCTTCGGCCTGCAGCGTGTGCAGGCGTTCGTCCGCCGCCTGCGCGTCGTCCTGGGCGGCGCGCTCCTCGGCCTGCAGCTGCGCGAGTCGCGCTGCATCAGGCGCCTGCAGGCCGCGGTGCTCGCCGGAGAGGCGCTCGCGGCGCTGCTGCAGGCTGCGCGATTGCTCGTCGAGGTTGCGCTGCTCCACCGCGAGCAACTGGATCTGCTGCTGCACCTGGGTGACGTGGTTGCGCTGGCCCTGTGCCGCCTCGCGCGCGCTGCGCCAGGCGTCTTCGAGCTCGGGCAGCGCCTGGGCCTGCTCCTCAAACTGTGCGGCCAGCGTCAGCGCGGTGTCCTCGGCCTGCACGGCCTGCTCGGCCAGGCGCTCGCTCTCGGCCTGGGCGTCGCGCTGGCGCTCGTCCCACTGCGCGATCTGGGCGCGCAGCTGGGCCAGCCGGTCGACGGCGCGCTGGCGGCCCTCGACCACGTAGCGGATCTCGGCCTCGAGCCGGCCCACCTCGGCGCTGGCCTCGTACAGCCGTCCCTGCGCCTGGTTGACCTGGTCGCCCGCGGCGTAGTGCGACTGGCGCACGTTCTCCAGCTCGGCTTCGACGTGGCGCAGCTCGGCAATGCGGGCTTCGAGCTGGGTGGCGAGCTGCGCGCCCTCGGCCTGGATGCGCGCGCCCTCGGCCTGGCTTTCGGCGCGCTTCAGGAACCAGAGCTGCTGCTGGCGCAGGCCGGCCTGGGCCTGCAAGGCCTTGTAGCGCTGCGCCACCTCGGCCTGCTGCTCGAGCTTTTCGAGGTTGGCGTTGAGCTCGCGCAGGATGTCGTGCACGCGGGTGAGGTTCTCGCGCGTGTCGGCGAGCCGGTTCTCGGTCTCGCGGCGGCGCTCCTTGTACTTGGAGACGCCGGCGGCCTCCTCGAGGAACAGGCGCAGGTCTTCCGGGCGGGACTCGAGGATGCGGCTGATCGTGCCCTGGCCGATGATGGCGTAGGCGCGCGGCCCCAGGCCGGTGCCGAGGAACACGTCCTGCACGTCGCGGCGGCGCACGCTCTGGCCGTTGATGAAGTAGCTGCTGGTGCCGTCGCGGGTGAGCACGCGCTTGACGGCGATCTCCACGAACTGGTTCCACTGCCCGCCGGCGCGGTGGTCGCTGTTGTCGAACACCAGCTCCACGCTGGCGCGGCTGGCGGGTTTGCGGCTGGTGGAGCCGTTGAAGATCACGTCCTGCATGGACTCGCCGCGCAGCTCGGCCGCGCGCGACTCGCCCAGCACCCAGCGCACCGCGTCGATGATGTTGGACTTGCCGCAACCGTTGGGCCCGACCACGCCCACGAGCTGCCCCGGCAGCTCGAAATGCGTGGGGTCGGCAAAGGACTTGAAGCCCGACAGTTTGATGGAGGAAAGACGCACCGTGCTCTGCGCGGCAAGCCGCCGCGCGGATTGCCCAAGTGGTTGATATGACTGGCTTTTTCCACCCGCGGCGCGCGCGGGCGGAGCGCCTGATGATACCGTGCGCCTGCGTCGCCACCGCGCACCGTCCGGGCACTTCGTTTTTGATAGCGCAACCTGACCGAACGGCGCTGGGGTTGCCGCCGAAATGTTCTGAAATGATCCGAACGAAGGCGTTTTCACGCCGCCAACGGCCCCAGGCGCCGGCGACACGGCGACCACCACGGCCTGCGGTCACGGCTGCGCAACGCGCGCACTCGGGCAACGCTGAATGAGTCCCCGCGATGGCGCGCGCCTGGCCGCGGGATGGGGTGCGAGGCGCAAAGCGCAGCCATAGCGGGGGCTATGGCGAGCATTTGTAACGACGCAGACCGCCCGCCGCCGGGATGCGCGGCGCGCGAGGGACTTGTTCAGCGTTGCCTTAAGCCCCTTCTAAGTCTGCCGCCCCAAAGTACGGCGCATCGACAACTTCATCCCCCCGCAAAGGAGTTTTGCCATGCCTCGTCCGGTTCTGAACCGTCAACGCCTCGTACTTGCCCTCGTCTCGGCCGGCGTCATTGCCGGTGCCGGGCTCGGAGGGCTCGGCACCAACCTCGCGCGCGCCGGGGTGCAGCCCACGCCGGTGAGCGCGGCCGCCGCGCCCGCGCCGGCCATGGCGCTGCCGGACTTCACGCAGATCACCAAGCAGAACGGCCCGGCGGTGGTGAACATCACCGTCACCGGGCTGACCAAGACCGCCGCCGGGCCGGCGCTGGACCCCGACGACCCGATGGCCGAGTTCTTCCGCCGCTTCGGCGGCATGGACATGCCGGGCCTGCGCGGCGGCGGCAAGCCGCAGCCCACGCGCGGTGCGGGCTCGGGCTTCATCGTCGGCAGCGACGGCATCATCCTGACCAATGCGCATGTGGTGCGCGATGCGCAGGAGGTGACGGTCAAGCTCACCGACCGGCGTGAGTACCGCGCCAAGGTGCTCGGCGCGGACCCGAAGACCGACATCGCGGTACTCAAGATCGACGCGAAGAACCTGCCCACCGTCAGGCTCGGCGACCCCAAGGGCCTGCAGGTGGGCGAGTGGGTGCTGGCGATCGGCTCGCCGTTCGGCTTCGAGAACACGGTGACGGCCGGCGTGGTCAGCGCCAAAGGCCGCTCGCTGCCCGATGACAGCTTCGTGCCCTTCATCCAGACCGACGTGGCGGTGAACCCCGGCAACTCGGGCGGGCCGCTGTTCAACACGCGCGGCGAGGTGGTGGGCATCAACTCGCAGATCTACAGCCGCACCGGCGGCTACCAGGGCGTGTCCTTCGCCATTCCGATCGACGTGGCCAACCGCGTGAAGGACCAGATCATCGCCACCGGCAAGGCCAGCCATGCGCGGCTGGGCGTGGCGGTGCAGGAGGTGAACCAGACCTTCGCCGACTCGTTCAAGCTCAGCAAGCCCGAGGGTGCGCTGATCTCCAGCGTCGAGCCCGACGGCCCGGCCGACAAGGCCGGCCTCAAGAGCGGCGACGTGATTCTGAAGGTGGACGGCCAGCCCATCGTCAGCTCGGGCGACCTGCCCGCGCTCATCGGCCAGGCCGCGCCGGGGCAGAAGGTGACGATGCAGATCTGGCGCCAGGGCAAGGCCGAGGAGATCGTGGCCAAGCTCGGCGATGCGAGCGACAAGCCGGCCAAGGTCGCCGCCGCCGGCGACGAGGCGCTGGGCAAGGCCAAGCTCGGCCTGGCGCTGCGCCCGCTGCAACCGGGCGAGAAGCGCGAAGCCGGCGTGGGCAGCGGCCTGCTGATCGAGGACGTGGCCGGCCCCGCAGCCATGGCCGGCGTGCAGCCCGGCGACGTGCTGCTGGCCATCAACGGCACACCGGTGACGCAACCCGACCAGGTGCGCGCCGCCGTGGCCAAGGCCGACAAGTCGGTGGCGCTGCTGATCCAGCGCGACGGGCAGCGCATCTTCGTGCCGGTGCATCTGGGGTGACGCTCTGTTTTTGAGAGCACACTCTGACCGTTTGGCGCTGGGGTGACGGGGGAAAACCCTCGGAAAGCCCTTGCAGAACCCCCTGACGGGTCACCCCAACGCCCGTCGCGCCGCCCAGCCTGCCCGCGCGGCCCTCTGACCTGCCACCCGCCTCACGCCGGACGCCGGACGCGCCCCACGGTGCGTCCGGCGTGTTTCGTTCTGGCGGCGCGCTTTCATCCGCCGTGGACGAGGCCCGGTGCCCGTGCCCGTTGACCCGGCGTGGCGGGCGGGCCCGCTCACCCCGCCGCCGCGACGGCCGTCTCGGCGGCCACAGCCGCCACCGCACTGAGGCGCACCGCGCAGTACTTGACCTCGGGGATCTTGCCGAAAGGGTCGAGCGCGGGGTTGGTCAGCACGTTGGCCGCCGCCTCCACATACGCAAAGGGGATGAACACGGTGCCTGGCTGCATGCCGTCGTCGCGCCGCGCGGTGAGCACCACTTCGCCGCGGCGCGAGGCCACGCGCAGCGCCTCGCCCGGCGCCACGCCCAGGCGCGCGAGGTCGTCGCCGTGCAGGCTGGCGGTGGGGCCGGGCTCCAGGGCGTCGAGCACCGTGCTTCGGCGCGTCATGGCGCCGGTGTGCCAATGTTCGAGCTGGCGGCCGGTGATGAGCACGAAGGGGTAGTCCGCATCCGGCACCTCGGCCGGCGGCGAGACGCCGGCAGGCACGAGCTTGAGGCGGCCGCTCTCGGTGGGGAAGCGCTTGCGGAAGATCACCGGCTGGCCGGGGTCGTCCTCGCTCAGGCAGGGGTAGGTGACGCTGCCCTGGCGCTGCAGCCGCGCCCAGCCGATGCCGCCGATGGCCTCGGCCATGGCGAGCCGCATTTCCTCAAAAACCGCGTCCACCCCAGCGTGTTCCGGTGCTTCGGTGCTGCGTTTTTCATAGTCCCACGACAGGCCCAGGCGCTCGGCGAGGCGCTGCAGAATCCACAGATCGCGCCGTGCATCGCCCGGCGGCGCCAGCACGGCGCGGCCGAGTTGCACCGTGCGGTCGGTGTTGGTGGCGGTGCCGGTTTTCTCGAACCAGGTGCTCGCGGGCAGCACCACGTCGGCCAGCCAGGCGGTTTCGGTCAGAAAGGCGTCCTGCACCACCAGGTGTTCGAGTGCGGCGAGCGCGGCGCGCGCGTGCGCGAGGTCGGGGTCGCTCATGGCGGGGTTCTCGCCCATGATGAGCATGCCGCGGATGCGCCGCGCGTCGTCGCTGGCGGCCAGCGCGGCGTGCAGGATCTCCACCACCGTGAGGCCGGGCTGCGGCGGCAGCGGCACGCCCCACAGCCGCTCGAAGTGCTCGCGCACGGCGGGGTCGGCCACGCGCTGGTAGTTGGGCAGCATCATGGGGATGAGGCCGGCGTCGCTCGCGCCCTGCACGTTGTTCTGGCCACGCAGCGGATGCAGGCCGGTGCCGGGGCGGCCGATGTGGCCGGTGAGCGCGGCCAGCGCGATGAGGCAGCGCACGTTGTCGGTGCCGTGCACATGCTGCGTCACGCCCATGCCCCAGAAGATCATGGCGGCGTCGGCGCTGGCGTAGGCGCGCGCCACCTCGCGCAGCGTGTCGGGGGCGATGCCGCACAGGGGCGCCATGCGCTCGGGCGAGAGCTCGCGCACATGCGCGGCCAGCGCCTCGTAGCCCTCCACGCGGTCGCGCACGAAGGCCTCGTCCACCAGGCCCTCGGTGACGATGACGTGCAGCAGCGCGTTGAGCAGCGCCACGTCGCTGCCGGGGGTAAAGCGCAGTTCGCGCCAGGCGTGCAGCGAGAGGTCGGTGTGGCGCGGGTCGGCCACCACCAGGCGCGCACCGCGGTCCACCGCGTTCTTCATCCAGGTGGCGGCCACCGGGTGGTTGCCCGCGGGGTTGGCGCCGATGACGAAGATGAAGTCCGCCTGCGCCACGTCGCGCACCGGGTTGCTCACCGCGCCCGAGCCCAGGCCCTCGAGCAGCGCGGCCACGCTGGAGGCATGGCACAGCCGGGTGCAGTGGTCCACGTTGTGGGTGCCAAAGCCGGTGCGCACCAGCTTCTGGAACAGGTAGGCCTCTTCGTTCGTGCCCTTGGCCGAGCCGAACCCGGCCAGCGTCTGCGGCCCGTGAAGCGCGCGCAGGCGCACGAAGCCCTGGGCGGCGGCGTCGAGCGCCTCGTCCCAGCTCGCTTCGCGGAACACCTCGCGCCAGTCCAGCCCGCGGCGGATGGCCGACGCGTCCTTGGGCACGCCGGGCTTGCGCAGCAGCGGGCGCAGCAGCCGGTCCGGGCTGTGCGCATAGTCCCAGCCGAAGCGCCCCTTGACGCACAGCCGGCCCTCGTTGGCCGGGCCGTGCGCGCCCTCGACGCCGACGATGCGCGCGCCCTGCACCGCCACCTCGATGCGGCAGCCCACGCCGCAGTAGGGGCAGACCGTCTCGACCTTGCGCGGCGGCGGCTCCGCCGGGGCGGGCTTTGCCGGCAGCAGCGCGCCGGTGGGGCAGACCTGCACGCATTCGCCGCAGGCCACGCAGCGGCTCGCACCCAGGGCGTCGCCAAAGTCGAACACGATGCGCGCCTCGGCGCCGCGGCCGGCAAAGCCGATGACTTCGTTGCCCTGCACCTCGCGGCAGGCGCGCACGCAGCGGCTGCACTGGATGCAGGCGTCCATGCGCACGGCAATCGCCGGGTGGCTGAAGTCGGGCGCTTGGGGCGGGCGTGCCAGCGCGGTGAGGGCGGCGCGCGGCTGCACGCCGAGCTGCGCGGCCCAGGCGCCGAGCTCGCCGTGGGCGGTGGGGCCGTCATGCACGGGTGCGGCGGTGCTCAGCTCCGCCTGCAGCAGTTCCAGCACCAGCGCCTGGCTCTTGCGGGCGCGCGGGCTGTTGGCGTGCACCTGCATGCCGGGCTGGGCGGCGCGGCAGCAGCTGGGCGCAAGCACCCGTTCGCCCTCGATCTCGACCACGCAGGCGCGGCAGTTGCCCTCGGGGCGCAGGCCGTCGCGGTGGCAGAGGTGGGGAATGTGCACGCCGTGGCGCTCGGCGGCCTGCAGCACGGTTTCGCCCTCGAAGGCGTCGATGCTGCGGCCGTCGAGCGTGAAGCTGAAGGCCGCGCGCGGCGCGGCGTCGGCGTCATCGGGCAGCGGCTTCATGCGGGTTTCTCCTCGGCTGCGGCACGCGCGCCCACTTCGTGCGGGAAGTGGCGCAGCACGCAGCGCAGCGGGTTGGGTGCGGCCTGGCCGAGGCCGCAGATGGAGGCGTCGGCCATGACGGTGGCGAGGTCTTCCAGCGTGGCGGCGTCCCAGACCGGCTCGGCCATCAGCGCGGCGGCCTTGGCGGTGCCCACGCGGCAGGGGGTGCACTGGCCGCAGCTCTCGGCGGCGAAGAAGCGCATGGCGTTGAGCGCGGCGTCGCGCGCGCGGTCGTGCTGGCTGAGCACCACCACCGCCGCCGAGCCGATGAAGCCGCCGTGCGGCTCGAAGCGGCCGAAGTCCAGCGGCACGTCGGCCAGGCTCGCGGGGAAGATGCCGCCGCTGGCGCCGCCGGGCAGGAAGGCGTAGAGCGTGTGGCCCTCGAGCATGCCACCGCAGTGCTCGTCGATGAGCTCGCGCAGCGTGATGCCCGCAGGCGCCCGCTTCACGCCGGGCTGCTTCACCCGCCCGCTGACGCTGTAGCTGCGCCAGCCCTGGCTGCCGTGGCGGCCGGCTGCGGCGAAGGCCGCGCCGCCCTGCTCGACGATGTCGCGCAGCCAGAACAGGGTTTCGGCGTTGTGCTCCAGCGTGGGCCGGCCGAACAGGCCGCGCTCGGCGATGTAGGGTGGGCGCAGGCGCGGTTCGCCGCGGCGGCCTTCGATGCTCTCGATCATGGCCGACTCCTCGCCGCAGACGTAGGCGCCGGCGCCGCGGCGCAGCTCGATGTCGGGCAGCGGGCACGGCGGCTCGGCGTGGAGTGCGGCCAGCGCCCCCTGCAGCCGCGCGCGCAGCTCGGGGTATTCGTCGCGCAGGTAGAGGAACACGCGCTCGGTGCCCACCACCTGCGCGGCGATCAGCACGCCCTCCAGAAACCGGTGCACGTCGGCGAGCAGGAAGTGGCGGTCCTTGAAGGTGCCGGGCTCGCCCTCGTCAATGTTGACGGCGAAGCAGCGCGGCGCCGGCTGCGCGCGCACGATGCGCCATTTGCGCGCCACCGGAAAGCCCGCGCCGCCCAGGCCACGCAGGCCTGCGGCGTCCACCTCGGCCAGCACCCGCTCGGGGTCCCCCTCGCCTTGCACCAGCGCGGCCGCGAGCGCATAGCCGCCTGTGCGGCGGTAAGCCCGATACGCTTCAAAATCAGTAGCATTCCCTGACCGGTTGGCGCTGGGTTCTGCCGGTTTTTTCTTGAAATCGGCCTGCAGCAGGCCGTCCAGCGCTGCCTGAACGCCTGGCGGGTCGGCCGGCGCCACGCTCACGGCCTGGCCGCGGGCCTGCAGCCACACGGCGGGCGCAGCGTCACAGCGGCCGATGCACGGGGCCGGCACGACGCGAACACCCGCCACACCGCCCGGGCCATCGTCCGCGGCGCCGCCTGCATCCACGCCGTCGCCAGCCCCCAGCGCGGCGCACAGCCGCTGCCGCAGCGCCTCGCCCCCGCCGGCCATGGCGCACGAGAGCCCGTCGCACACGCGCACCGTGGCGCGTGGCGCGGTTGCGCCGTCGGGCAGGATGTCGAAGTGGTGGTAGAAGCTCGCGACCTCGTAGACCTCGGCCAGCGAGAGCCGCATGGCCTCAGCCAGCGCCGCCAGGTGCCGCTCGAACAAGGCGCCAAAGCGGTCGTTGAGCGCGTGCAGATGTTCGATGAGCCCGTCGCGGCGCCAACCCTCGGGCGGCGGCTCGCCCAGCAGGTCGCGCAGTTCGGCACGTGCGGCGGGGTCCACCTGCCGGCCCTTGGGGCTGGCGCGCGGGCGGCGCACGTGGGGCGCGTGCGAAGCGTCGGAAGCAGTCATCTCGGCCATGGGCGCAGCGTAGCGCAACGAGGTGACAGGTCAATACGTCGTTTGGACACCTGTGCGCGCGGCCCGAAATGCCCGGCGGCCGGCGCCGCAGCGCAGGGCGTCAGTAGGTCTCCAGATGCAGCCGCCCCTCGTCGCGCAGCGCCGCGCCGAGGCGGTTCCAGTCCAAGCCCGCGCCCTCGGCGATGTCGCGCAGCGCCAGCACCACGCCCTCTTCCATGGCCTTGAGGCCGCAGACGTAGAAGTGCGCGTCGGGGTCTTGCAGCAGCAGGGCCAGGTCGGCCGCGCGCGCGCGCATCGCGTCCTGCACATAGGTGCGCGGCTGGCCGCTCTGGCGGCTGAAAGCGAAGTTGACGTCGATGAAGTCGCGCGGCAGGTTCTGCAGCGGGCCGAAATACGGCAGCTCCTGGGGCGTGCGCGCGCCGAAGAACAGCATGAGCTTGCCGCCCTCGAAGCGGCCGGACTTGCGCAAGCGCCGCCGCCACTCCGTCATCGCCCGCATGGGCGCGCTCCCGGTGCCGGTGCAGATCATCACGATGTGGCTGCGCGGGTGGTTGGGCATGAGGAAGCTGGTGCCGAACGGGCCGATGACCTGTACCGTCTGGCCCACCTGCAGGTCGCAGAGGTAGTTGCTGGCCACGCCGCGCACCGGCCGGCCCTGGTGGTCCTCGAGCACGCGCTTGACGGTGAGCGAGAGGTTGTTGTAGCCCGCGCGCTCGCCGTTGCGGGCGCTCGCCACCGAGTACTGGCGCGCATGGTGCGGCCGGCCGCGCTCGTCCAGCCCCGGCGGCAGGATGCCGATGGACTGGCCTTCGAGCACGGGAAAGGGCATGGCGCCGAAGTCGAGCACGATGTGGTGCGTGTCGTAGTCGCGCCCGGCCTCGGTCACGCGCACATTGCCCACCACCGTGGCCGTCACGAAGGGCCGCGCGGCCTTGGGGCCGTAGAGATTGACGAAGGGGTGCGCGGCCGACCACGGCGGCACGGCCGCACCCCAGGCGGCCGCGCGGAACGGCGCCTCGCCCGTCGGGTCGGCCGTGGCGGCGGCCTCAGCCGCGGCTGCGTCGCCCGGCGGCGCGGGGGGCGAGGACGTGGCGTCCGTCTCCTCGCTGGCGGCGGCGCGCAGGTCGGCTTCGGGCAGGGGCTCGGGCAGGCTGTCCCAGCCGAACTGGTCGGCCACGCTGTAGGCCTGCGCGCGCAGCACCGTGCGCCAGTTGTCGATGGAGCCGGTGGGGCACGGCGCGATGCAGTCCATGCAGAGGTTGCACCTGGCCGCATCGACCACGTAGTTGCGGCTGTCGTGGCTGATGGCACCCACCGGGCAGATCGACTCGCAGGTGTTGCAGCGGATGCAGATCTCCGGGTCGATCAGGTGCTGGCGCATCAGCGCCGGGGGCAGGGCGGCATTCATGGCGCGGCGCGGCTCCGTGGCGCGGTCAGTTGAAACGCACGTATTCGAAATCCACCGGCTGGCGGTTGATGCCCATGACCGGCGGCGCGATCCAGTTGGCGAACTTGCCGGGCTCCACCACCCGCCCCATGAGCGAGGCGACGAAGGCGCGGTCCTCATCGGTGGGCAGCCACTGGCCGACCTTGGCATTCCATTCGGCGTCCGACACCACGCGGCCTTCGGGGCTGACCTTCACGCCCGCGAGCGTTCCGATGTTGCGGTGGAAGGCCTTGTGCGGCACCTGCAGCCGGAAGTCCAGCCCGGCCTTCTCGATGAGCCGGTTCCAGCGCTGCACGCCGCCCACGCTGTCCTTGATGTAGTCGTCGCGCAGCACCTCGTTGAGCGCGTTGAGCATGGGCACTTCCTTCTCCACCAGCGCGCCGCCCTGCACGTCGAGCACGCGGTAGGTCTGGCCCTTGAGCAGGTGGTCGTCGTCGCGCTTGCCCTCCTCGAAGCGGCCCTTGAGACCGGCGCTGTAGAAGGTGGCGGCGTTGCTGGACTGGTCGGCGCCGAAGAGGTCGATGGTGACGCTGAAGTGGAAGTTCAGGTAGCGCTGGATGGTGGGCAGGTCGATCACGCCGGCGGCACGCAGCTTCGCGGGGTCGTCGGTCTTGAGCTGGTTCATCACCTCGCAGGTGCGGCTGATGATGCGGCCCACGCCCGACTCGCCCACGAACATGTGGTGGGCTTCCTCGGTCAGCATGAACTTGGTGGTGCGCGCCAGCGGGTCGAAGCCGCTCTCAGCCAGCGCGCAGAGCTGGAACTTGCCGTCGCGGTCGGTGAAGTAGGTGAACATGAAGAACGAGAGCCAGTCCGGCGTGCGCTCGTTGAAGGCGCCCAGGATGCGCGGGTTGTCCGCATCACCCGAGCGGCGCTCCAGCAGCGCCTCGGCCTCCTCGCGGCCGTCGCGGCCGAAGTACTTGTGCAGCAGGTACACCATGGCCCAGAGGTGGCGGCCTTCCTCCACGTTGACCTGGAACAGGTTGCGCAGGTCGTACTGGCTCGGGCAGGTCAGGCCCAGGTGGCGCTGCTGCTCCACCGATGCCGGCTCGGTGTCACCCTGGGTGACGATGATGCGGCGCAGGTTGGCGCGGTGCTCGCCGGGCACGTCCTGCCAGGCGGCTTCGCCCTTGTGCTCACCGAAGTGGATCTTGCGGTCGGCTTCGGCCGGGTTGAGGAAGATGCCCCAGCGATAGTCGGGCATCTTCACATAGCCGAACTGCGCCCAGCCCTGCGGGTCGACGCTGACGGCCGTGCGCAGGTAGACGTCGAAGTTCTGGCTGCCATCGGGCCCCATGTCCTGCCACCACGAGAGGTAGTTGGGCTGCCAGTGCTCGAGTGCGCGCTGCAGCGTGCGGTCCTCGCTGAGGTTGACGTTGTTGGGGATCTTTTCGCTGTAGTTGATGCTGGACATGGCGCACTCCTCGGGTCTTCAAAGCGGTGGAGAGACGTTCGGTTGCGGCGGGCTCCACCGGGAATGCCGCCGCACAACGAAAAAGAAGGTTCGGTGGCAGGCTCAGACGCGGTGCCAGTCGAAACGGGCCTTCTCGCCCGTGCCGTAGACCTTGAGCGCGCCGCGCTCGCCCACGGCGTTGGGGCGCTGGAAGATCCAGTTCTGCCAGGCCGTCAAGCGGCCGAACACGCGGGTGGCCATGGTTTCGCGGCCGGCGAAGCGCAGGTTGGCCTCCAGGCCGGTGAGCGCGTCGGGCGACATGGCGGCGCGCTCCTCGATGGCCAGGCGCACTTCGTCGTCCCAGTCGATGTCGTCGGGCGCGGACGTGATCAGGCCGAGCGCAAGCGCCTCGTCGGCATCCAGCGGGCGCCCGATGGCCGCGCGCGCGGCGGCCAGCGGCGCGTCCTCCTCGCAGAAACGGCGCTCCAGACGCGACTGATCATTGGCCATCGGGTAGGCACCGAAGTTGAGTGCGGACAGCGTCAGGCGCGGCGCACGCGCAACATCGTCGGGCAGCGCCAGCATGTAGGCGCGGTCGGCGCACAAGGCGAGCTCGGCCAGCGTGCCCGCGAAGCAGGAGCCCGGCTCGATCAGGGCAAACAGGCTGCGCGAGGACACATCCAGCCGCGAGAGCGTGCGCCGCAGCAGGCCCTGCGTCTCGCGCACGAAGGCGTTGGCTCCGGCATGTGCGGCCAGCAGTGCGTCGCAGGCGAGCACGGCCTGCGCATCGCCCTCGGTCTTGAGCAGCCAGGTGCCGAGTTCGGGCTCGTTGGTACGCAGGTGCAGGATGGCGTCGTCGAGCTCACGCGCCATCTGCAGCGGCCACCAGGTGGCCCCCGCGGCCTCGATGCCCGCGAGATCCGCAGGCTGCGGCCCTTGCGGCGCGAGGGTGGTGATCGTTGCGCAGCGGCGCGCGCGGTCGAGCGCGACCTGCACATGGCGATAGCGCAGCGCATCGGGCTGCAGCTCGCGCTCGATGCGGGGCAAGGCCACGCCACGCGCGGCCGCCGGCCGGGTGCTCTGGGCGGCGAGGCGCTCGGCACGCTCGCGCACGGTCTGGGCGAACTGCTGCGGCTTGGCCACGGCATCGACCAGCCGCCATTCCACCGCACGCTGGCCGCGCACGCCTTCGACGCTGGTGCAGAAGATGTCGGCCAGGTCATGGCGCACCCGGCGCTTGTCGGTCACGCGGGTGAGGCCGCCAGTGCCGGGCAGCACGCCCAGCAGCGGCACCTCGGGCAGCGACACCGCGGAGGAGCGGTCGTCGATGAGCAGGATCTCGTCACAGGCCAGCGCCAGTTCGTAGCCCCCACCGGCGCACGCGCCGTTGACGGCGGCGAGGAACTTCAGCCCATCGTTGCGGCTGCTGTCTTCCATGCCGTTGCGGGTCTCGTTGGTGAACTTGCAGAAGTTGACCTTCCACGCATGGCTGGAGAGGCCAAGCATGAAGATGTTGGCGCCCGAGCAGAACACCCGCTCGCGCGCGCTGGTGAGCACCACGCACTTCACCTGCGGATGCTCGAAGCGGATGCGGTTGAGCGCATCATGCAGTTCGATGTCCACCCCGAGGTCGTAGCTGTTGAGTTTGAGCTTGTAGCCCGGGCGGATTCCGCCGTCTTCATCGATGGCCAGCGAGAGCGTGGCGACGGTGCCGTCCACCGCAAGCCGGATGTGCCGGTACTGCGACGGCTCGGTGCGATAGTCGACGATGGGCTGGGTGGACATGGCAACTCCAGAATCAGCCGCGGCCGCGAAGCCCGCAAACCCCGGCTGGATTGACGAAAGAAACGAGCGCCGGGGTGTCGAAGCGCCCCCGCCGGGGCCGCTTCACTTCGACGAACCGAAGCGCATGACATGCATCATAGTGCTTATCTCCGGGTCGTCAAGCATTATAGTGCACTATGTTGCAGGGTCTTTGCGGCCGAGGTGCTCGCGCACGCGCTGGCGCAGGGCTTCGAAGGCCGCATTGACGTCATGCCCCCAGGCGCTGGTGTCGAAGCTCAGGTCGGCCTTGGCGTAGAACGCGCGGCGGCCGTCGAGGATGCGCCGGAGGTCCTCCATCGCCTCCTTGCTCGCGGCCATGGGCCGCAGATCGCCCTGGGCGGCCACGCGGGCCATGTGGTCGGCGGGGTCGGCCTGCAGCCAGATGGTGGTGCAGTGCGACAGCAGCAGGTTGAAGTTGGTCGCATCCGACACGATGCCGCCCGGCGTCGCGATGACCACCTCCGGGTAGATCTGGATGGCCTCCTCCAGCGCGCGCCGCTCGTAGCGGCGGTAGGCCGGCGCGCCGTAGAGGTTGTGGATTTCGCTGATCGCGCAGCCGGCGAACTTCTCGATCTCGCGGCTGAGTTCGATGAACGCGAAGCCCAGGTCCTCGGCCAGCCGCTGCCCCAGCGTGGACTTGCCCGCGCCGCGCAGGCCGATGAGCGCGATGCGCGAACGCCGCGCCGCATCCTCCGCGCTGCCGCCGCCAAACAGCGCATCGAGCGCACGCCGCGCGCGACGCAGTTCGGCCTCGCTGCGGCCCTCGAGCAGTTCGCGGATCATCAGCCCCTCGGGCGTGGCGGTGGTCACGTCGCCCAGCAGCTCGGCGAGCGAGCAGCGCAGCGCCTGCGCCACCTGCAGCAGCACCAGGATGGACGCATTGCCGGTGCCGTACTCCAGGTTGGCCAGGTGCCGCTCCGACACATCGGCCGCCTGCGCCACCGCCTTGCGCGTCATGCCGCGGCGCGCACGCAGGGTGCGCACCCGTTCCCCCAGCGCGACCAGGAACGGATGCCGCCCGCCGGCGGCCTCGGCCGCCGCGCGGTCGGGCGACTCAACGGACGACACGCCCGCGCTCCAAAGCCGCGCCCGCCACCCCATCCCCCGAGGGCACAGGCGGAATCAACCGATTGACATGCACTTTAATTCACCTTAGGGTCACATGCAGGATCGTGCATTTCAGCACGCCCCACCGCAAAGATCAATGCGCTGGCGCAAGCCCCGCTGCCGCGCCCCACCCCATGCCGACCCCAGGAGACCGCCCATGAACACCCCTGCCCCCGACGTGAGTGCACCGCCCGAACGCTTCAATTTCGCGGCGCACCTGCTCGCCCTCAACGCCCACCGCGCCGAGCGCACGGCCTTCATCGACGACCACGGCCGCCTGAGCTACGGCGAGCTCGCGCGCCGGGTGCGCCAGGCCGCGGGTGCGATGCGCACGCTGGGCCTGCGCCGCGAAGACCGGGTGCTGCTGCTGATGCACGACGGCTGCGACTGGCCGGTGATGTTTCTGGGCGCGCTCTACGCCGGCATCGTGCCGGTGGCGGTGAACACCCTGCTCACCGCCGACGATTACGCCTTCATGCTGCGCGACAGCCGCGCCCAGGCGGCCGTGGTCGGCGCAGCCTTGTGGCCGGTGCTGCGGCAGGCGCTGGCCCAGGGCGGGCACGAAGTCGCCGCCGTGGTGCGCTTCGGCCCGGCTGGCGAGGCCGTTGGCGAGGCGGCCGGCGATCCCGCAGCCGCGCCGGTGCCGATGGACGGCGCCGCGCTCCTCGCCGCACAGGCCAACGACGCCGCACCCGCCGACACCCACGGCGATGAACCTGCGTTCTGGCTGTATTCCTCGGGCTCCACCGGGCGGCCCAAGGGCACGGTGCACACCCAGGCCAATCTGTACTGGACGGCCGAGCTCTATGGCAAGGGCGTGCTCGGCCTGCGCGAGCGCGACGTGGTGTTCTCCGCGGCCAAGCTGTTCTTCGCCTACGGGCTGGGCAATGCGCTGAGCTTCCCGCTGAGCGTGGGCGCGAGCGTGGTGCTGATGGCGGGCCGGCCGACGCCGCAGGTCGTGTTCGAGCGGCTGCGCCAGCACCGCCCCACCGTGTTCTACGGCGCGCCCACGGGCTATGCCGGCATGCTGGCCAGCCCCGAGCTGCCCGCGCGCAGCGAGGTGGCGCTGCGCCTGTGTTCCTCTGCGGGCGAGGCGCTGCCGCGCGAGATCGGCGAGCGCTGGCGCGCGCACTTCGGCTGCGACATCATCGACGGCATCGGCTCGACCGAGATGCTGCACATCTTCCTCTCCAACCAGCCCGGCGACGTGCGCTATGGCACCACGGGCCGGCCCGTGCCGGGCTACGAGCTGCAGCTGCGCGACGAGAACGGCACCGTGCTCACGCGGCCCAACGAGATCGGCGACCTCTACATCCGCGGCCCCAGCGCCGCGCTGATGTACTGGAACAACCGCGCCAAGTCGCGCGAGACCTTCCAGGGCGCGTGGACGAAGAGCGGCGACAAGTACACCCGCGACGCCGAGGGCTACTACACCTACGCCGGCCGCAACGACGACATGCTCAAGGTCAGCGGCATCTACGTCTCGCCGTTCGAGGTCGAAGCCACGGTGATGCGCCATCCCGCGGTGCTCGAGTGCGCCGTCATCGGCGTGCCCGATGCGGAAGGGCTGACCAAGACCAAGGCCTTCGTGGTCTGCAAGCCCGGACAGTCGGTGAGCGAGGACGCGCTCAAGGAGTTCGTGAAATCCCAGCTCGCCCCCTACAAATACCCCCGCCAGATCGTGTTCGTCGCCGAGCTGCCCAAGACCGCAACGGGGAAGATCCAGCGGTTCCGGCTGCGGGAGCAGGAACCGAAATATGACAACGCTGAGAAATGAGAGCGCGAAACAACGATCCGCCTCAGATCCGTGATTTTTCCCATACCCACGGGAAAGCACCTAGCGCGCAGGCTTGAGTTGGTTTTATCTCATAACGAAAATCAGAGCATCAACAACTCGGGAGACAACACATGACGATCCGCAACTGGTTGGGGATCTGCACGTTGATGCTGGCTGCCGGTGCGCAAGCCGGTGACGAGGGGGTAACCCCAACCGAGATCCGGCTGGGTGCCTCGCAGGTGCTTTCGGGCCCGCTGGGTCCGCAGACCCAGCGGTACGGAGAGGGCGCACGGCTCGTGTTCGACGCAGTCAACGCCGCAGGTGGCATTCATGGCCGCAAGATCAGCTTCACCACCTTGGATGACGGTTTCGACCCCAAGCGGGCAGTGGATAACACCCGCAAGCTGATCAACGAAGACAAGGTCTTCATGCTGTTCAACAGCACGGGCACGGCGCAGACCGCCGCCGTCCTGCCGCTCCTGAAGGAATCCAGCACCATCCTGTTCGGACCCGTGACCGGTGCCTCTGCGATGCGGGAGGGCGTCAACCCCTACCTGTTTCACGTAAGGGCGGGATATGCTAACGAAACCGAACGCATCTTCTCCCAGCTCAAGCAGATCGGCGTCACGCGGGTGGCCTACTTCTACCAGGACGATGGCCTGGGAAAGGCTCTGCTCAGCGAAGTCAAGAAGGCGTCAGCCTCCCAGAACCTGCCGCTGGTCGCCGAAATCAAGGTCGATGCCGCAACACCGGACTTCGCGGCCGCAGCCGCCGCCACCGCACAGGCCAATCCACAAGCGGTCATCGTCGGCACGGCCGGCATGACCTTTCCCAACTATGTCAAAGCCGTCGGCGCCACGACCGCCCGCCCCACCTTCTACGGCTACTCGGTCGCGAGCGTGGACGTGATCAACCGCGAGCTGAAGGACAGGGCGCGCGGCATCATCCTGGCGCAGATCATGCCCTCGCTGCGGAACACCACGGTCCCGGTCGTGGCCGATTACCTGAAGCTGCTCAAGGAAAAACAACCCGACGCGGCGCCGTCGGCGTCGCAGTTCGAGGGCTTCGTTCATGCGCGCCTCCTGGTCGAGGGGCTGCGCCGCACCGGCCGCGACCTCAACACCGCCTCGTTCATCCGTGCGATGGAAAACGCCGGCGAGTTCTCGTTCGGCCGCTTCACGGCGCGATATTCCCCGAAAACTCACAACGGCTCGGACTATGTTGAGCTGGCCATCATCGACAGCCAGGGGCAACTGCGTTACTGACGAGGCGCGTCGCTCGCCCGCCGCCCTCAGGTATCCCGCGAAATCTTGATCGCCGGGAATTTCGAGGAAAAGTCCTTGGCCTTGGCGGCGATCTTCACCGCCACCTGACGCGCCACGGCCTTGTAGATGCCCGCGACCTCGCCCTCGGGGTCAGCCACCACCGTGGGTTTGCCGCTGTCGGCCTGCAGGCGGATCTGCTTGGTCAGCGGCAGCGCGCCGAGGTAATCCACGCCGAGTTCGGCCGCCATGTTCTTGCCGCCGTCGGCACCGAAGATGTGCTCGGTGTGGCCGCAGTTCGGGCAGCAATACACCGCCATATTCTCCACGATGCCGAGGATGGGCACCCCCACCTTTTCGAACATGCGGATGCCCTTGCGCGCATCGAGCAGCGCGATGTCCTGCGGCGTGGTGACGATGACCGCTCCGGTCATCGGCACGCGCTGCGAGAGCGTGAGCTGGATGTCGCCCGTGCCGGGCGGCATGTCCACGATGAGGTAGTCCAGATCCTTCCAGTTGGTCTGCCGCAGCAGTTGTTCCAGCGCCTGCGTGGCCATGGGGCCGCGCCAGATCATGGCCTCGTCCTTGTCCACCAGAAAGCCGATGGACATGACCTGCACGCCGTGGTTTTCCAGCGGCTCCATGGTCTGGCCGTCCAGGCTCTCGGGCCGGCCTTCGATGCCCATCATCATCGGCTGGCTCGGGCCGTAGATGTCCGCATCGAGCAGACCCACGCGCGCACCCTCGGCGGCCAGTGCCAGCGCGAGGTTCACCGCCGTGGTGCTCTTGCCCACGCCGCCCTTGCCCGATGCCACGGCGACGATGTTCTTCACTTGCGGCAGCAGGGCCACGCCGCGCTGCGCCGCATGCGCGACGATGTGCTGCGTGACGTTGGCCGACACGTTGGCCACGCCCGGCACGCCGCGCGCGGCCGCGATCAGCGCACGGCGCAGCGCGGGAATCTGGCTTTTGGCGGGGTAACCGAGTTCGACGTCGAAGGACACCTCGTCGCCCGCGATGTGCAGGTTCTTCAGCGCGCGGGTGGAGACGAAATCCTTGCCCGTGTTGGGATCGACGACGGTTTGCAAGGCTTGGAGCAGTTGGTCCTGGGTGGGCATGCCGGGGTCTGTGGGTGAGTGAGCGACGAGTCGTGCAGTGTAGCGACGCCGCCTAAAATTGCGGATTCCCCTTCGCGCCTTCCGTTCATGACCGCCCCAGCCCCATCCACCCAGACCCCGCGCCAGCTCTTCGTCACCACCGCGCTGCCGTATGCGAACGGGCGCTTTCACATCGGCCACATCATGGAGTACATCCAGGCCGACATCTGGGTGCGCTTCCAGCGGCTGCAGGGGCACCGCGTGGCCTTCGTCTGCGCGGACGACGCCCACGGCGCGCCCATCATGATCGCCGCCGAGAAGGCCGGCAAGACGCCGCAGCAGTTCGTCGCCGAGATCGCCGCGGGCCGCAAGCCCTACCTCGACGGCTTTCACATCAGCTTCGACAACTGGCACAACACCGACGGGGTGGAGAACCACCAGCTCGCGCAGGACATCTACCGCGCGCTCAAGGCCAACGGCTTGATCGCCACGCGCAGCATCGAGCAGTTCTTCGACCCCGAGAAGGGCATGTTCCTGCCCGACCGCTTCATCAAGGGCGAATGCCCCAAGTGCGGCGCCAAGGACCAGTACGGCGACTCCTGCGAGGTCTGCGGCGCGGTCTACAGCCCCACGGAGTTGAAGAACCCCTATTCCGCGCTGTCGGGCGCGACGCCGGTGCTCCGGAGCTCCGAGCACCACTTCTTCCGCCTCTCCGACCCGCGCTGCGTGGCGTTCCTGCAGGAGTGGACGAGTGCGCCGGGCCGGCTGCAGCCCGAAGTGCTCAACAAGATCCGCGAGTGGTTCGAGCCCGGCGCCGACGGGGCGCCCACGCTGGCCGACTGGGACATCAGCCGGGACGCGCCCTATTTCGGCATCGAAATCCCCGATGCGCCGGGCAAGTACTTCTACGTCTGGCTCGACGCGCCCATCGGCTACCTCGCCTCGCTGAAGAACTGGTTCGACAAGGGGGGTGCCCGCGCCGCCTGGGGTGATGAGCGCAGTTTCGACGCCTTCGTCGCCGACCCGGCAGTGGAGCAGTACCACTTCATCGGCAAGGACATCACGTACTTCCACACCCTGTTCTGGCCCGCCACGCTGCAGTTCAGCGGCCGCAAGACGCCGACCAAGGTCTTCGTGCACGGCTTCCTCACCGTCAACAACGGCGAGAAGATGAGCAAGAGCCGCGGCACCGGCCTGGACCCGCTCAAGTACCTCGAACTCGGCATGAACCCCGAGTGGCTGCGCTACTACCTCGCCGCCAAGCTCAACGCGCGCAACGAGGACGTGGACTTCAACCGCGACGACTTCCTCGCCCGCGTCAACGCCGACCTGATCGGCAAGTACGTCAACATCGCCTCGCGTGCGGCGGGCTTCATCAGCAAGCGCTTCGAGGGGCGGCTGGGCACCGTCTCGGCCGATGGCGATGCACTGCTCGAACACTTGCAGGCCGCGGTGCCGCACATCGTAGAGCTGTACGCCGAGCGCGAATTCGCCAAGGTGCTGCGTGAGGTGATGGCCCTGGCCGACCGTGTCAACGCCTATGTGGACCAGAACAAGCCCTGGGAGCTGGCCAAGCAGCCCGAACTCGCCGAGCGGCTGCACGACGTGTGCACCACCTGCATCGAGGCATTCCGGCTGCTCACCATTCTGCTCAAACCCGTGCTGCCCGCGCTCGCCGCGCAGGTGGAAGCCTTCCTGCAGGTGGCGCCGCTGGACTTCACCCAGGCCGGCCAGCGCCTCGGCGCGGGCCATGCCATCGGGGTGTACCAGCACCTGATGCAGCGCGTGGACGAAAAGCAGCTCGACGCCTTGTTTGCGCCGCCCGCCGAAGCGCCCAGCGCGCCGGCCGTGCAAAGCCAGCCCGGTGGCGAACCGATCGCGCCGACGATCGGCATCGAGGATTTCGCCAAGCTGGACTTGCGCATCGCACGCATCGAGCGCTGCGAGCGGGTGGAGGGCTCAACCAAGCTGCTGCGCCTGATGCTCGACGTGGGCGAGACCGACGCCACCGGCCAGCCGCGTCTTCGCCAGGTGTTCTCCGGCATCGCCAGCGCCTACACGCCCGAGGACCTCACCGGCCAGCTCACGGTGATGGTGGCCAACCTCGCGCCGCGCAAGATGAAGTTCGGCGTGAGCGAAGGCATGGTGCTCGCCGCTAGCCATGCGGACGAGAAAGCGCAGCCCGGCATTTATGTGCTCTCGCCGTGGCCGGGTGCACAGCCAGGCATGCGCGTGCGCTGAGCTGTAAACGAACCCGCCACGCCCGACTCATTCACAACTTCTGAGCGGCGCGCAAGTGCGCTGGCGCCCGAGCGCCTCAGGCCCCGGCCGGCGGCTCCAGCACCTGTACGCCGCGGCGCGGGGTGCGTGCCAGTTCATCCAGCCCTGCCTGCAGTTCGGAGAGCAGGGTCGGGGCATCGGGCCAGGCGGCCAGGCCGCGTGCCACGCAGACCTGCAGCCGCAGCCCCTCGCCACGCTCGACGGTCCGAAACGCCCGGCTCAGGCCCTGCGCGACGATGCGCACCGCCAGGCTCTGCGCCTTGTCGCGTGACAGCGGCGCCTCGGGCAGAAGCAGAAAGTCACTCTCCCCGACCCGGCCCACGGTGTCACCCGGCTGCGCCACCTGCAGCAGGACGGAGGCCGCATGCACCAGCGCCGTGTTGCGCCCGCTGCGGCCCTGCTCGGACTCGATGGCGGGCAGATCACGCAGGCGCACGCACAACGCCACGCGCTGGTCCCGCGGGTCCGCCGCCTGCGCCTGGGCCCGTTCGATGGCGTGGGCCAGACGCTCCAGCGCCACCCGCTCGTTGAGCAGCCCGGTGGTGGGGTCCGCGGTCTGCAGCGAGGCGCGGCGCACCTGCAGCTCGCGTTCGCGCCGGCTGCGGTAGAGCAGGCCGAACAGCAGCAGCGGAATCTCCAGCGCCGAGCCGGCCTGCGCGATGTAAGGTGTCCAGAAACTGCGCGGCAGCCACCCGACGTTGCTGGCCGCCACCACCCCGGCACTGAGCAGCACCGCCGTCTTTCCGGCAACGAACCACCAGCTGGCCGACGAGCGGCGCAGCGCATGCCAGACCAGCACCGAGAGAAACAAGGGCATGCTGAGCATGAAGTACAGGTTCGCCACCAGCAAATCCGGCGTCAGACCCATCCATGCAAAGCGCAGCGCCAGCGCCGCGCCGATCCCCATCCAGACCAGCAGCAGCCCATCAACCCACCGCCAGGGCAGCGGCTGCACCAAGGCTCGTACGAGCCAGGTGGCCGTGACCACGGCCAGCATCGGGAACACCGAGGGCGCACGGTCGGCCCATACCGGCGCGTCTGACCACAGGAAGCGAGCCGCCGCACCGAGCAAGGCCATCTGGGTGAGGGCCAGCGTGACCACGTCGAGCGCATACAGCAGGAACAAGCCCTGCCGGTACACGAAGGCGTGCGTCGCGGACAGCACCAGCAGCAAGGCCACCACGCCCAGGTAGCCGCCGACGATGAGCACCAGCTTCTGTGCACGCACCGCGAAGTCCACGGCCGTCTCGACGTCGACCGGCAGCGCGGTCGGGATGTTGTGCTGCACGCGCAGCAGCACGCTGGCCGGGCTGCGTTCGAGCAGGAACACGGGGTAGAGAAAAGGCAGCGGCCATTGGGCATTGGCCACCGAATCGCCCGCGCGGCGGGTCTGCCAGGGGCCATCGGGCGATTCCCGCCAGAAGATCTCCACCCGGTCCACGCCCGGGTAGGGCACCGAGACCGCCACCCGCTGGCCGAACTCCGGCACGGGCAGGCTGAACCACAGCGCACGGGTCGACGCGAAAGGCCAGACCGTCTGCGGTGCGTACGCTTGCGCCGCCGGCCCGGCCAGTTGCGCCAGGGCTTCATCCGGGCTGGCCTGCGCACCCTCGTCGATCCAGACGCGCGCCGCCGGCGTGGGCAGGGTTCGCGGCTGCGCCCACGCCAGAACCGCGGCGCACAGCAGCACGAAAGCGAGCACCACCCGCAGCGCCGGGCCGCCCAGGCCCTGCCAGCGGGAGGGGTCGTGGGTGCGCGGCGCGGTCTGCATCGTCAGTTGGATGAAATCGGTCGTCGGATAATACGCGGCATGGCTGCGCCGCTGCCGATTCCCTCGAATACCGTGACGGGTATGTCCCGCCGGCGGCGTTTCATTGCCTTGCGACACCACTGTGGCCCGCCCCTGCGGCGCCCGCGCGTTCCGTGCCTGGTCGTCAACCTGCTCCAAGGTGTCGCATGCCCTCTCCTCTCTTTCATTTTCGGCCCGCCCTGGTCGACAGCCTGCGTGGCTACAGCCGCGAGCGCTTCACCCGTGACCTCGCCGCGGGCCTGACCGTCGGCGTCGTGGCCTTGCCGCTGGCCATGGCGTTTGCCATCGCCAGCGGGCTCAAGCCCGAGGCCGGCCTGTTCACCGCGATCATCGCGGGCTTTCTGATCTCCGCGCTCGGTGGCAGCCCGGTGCAGGTGGGTGGGCCGGCCGGGGCGTTCATCGTCATCGTCTACGGCATCATCGAGCGCTACGGCCTGGGCAATCTCATCATCGCCACGGCGCTGTCGGGCGTGCTGCTGTTCCTCATGGGCGTGCTGCGGCTGGGCACGCTGGTGCGCTTCATTCCGATTGCGGTGGTGATCGGCTTCACCAACGGCATCGCGGTGCTGATTGCGCTCTCGCAGGTCAAGGACCTGCTGGGCCTGAAAGTGCAGAAGATGCCGGCCGACTTCTTCGGCATGTTGCAGGCCCTGCACGATGCCTTGCCCAGCTTCAACCCGACTGCACTGGCGGTGGCGGCGGCGTCGCTGGCGATCATCGTGGTGTGGCAGTTCTTCATGCCCAAGCTCGGCAGCGGCATCCAGTTCGCCGGCAAGCTCACGCCGATTCCGGGTTCCATCGTGGCGCTGGTGGCGGCCACCGCGGCCACCTCGTTGTTCGGGCTGGACGTGGAAACCATCGGCAGCCGTTTCGGCGGCATTCCCTCGGGTCTGCCCGCCTTCGCCTGGCCGGACTTCAGCTGGGCCAGCGCCAAGCACCTGCTGATGCCCACGCTCACGCTGGCGATGCTGGGCGCCATCGAGTCGCTGCTGTGCGCGCGGGTGGCCGATGGCATGGCCGACAGCCGCCACGACCCGAACCAGGAACTGATGGCGCAGGGCGTGGCCAACTTCGTCACGCCCTTCTTCGGCGGCATGCCGGCCACGGGCACGATTGCGCGCACGGTCACCAACATCAAGAGCGGCGCGAGCAGCCCGGTGGCGGGCATGGTGCACGCGCTGACGCTGCTGGCGGTGCTGCTGGTGGCCGCGCCGCTGGCGTCGAAGATTCCGCTGGCCACGCTGGCGGCGATTCTGCTGTTCGTGGCCTGGAACATGGGCGAGTGGCGCGAGTTCGTGCACCTGCGCAAGTACCGCATGCCTTACCGCGTCACGCTGCTGCTGGTGTTCCTGCTCACCGTGGTGTTCGACCTGACGGTGGCGGTGGAGGTGGGCCTGATTGCGGCCTGCCTGACCTTCATCTACCGCATCTCCAGCCTCTCGCGCAGCGAGCCGGTGACGCCCGAGGCGTTTCCCGCCCTCGAAGGCCGGCAGGCCGAGGTGCAGGCCTGGCGGCTGTATGGCGCGCTGTTCTTCGGCGCGGTGGAACTGCTCAGCCGGCTCGAGCGCAACCTGCCCTCGCGCACCCTGGTGCTCGACCTGAAGAACCTGATCTACATGGACAGTTCGGGCGAGGATGCGCTCGAAGGCCTGGTGCGGACGGCGCACAAGCGCGGCGTGCGCCTCATCCTGTGCGGGCTGGCACACCAGCCGCTGGAGATGGCCCAGCGTAGCGGGCTGCAGCAGCGGGTGGGGGCGGAGAACCTGTTTCCCACGCTGGCCGAGGGCGTTCGCGCGGCGACGGCGGCGTACGAGACCGCCGCGCACGAATGAGGCCAGGCTGAAGAACCGGCTCCTCGCGCGCCGCGCGCCCCGGCGCTGTGCGGCGTGCGCCCGGCTCGCTCAGCGGCCGCCGCCCTGGTCCTGCGGGCCGGGCTCGGGGGCGATGTCGGTGCGCAGCACGCGGTCGGCGCGGTCGAACACGGCGGTGAACAGCATGGTGCGGTTCGGTGACTCCAGGAAGCGCCAGACGTGGTGCACCTCGCCCTGCCGCTCCCACGGCGTTACCCGCGCGGGCTTGCCCAGAATGCGCTGTACCTCTTGTTGCGACATGCCCGGCTGGATGCGGGCAAAGTTGGCAGGCGTGAGCACCTGGCGCAACGCGCTCATGCGGCCATCGGCGCCGATGGTGATCATGTAATTGCGCAGGCCCTCGGGCTGGCGGTCGTATTCCAGCGTGCGCTCGCCGGCCTCGCCCGGCCAGATGCGATCGGGCTCGCCAAAGCGCGAGCGCACGTCGGCCTCCGTCGCCACGCCCTCTTCGAGCTCGCTGATGCGCTGGGCATCGCACCCCAGGAGCAAGGCCGCCGCGAGCACCCAGATGCCGGCGCGAAAGAGCTGTCTGACCATGTTCGACCCCCCACGTAAAATGCGCGATCCCTCCGCCGTGGAGGGCTCCCTCACGGACTCTAGCCCATGTCGATTGCCAACTTCTTCCGCCGTCCGCACTACACCTCGGAGGCCACGCAGTTCATCGAATCGCTCAAGCAAGCGCAGCCCAACCTGGAAGCGCAGCAGCGCGAGGGCCGCGGCCTGCTCTGGGACCGCCCGCGCGACCCCGAGCTGATGCAGGACTTCGACGCCGCCCGCGTGCCGCAGAAGCCCTACGTCTACCAGACCGAGGCCTGATCGGCGGCCAGCCCCCGTCGCGGCGCCCGGTGAAGCCGCCAAGCGTCCACCGAAACGGTTTTTTTGATTTTCTGGCCAAAACCCAGCGCCATCCGGCCGTAGTTTGCTCCTATTTTTGAAGTAATGGCATGATTCCCCCCGCAGCCCCCGAGAGCCACGCCCCGCTGGGCGAGGGGCCGGGTGCGGCCATGCCCGAGGTGGTGGACCAGGTTGCGGTGGCGCGGCTCTACGGCGAGCCGCTGTTCGCGCTGCCGCAGGACCTCTACATCCCGCCCGACGCGCTGGAGGTCTTCCTCGAAGCCTTCGAGGGGCCGCTGGACCTGCTGCTCTACCTCATCCGCAAGCAGAACTTCAACATCCTCGACATCCCGATGGCGGCGCTGACGCGCCAGTACCTCGACTACATCGAGCAGATCCGCGCGCGCAACCTCGAACTCGCCGCCGAATACCTGCTGATGGCCGCGATGCTCATCGAGATCAAGTCGCGCATGCTGCTGCCGCGCCCGCGCATCAGCGAAACCGAAGAGGCCGAAGACCCCCGCGCCGAGCTGGTGCGCCGCCTGCTCGAATACGAGCGCATCAAACTCGCCGCCGCCCAGCTCAACGCGCTGCCGCAGCTCGGCCGCGACGTGCTGCGCGCGCAGGTCGCCATCGAGCAGTCGCTGCAGGCCCGCCTGCCCGAGGTGCAGGTGGCCGATCTGCAGGCGGCCTGGCGCGACATCCTGCAGCGCGCGCGCCTGGTGCAGCGCCACCACATCAGCCGCGAGGAGCTCAGCGTGCGCGAGCACATGAGCCTGGTGCTGCGCACCCTGCAGGGCCGGCGCTTCGTCGAGTTCTCCGCCCTGTTCGACGCGAGCCGCGGCGTGCCCGTGGTGGTGGTGACCTTCATCGCCCTGCTCGAACTCGCGCGCGAGTCCCTCATCGAAATCACCCAGGCCGAAGCCTTCGCGCCGATCTGGGTGCGGCTGGCGTACACGCCGAGTTGAACGTTCATGCCAAGGTCCACCGTTCAACGCGCCCTCACCCCCTCAAGACCATGACCGAACAGACTCTGGATTTCGACGTGCTCGTCGTGGGCAGCGGCCTCGCGGGCCTGACCACGGCGCTGCATCTGGCGCGCACGCGGCGCGTGGCCATCGTCACCAAGCGCAGCCTCGAAGACGGTGCCAGCGGCTGGGCGCAGGGTGGCATCGCCGCCGTGCTGCAGTCCGAAGACAGTTTCGACGCGCATGTGAAAGACACGCTGATTGCCGGCGACGGCCTGTGCCACGAGCCCACGGTGCGCTTCGTGGTGGAGCACGCGCCTGAGAGCATCGGCTGGCTGCAGGCGCTGGGCGTGCCGTTCTCGCAGGAGGACGGCCACATCCACCTCACCCGCGAGGGCGGCCACAGCGCGCGGCGCATCGCCCACGTGGCCGATGCCACCGGCGCTGCCGTGCAGCGCACGCTCATCGAGCAGGTGCGGCGCTGCCCGAACATCACCGTGCTCGAACAGCACACGCTCATTGACCTCATCACCGGCGCGCGGCTCGGGCTCGGCGCCGACCGCTGCCTGGGCCTGTACGCGCTGGACGACGCCACCGACGCCGTGCTCACCCTGCGTGCGCCGCACACCGTGCTGGCCACCGGCGGCGCGGGCAAGGTCTACCTCTACACCACCAACCCCGACACTGCCACCGGCGACGGCATCGCGGCGGCCTGGCGCGCGGGCTGCCGCGTGGCCGACATGGAATTCATCCAGTTCCACCCGACCTGCCTGTACCACCCGCACGCCAAATCCTTCCTCATCTCCGAGGCGGTGCGCGGAGAAGGCGGCCGGCTGGTGCTGCCCGACGGCACGCGCTTCATGCCCCAGCACGACCCGCGCGCCGAGCTCGCCCCGCGCGACGTGGTGGCACGCGCCATCGACTTCGAGATGAAGAAGCACGGGCTCGACTGCGTCTACCTCGACATCTCGCACCAGAGCCCAGAATTCCTGCGCGAACACTTCCCCACCATCCTCGCGCGCTGCGCGGAGCTGGGCATCGACATCACCCGCGAGCCCATCCCCGTCGTGCCTGCGGCGCACTACACCTGCGGCGGCGTGGTCACCGACCTCGACGGCCGCACCGACATCGACGGCCTCTACGCCGTGGGCGAAACCGCCTTCACCGGCCTGCACGGCGCCAACCGGCTCGCCAGCAACTCGCTGCTCGAATGCATCGTGTTCGCGCGCGCGGCCGCCCGGCACATCGAGGCCACGGAACGCCCCATGCCACCAGCGCTGCCGCTGTGGGACGACAGCCGCGTGACCGACCCCGACGAGATGGTCGTCATCTCGCACAACTGGGCCGAGCTGCGCCGCTTCATGTGGGACTACGTCGGCATCGTGCGCACCAGCAAGCGGCTGGACCGCGCGGCGCACCGCATCGCGCTGCTCAAAGGCGAGATCCAGGAGTTCTACGCGCGCTTTCACGTCACCCGCGACCTGCTGGAACTGCGCAACCTGGTGCAGGTGGCCGACCTCATCGTGCGCTCGGCCCAGCTGCGGCACGAGAGCCGCGGCCTGCACGCCAGCCGCGACTTCCCCACCAAGCTGCCGCGCGCACTCGACACCGTGCTCGCGCCAGCCTGAGAAGCCCCTCACCGCAGCCAGACGCCATGTACCGCACCCTGCTCAAGTCGAAGATCCACCGCGTCACCGTGACCCAGTGCGAGCTGCACTACGAAGGTTCATGCGCGATCGACGAAGACTTGCTCGACGCCGCCGACATCTGCGAGAACGAGCAGGTCCACATCTGGAACATCGCCAACGGCGAGCGCTTCATCACCTACGCGATCCGCGGTGCACGCGGCAGCGGAATGATCTCCGTCAACGGCTCGGCCGCGCGGCGCGCGGCGGTCGGTGATCTGATCATCATTGCTGCGTTCGCCCAGGTCCCCGAGGCCGCGGTGACCTCCCATCAGCCGCGTCTGGTGTTCGTGGACGCCCACAACCGCCCGACCGAACTGCGCCACGCCGTGCCGCTGCAGCAGAACTGAGCCCCCGGCATCGCGACGCCCCCCTCTCCCATGCACCCAAAAGCCCTGCTGGACAGCGCCGCCGAACTCGTCGGCCTCGTCCTGCGCCTCGACCATCCGGCCGACGCCGTCGTCTCCCGTTACTTCCGCGAGCACCGTGCGCTCGGGCCGCGCGAGCGCGCCGTGCTCGCCGAAACCGCGTACGCGGTGCTGCGGCACAAGCTGCGCCTCGAATTCCTCGCCCGCTCGGGCAGCGGCGCGCGCGAGCGCCGTCTCGCCATCCTCGGCTGGGCCACGAGCCTCGACGAGCAGGCCCGCCGCAACCCTGCGCACCCCACGGCCAAGGGCGAACGCGACTTTCTCAAAAGCGCCCTGCTCGAGCCCGAGCGCCGCTGGCTCGACGCCTGCGACGCCGTGCGCGACGACGAGCTGCTGCCGCCGCACCGCCACAACCTGCCCGACTGGCTCGCGCAGGCGCTGCAGGCCGCCGTCGGCGAGGAATTCGACGCGCTGGCGCACAGCCTTCTGGAGAGCGCCCCGCTGGACCTGCGCGTCAACACCCAGCAAGCCAAGCGCGAGGCCGTGCAGCGCGAGCTCGCCGCCGCCGGCGTGCACGCCGAGCCCACGCCCTGGTCACCCTGGGGCCTGCGCGTGCAGGGCAAGCCCGCGCTCAACCGCCTGGACGTCTTCACCCGCGGCGCTGTGGAGGTGCAGGACGAGGGCTCGCAGCTGCTGGCCCTGCTCACCGACGCCCACCGTGGCGAGATGGTGGTGGATTTCTGCGCCGGCGCGGGCGGCAAGACGCTGGCCCTCGGTGCGGCCATGCGCAACACCGGCCGGCTCTACGCCTTCGACACCTCCAGCCACCGGCTCGAAGCCCTCAAGCCCCGGCTTGCGCGCAGCGGCCTGTCCAACGTGCACCCCGCCGCACTCGCCCATGAGCGCGACGAGCGCGTCAAACGCCTGGCTGGCAAGATCGACCGGGTGCTGGTCGATGCGCCCTGCTCCGGCCTGGGCACGCTGCGCCGCAACCCCGACCTCAAATGGCGCCAGACGCCGGCCGACGTGGCCGAGCTCACCGCCAAGCAGACTGCCATTCTGGAGAGCGCCGCACGGCTGCCCAAGCCCGGTGGTCGGCTCGTGTTCGCCACCTGCAGCCTGCTTGCCGACGAGAACGAAGCCATCGCCCAGGCCTTCACCGCGCACCACCCCGACTTCACGCCGCTGCCGGCGCGCGAGGTGCTTGAGGGCCTCAAGGTGCCCGGCGCCGCTGCGCTGTGCAGCCCCGACGGCCTGTACCTGCGGCTGTGGCCGCACCGCCACCACACCGACGCCTTCTTCGCCGCGCTCTGGCAGCGCCGCTGAGGTCCGCCCCATCCCACGGCCCGCGCGGCGTTTGAGGGTCAGAGAGAGGGTCGGCGCTGACCCTCTTTCTGTCCCGCAAATTCCATTTGCTGGCCCCGGGCGCATGGCGGCAGGGTCCCCGGCGGTGCTTCCTCGCCCCCACGACATCCACGTTTCTGCCCTGCCTCGCAAGGACATGGCCGGAAAAATCAGCCGCCGCGGGGTGATGCGGCCCTAAAATCTGACTACGGCGCAGCCCGCGCCGGTGTTTCTGAAAGTTTCTCTTGGATATGTCGTTTCCCGATGGGGCCGTGCTGAACGCGGCTCTCGACTGGCTGGCCAACGGCCTGCTGCATGCCACCTGGTGGCAGATCGTGCTGTTCACGCTGGTGATGACCCACATCACCATCGCCAGTGTCACCATCTACCTGCACCGCCACAGCGCCCACCGCGCACTCGACCTGCACCCGGCGGTTGCACATTTCTTCCGGTTCTGGCTGTGGCTGACCACCGGCATGGTCACCAAGCAGTGGACCGCCATCCACCGCAAGCACCACGCCAAGTGCGAGCAGGCCGAAGACCCGCACAGCCCCCATGTGCACGGCATCCGCACGGTGCTGCTGCAGGGCTCGGAGCTCTACCGCGCCGAGTCGAAGAACGCCGAGACGATGGCGCGCTACGGCCACGGCACGCCCGACGACTGGGTCGAGCGCAACGTCTACAGCCGCTTCACCTGGCAGGGTGTGGGTTTGATGATGATCATCGACCTCGCGCTCTTCGGCGCCGCCGGTCTGGCCGTGTGGGCGGTGCAGATGGCGTGGATTCCCGTCACGGCCGCCGGCATCATCAACGGCGCGGCCCATTACTGGGGTTACCGTAACTTCGAGGCGCCCGACGCCAGCACCAACATCTTCCCCTGGGGCATCCTGATCGGCGGCGAAGAGTTGCACAACAACCACCACACCTACCCGACCTCGGCCAAGCTCTCGGTCAAGCCCTACGAATTCGACATCGGCTGGCTCTACATCCGCGGCCTGCAGGCCGTGGGTCTGGCCACCGTGAAGAAGACACCGCCGCGCCTGGCCTACGGCGCCGTGCGCCCGGTGGCTGACGAGCATACCCTCGAGGCGCTGATTGCACACCGCTACGAAGTCATGGCCGGCTACGCGCGGCGCATGCGCGCCGTGGTGCGCGCCGAGCTGCCCACGCTGCGTCAGACGGCGCTCGACGCCTCGGTGCTCAAGGCCGCCACCCGCTGGCTGCACCGCGACGCCGACAAGGTGCCCGCCGATGCGCTCCCCAAGATCGACCAGGCCCGCGCGGCCAACCCGGTGCTCGACAAGATGGTGTCGATGCGCGAGGAACTGCGCCAGCTCTGGCTCAACACCCACCGCAGCCGCGAGCAACTCGCCGCCGACCTGCAGGCCTGGTGCCGCCGCGCCGAAGACAGCGGCATCGCCGCACTGCGCGAGTTCTCGCAGCAGCTGCGCACGGTGCAACTGCTCCGCGCCTGAGCCACTCGACCCCACGCCGGCTTGACGCCGGCGCATGAAAAAACCCGCTGCGGCTGCTGCCCCAGCGGGTTTTTTCTTTACCCTCCTGCGCCGACGGGTTGCACCAACGCAGGATCAGATCATCACTTGATCTTGGCTTCCTTGTATTCGACGTGCTTGCGCGCCTTGGGGTCGAACTTGGAAATCGCCATCTTGTCGGGCGTGGTTTTCTTGTTCTTGGTCGTGGTGTAGAAGTGACCGGTGCCGGCCGTGGACACCAGCTTGATCTTTTCGCGTCCGCCTTTGGTTGCCATGGTGTGGATCCTCTCTGGTTCAGGCCTGGCCGCGTGCGCGCAGGTCTGCGAGCACGGCGTCGATGCCGTTCTTGTCGATCAGGCGCAGCGCGGCGCTGGAGACGCGCAGGCGCACCCAGCGGTTTTCGCTCTCGACCCAGAAGCGGCGGTATTGCAGGTTCGGAAGGAACCGGCGCTTGGTTTTGTTGTTGGCGTGGGACACATTGTTCCCGACCATGGGCTTCTTGCCCGTGACTTCGCAGACGCGTGCCATGAGGACACTCCGATCAAACAGCCGGCGCCCCGTTTCCACCTGGAACGCTGTGGCTCCAAGGCGGCGGGCGTCCAGCCTCACCTCGCCATGTAAGGGGTGGCGGTAACCCCTGGTCTGGCCGCGTCAATGGCTTCACGCCACGCCGCCCGACCTTCTTCCTGTTTGCCCTGGTTTGGCAAAGCCCGACATTATAACCGGGCGTCTGACAATGCCGTCAGATCACGCCTTCCTGTTCGAGGAAGCGCTGCGCGTCGAGCGCGGCCATGCAGCCGGTGCCCGCACTGGTGATGGCCTGGCGGTAGACGTAGTCCTGCACGTCACCGGCGGCGAACACGCCGGGCACGCTGGTCATGGTGGCAAAGCCCTGACCGCCGCCGCGGGTGACGATGTAGCCGCCCTCCATCTTCAGCTGCCCCTCGAAGATGGCGGTGTTGGGCGCATGGCCGATGGCGATGAAGCAGCCCTTGAGGGTGAGTTCCTCGGTGCTGTCGTCCTGGGTGCTGCGCAGGCGCACGCCGGTGACGCCGCTGGCATCGCCCAGCACCTCGTCGAGCGTCCTGTGCGTCTTGAGTTCGATCTTGCCGGCGGCCACCTTCTCCATCAGCTTGTCCACCATGATGGGCTCGGCGCGGAACTTGTCGCGGCGGTGAACCAGGTAGACCTTGCTCGCGATGTTGGAGAGGTAAAGCGCCTCTTCGACCGCGGTGTTGCCGCCGCCGACCACGCAGCAGACCTCGCCGCGGTAGAAAAAGCCGTCGCAGGTGGCACAGCCGGACACGCCCTTGCCCATGAAGGCCTGTTCGGAGGGCAACCCCAGGTACTTTGCCGAGGCGCCGGTGGCCACGATGAGCGCGTCACAGGTGTAGGTGCCGCTGTCGCCGGTCAGCTTGAACGGCCGCTGGCTGAAATCGACCTGGGTGATCTCGTCGAAGATGATGCGGGTGCGAAAACGCTCGGCATGCTCCAGGAAGCGCTGCATGAGCTCGGGACCTTGCACGCCATGGACGTCGGCGGGCCAGTTGTCGACTTCGGTCGTCGTCATGAGCTGGCCACCTTGCGCCATGCCGGTGATGAGCACCGGCTCCAGGTTGGCCCGCGCGGCATAGATGGCTGCGGTGTAGCCCGCCGGGCCGGAGCCGAGGATGAGGACGCGGGCGTGCAGTTGTTCTTGCATGAGGGGGTTCTCCGAAGGGGTCGCTATACTAATTGCAGTACGGCCGGGAATCGGGTGGATCGGGCGCTGTGCGCCCGGCGTCGCGCCAGAGCGCTTTTGCCGCCGCGGCGCAACGCGCCACACGCCGGGAAAACCCGGATTCTAGACGTCCGCCTCCGCGGCCGCGCCGGGCCACATTGAAAAGGAAGGGCTGTGTCATGGCTTTGCTGTCGAACAAGGAACTCATCCGCCGGGTGCCCCTGTTTTCGCTGCTGACGGACGCGCAGGCGACTTCGATCGCCGACTCGGTGGTCAAGCGACGGTTTCGCCGTGGTGAGCGCATCGTCGAGCAGGGCAAGAAGAGCGATGCCTTGTTCATCCTGCTCACCGGCCGCGCGCGCGTGATCGCCGCCGACAGCCGCGGGCGCGAAGTGATCTTCGCCACGCTGCGCCCGGGCGACCATGTGGGCGAGATGAGCCTGATCGACGACGAGCCGCATTCGGCCACGGTGGTGGCCGAGGTGCAGACTGACGTGCTCGAGCTCTCGCGCGAAGAGTTCGCCCGCTGCCTGCCCGAAAACTCCTCGATGGCCTATGCCGTGATGCGCGGCCTGGTGAGGCGGCTGCGCCAGGCGGATCGCAAGATCGAGTCGCTGGCCCTGCTCGACGTGTACGGCCGCGTGGCGCACACGCTGCTCGAGTTCGCCACGCCGGACAAGGATGGCCAGCTCGTCATCCGCGAGAAGGTCTCGCGGCAGGACCTGGCGAAGATGGTCGGCGCCTCACGCGAGATGGTGAGCCGTGTGATGAAAGACATCGAAGAGCGCGGTTTCGTGCAGTACGCCGAAGATGGCAGCATGTTGATCAAGGAACGGCTGACATCGCTCGGCTGACGCCGCCTCCGGTGCGGTTGGGCGGGCCTTGCCGCGCGTCACCTCACCCGCGCCCGCCATGCCGTATGCTTGGTGCGCCTGACCGCCGCCTGAACTGGCGACGAACGCCGTCTTGCCTTCCTCCCCTTCATGACGACCTCCGCGCCCTCGTCTGCCCTGCGACGTGAACGCAGCGCGCCTTCCACCCTCGCCGCCGAGCCCCCGCGCGAGCCGCCGGGTGAACTGACGCTGGTGCTTGGCGCGGTGGCGCTGGGCTTCATCGCCGTGGCGCTGCTGACGCACTCGGCGCAGGACCCGGCGTGGTCCACCTCGGGCGCCGCGGCCGAGGCCATGCACAACTGGGCCGGTCGCGTGGGCGCCTGGGTGTCGGACCTGGGTTACTTCTTGCTGGGCTTTTCGGTGTGGTGGCTGTGGCTGGCAGGCGCGGCGCTCTGGTGGCGCGGCCTGCGGCGGCGACTGCACCCGGCGGCGGCTGCGCCGGTGCCGCGGCGCCGCGCCGGGTTCTGGCTGGGTTTGCTGGTGCTGATGCTGGCCAGCGTGGTGCTGGAATGGTCGCGGCTGTACCGTTTCGAAGGCTGGCTGCCCGGTGCGGCCGGCGGGGTGCTGGGGCAGTGGCTGGGGCCGCTGGCGGTCAAGTGGCTGGGCTTCATGGGCTCGGGGCTGGTGGGCATCGGCGCGCTGGTGCTGGGCGCGGGCGCGGTGTTCCGCTTTTCCTGGGTCGGGCTGGCCGAGGCGATCGGCGCGCGGCTCGACGCGCTGGTGGTGCGCCAGCAGGCCCGGCGCGAGTTGGCCGACGACCTCGAAGCCGGCCGGCGGGCCGCCCGCGAGCGCGAAGCGGTGGTGCAGGTGGAACGCCAGCACAGTGAGGAGCACCCGGCTGCGCCGCTGCGCGTGGAGCCGGTGCTCGCCGAGCCGCCGCCGCAGAGCACCCGCGTGGCGCGGGAGCGGCAGAAGCCCTTGTTCGCCGAGCTGGCGGACTCCAAGCTGCCGCAGGTCGATCTGCTGGACGCCGCGCCCAGCCATCAGGAGTCCGTCTCGGCCGAGACGCTGGAGATGACCAGCCGGCTGATCGAGAAGAAGCTCAAGGACTTCGGCGTGGAGGTGCGGGTGGTGCTGGCTTCGCCGGGGCCGGTGATCACGCGCTACGAGATCGAGCCGGCCACCGGGGTGAAGGGCTCGCAGATCGTGAACCTGGCCAAGGATCTGGCGCGTTCCCTGAGCCTGGTGTCGATCCGCGTGATCGAGACGATTCCGGGCAAGAACTGCATGGCGCTGGAGCTGCCCAACGCCAGGCGGCAGACGATCCGGCTCTCCGAGATTCTCGGCTCGCAGGTCTACAACGACGCCAAGAGCCTGCTCACCATCGGGCTGGGCAAGGACATCGTGGGCCACCCCGTGGTGGCCGACCTGGCGAAGATGCCGCACGTGCTGGTGGCCGGCACCACCGGCTCGGGCAAGTCGGTGGGCATCAACGCGATGATTCTGTCGCTGCTCTACAAGGCCGAGGCCAAGGACGTGCGCCTCATCATGATCGACCCCAAGATGCTGGAGATGTCGGTCTACGAGGGCATTCCGCATCTGCTCGCGCCGGTGGTCACCGACATGAAGCAGGCGGCCAATGCGCTGAACTGGTGCGTGGCGGAAATGGAGCGGCGCTACAGGCTCATGAGCAAGCTCGGCGTGCGCAACCTGGCCGGCTTCAACGCCCGCATCGACGAGGCCAAGGCGCGCGGCGAGTCCATCGGCAACCCGTTCAGCCTCACGCCCGAGCAGCCCGAGCCGCTGGAGCGCCTGCCGCACATCGTGGTGGTGATCGACGAACTGGCCGACCTGATGATGGTGGTGGGCAAGAAGATCGAGGAGCTGATCGCCCGCCTGGCGCAAAAGGCCCGCGCCGCCGGCATCCACCTGATCCTCGCCACCCAGCGCCCCAGCGTGGACGTCATCACCGGCCTCATCAAGGCCAACATCCCCACGCGCATCGCCTTCCAGGTCTCGTCCAAGATCGATTCGCGCACCATCCTGGACCAGATGGGCGCGGAAACCCTGCTGGGGCAGGGCGACATGCTCTACCAGCCGCCGGGCACCAGCGTGCCCACGCGGGTCCACGGCGCCTTCGTGCACGACGACGAGGTCCACCGCGTGGTCGAGGCCCTCAAGGCCGAAGGCGAGCCCGACTACGTCGAGGGCCTGCTGGAAGGCACCGGCGAGGGCGAGACCGGCGACGGCGTCAGCTCCGTCACGGGTTTTGCCGATGCGGAAAGCGACCCGCTGTACGACCAGGCCGTCGAGGTCGTGATGCGCAGCCGCCGGGCCTCGATCTCCTTCGTGCAGCGCAACCTGCGGATCGGCTACAACCGCTCCGCCCGCATCCTCGAACAGATGGAGCGGGCCGGCCTGGTGTCCCCCCAGCAGCCCAACGGCAACCGCGACATCCTGGTGCCGGCCAAGTCCGGCGACGACCCGTTGTTTGCGAGCTATCGCGACGTCCCGTGGCTCGCCCGTACCCACGCGGTGACGCTGGTGCCGTCGTCTTCCGCTCTCCTGACCTTGCGCAAGCTGCCGCCCGGCAAGCCGTCACGGGAAAACCTGATCGGCTTCGGCGATCCCTATTTCAGCAGCGCGCAGGCGGAGGAGGCGTCCAAGGACCTCGCGCCGATCCAGGTCGCGGCCGCCGCCAACCCGACGCGCGGCGTGCCGCTCAAGCGCCGCAACAGCCCGCAGCTCGACGGCGCCGACAGCGCGCAGCTCGCCATGCTGCCGCGGCTGCCGGATACGTCCGACGAGCTGAAGTCGATCGCGCTGGCGCTTCAGGCCGACCCCTCCAAGGTGCTCAACCTCGGCAAGGACGCCAGCGAGGCCAAGGTCAAGACCGCGGATCTGTCCGGCTTCAAGATCATCGCCTTCGCGACCCACGGCCTCGTGCCCGGCGAGCTCGATGGCCTGACCCAGCCGGCGCTGGCGTTGTCGGCGCCGAGCGTCGCCGGCAGCGACGGCGACGGCCTTCTCACCATGGAGGAGATCCTGTCGCTCAAGCTCGACGCCGACTGGGTGGTGCTGTCGGCCTGCAACACCGGGGCAGGAGCGGGGGCCGGGGCGGAGGCCGCCTCGGGCCTCGGCCGCGCCTTCTTCTATGCCGGCACCCGGGCGCTGCTCGTCACCAACTGGTCGGTGCACTCGCAGTCGGCGCGCGAACTGGTGACGGACCTCTTCAAGCGTCAGGCCGACAACCCGAAGCTGACCCGCGCCGAGGCGTTGCGGCAGGCGATGATGGCGCTGGCGGACGGGCCCGGCTACGTCGCCGACGGCAAGACCGAGTTCGCCTACGCCCACCCGCTGTTCTGGGCGCCGTACACCATCATCGGCGACGGCGGGCGATAGGCTGTTGCGGCCCGGGAAATTCCTGGCTGAAACGCGGCAGCAATACTTTATCAAACAAAAAAAGCTCTACATACTCCTGTGCCAATACCAG
>OFTY01000299.1_pt1 | contig 43321 bp, 28 predicted proteins | sample 1775061 | NCBI WGS metagenome assembly OFTY01 (sample SAMN08195773, study PRJEB24354) | sludge metagenome | isolation source: sludge from phenol fed wastewater aerobic bioreactor B | place: India: Nagpur | collected 2016-09-16 | reverse complement strand
GGCAGTCGTGGCTTCGCTCATTTTATGCTCCGATGGATAGGAATGGTTGCGGCGAGAATCGCCTCGGGCGTCCGATTAGCGGGGTCAGGGATTCTTGGCCATGCTTTCTTCCATGCGGGCAAGCTGCTGAGGGGTGGCGGCAACGTGAAAGCGCGCCTTCCATTCGGCGGTCGGCATGCCGTGGACGATGGCGCGGGCGCTTTCCTTGTCGAGGTCGCCCGCTTCGGCGATCCAGTCGCCGAGGCAGTTGCGGCAAAAACCCGCGAGGCCCATCAGGTCGATATTCGCCGCGTCGCTGCGGTGGCGGAGCAGGCGGACAAGGCGGCGGAAGGCAGCCGCGGCGACGGCATCGTCGATGCTGTCGAGGGGGTCGGCGGTCATCGGTTGGTCATCGCTGCAGGACATGGCGTTCTCCGGTCTGTGGATGAATAGCTATACGGCGGTTGCGCTTCGGCAGGCAACGCGCCATGCCACGCGGCCGTAGCGATATTGTAGATCAAGAGACAAGCGGAGCAATCGTGGTCCAGAGCTTTACCCCCCGCCAGCGCAAGGTGCGTATTCTTGCCACGCTCGGTCCCGCGAGCGCCAATGCCGAAATGATTGCCGCACTGCACCGCGCCGGCGCCGACGCCTTTCGCGTCAACATGAGCCATGGCGACCATGAAGGCCACGCCAAGGTCATCGCCGCCATCCGCGCGTTGGAAAAGGAAACCGGGCGGCCCACGACGATCCTCGTCGACCTGCAGGGGCCTAAGCTGCGCGTGGGAACCTTCCGCGACGGGCCGGCCGAACTGGCGACAGGCGCCACCTTCGTTCTCGATACCGACAAGGCGCCGGGTGATGCCAGCCGCGTCCACCTTCCGCATCCCGAACTGTTCGCCGCGCTCGAACCCGAAACGCGCCTGCTGGTCGATGACGGCAAGCTGGTGCTGCGCGTCAAGAGCGTCGCGCCCGACCGCATCGAGACGCTGGTCGAGGTCGGCGGCAAGATTTCGGACCGCAAGGGCGTCAACGTCCCCGACGTGGTCGTGCCGCTCGCCGCGCTGACCGAAAAGGATCGCCGCGACCTTGTCTTCGCGCTCGACCAGCATGTCGACTGGATCGCGCTGTCCTTCGTCCAGCGGCCCGAGGATGTCGCCGAGGCGCGACGGCTGATCGGCGGCAAGGCGGCTCTGCTGGTCAAATTCGAAAAGCCCGCCGGGGTGGCGCGGCTGGAGGAAATATTGGAGATCGCCGACGCCGCGATGGTCGCGCGCGGCGACCTGGGCGTCGAATTGCCGCCCGAGGCGGTGCCGCCGCTGCAAAAGCGGATCGTTGCGGCGGCGCGGCGGATGGGCAAGCCGGTCGTGGTCGCGACCCAGATGCTCGAATCGATGATCGTCTCGCCGACGCCGACCCGCGCCGAAGTGTCCGACGTCGCGACCGCCATCTATGACGGCGCCGACGCGATCATGCTCTCGGCCGAGACGGCGGCGGGCGCCTGGCCGGTCGAGGCGGTAACGATGATGGATTCGATCGCACGCTCGGTCGAAAGCGATCCCGACTATTACCGGCGGCTGCACTTCACCGAGACGCAGCCCGATGCGACCACCGCCGATGCGCTGGCCGAGGCCGCGGGTAGCATCATCGAGACGATCGCCGCCGATGCGATCATCTGTTTCACCGCATCGGGATCGACCGCGCGCCGCGTCGCGCGCGAGCGGCCGAATGCGCCCTTGCTTGTGCTGACCCCGAAGCGCGATGCGGCGCGGCGCATGGGGCTGCTGTGGGGGGCGCATGCGGTGCCGACCAAGGATATTGGCAGCTTCGAGGAGATGATCGCCAAGGGTAAGCGCATGGCGCTACGCCACGGCATCGGCAAGGCGGGGGCCAAGCTGGTGATGATGGCGGGGGTGCCCTTCGGGACGCCGGGTTCGACCAATGTGCTGCACGTCGCGACGCTGACCGGCGACGAACTGCGCGGCTATAGCTGAACCGGACGCCGACGCGGCCGAGTCGATTCAAATCGAGACAAGAGTTAGCGGCGGATTCAGAAAATTTTCGCGCTGATTCAGTTCGAGACGCTTTAAAATGGTAAATGGACTTTGCACCATTGACCGTGCGCGGCATAGTCGCTGGAACGAAGGCGACGGCGCACCGCGGTGGGGGCGCTTCTGCAAATCCGGAGGTTGAGCCCGCGTGTCCGCACCGTTCCGTTTTCCGCGCTTTTTCGTGACCAGCCCGGCGCCGTGCCCCTATCTGGCCGGCAAGACCGAGCGCAAGGTTTTCACCGAACTGAGCGGCAATAATGCCAATGAGCTGAACGACGCGCTCGGCCGGATCGGCTTTCGCCGTAGCCAGTCGGTCGCCTATCGCCCAAGCTGCGCCGATTGCACCGCCTGTGTGTCGGTGCGCGTCTGCGCGGGCGAGTTCAAGCCGAGCGGATCGCAGAAGCGGACGATCCGCCGCAATGCCGATCTGGTCGTCACCGCGTGCAAACCCTGGGCGACCGAGGAGCAATATGCGCTGCTGCGATCCTATCTCGGCGCGCGCCACCCCGATGGCGGCATGGCCGATATGGACGAACAGGATTTTGCCGACATGGTCGAGCAGACTCCGGTCGACAGCTATATGATCGAATATCGCGAGCCGACGACCGACGGTTCGCGCGGCCGGCTCGTCGGCTGCTGCCTGACCGACCGTCAGGGCGACGGCCTGTCGATGATCTACAGCTTCTTCGATGCCGCCCATCCGCTGCGCGAGGGGCTGGGCACCTTCATCATCGCCGACCATATCCGCCGCGCGTCCAAGGCGGGGCTGCCTTACGTCTATCTGGGCTATTGGATCGAAGGGTCTGCCCGCATGGCGTATAAGGCGCGCTTCCGCCCGCTGGAAAAGCTGGGGCCGGAAGGCTGGACGCGGTGCGAGCCGGTGGCCTCCGATCGCATTGCGGCGATGTTCGAGATCGCCTGACCGCCCAAGACGCGGCATAATCGCTTCAAAAATCATGCTCACCGGTCGCCGTGCGCGCGTCGTCGGTTGACCTTTTCCCGCATTGACCTTTTCCCGCATTCAGGGGCATAGCTAACCCTCCAGGACATAAGTCCGGGTCGCATCCGTAAATTGATCGCCAAATGGGGCCGGCGAGAGGGGGAAGGGATGCTGGTGCGCATGGTCATCTGCAGCAACGGCGACGGGCGCGACGGCGGATCGCGGAGCGATCGCGCGTGAGCGAGGCGGTCAAGGTAGCGATCATCGGATCGGGCCCCGCCGGCCTGAGCGCCGCGGCGCGCGCGGCGCAGCTCGGGCTGGCGCATGTGCTGCTGGAAAAGACCGACCATCTTTCGGATACGATCTTCAAATATCAGAAGGGCAAGCGCGTCCTTGCGACGCCCGAGCGGCTCGATTTGCGGTCCGACTGCCGTTTCGCCGAGGGCGCGCGCGAGACGATCCTAGGCAATTGGGATCAGGATGCCGCGAACAACGGGGTCAATGTCGCCTATCAGGCCGAGGTCGTCGAGGTGTCGGGGCAGAAGGGCGCCTTCTCGATCAAGACCGCCAAGGGCACGGTGATCGCGGCGGAAAATATCGTCCTCGCCATCGGCACGCAGGGCAATCCCAATCGCCTGCGCTGCGACGGATATGATCTGCCGCACATCATCTATCAGGTCGACGATCCCGAGGATTTCAAGAACCAGCATATTACGGTCGTCGGATCGGGCGATGCGGGGATCGAGAATGCGCTCGGCGTCGCCGAGGAAGCGCTCGAAAACACCGTCACCATCCTCAACCGGTCGAAGGATTTCCCGCGCGCCAAGGCGAAGAATGTCTCCGACATGATGGAGGCGGGCGAGAACGGCTTTCTGTCGATCCGCACCGAAACGCAACCCAAGCTGGTCGAACCCGGTTGGCTGACGCTGGAAACGCCGAACGGCGACGAGCGGATCGAATGCGATGTAATCGTCGCGCGGCTGGGGTCGGTTGCGCCGCGCGGCTTCGTCGAATCGATGGGGATCGAATTCACCGGCCCCGACCGCGAAGCCTTTCCCAAATTGTCCCCGACCTTTGAATCGACCGTTCCCGGCATTTTCGTGATCGGCGCGCTCGCGGGCTATCCGCTGATCAAGCATTGCATGAACCAGGGCTATGACGTCGTCGAGTTCATCAACGGCAACAGCGCGCTGACCCCGGCCGACGAAAAGGATCTGGCGGCGATCTTTGCCGATTTGCCGCAGAAGAAATCGGTCAGCGAATGGCTCGACTATCTGCGTACCGGGGTCCGCATCTTCGCCGATGTGTCGCCGCTGCAGATGCGCGAATTCATGCTCGATTCGAAGGTCGCCTTCTATCGCCGCGGCGAGGTGGTGTTCGAAAAGGGCGAGCCGGGATCGTCGCTGTTCGCGATCGCCGACGGTCATGCCGAGGTGGAAGTGGCGCCCGGCGTCACGGTGCCGATCGAACAGGGGTCGATCTTCGGCGAGGTCGGGCTGATCTCGGGCCGCAAGCGCGGCGCGACGATCCGCGCCGGCGAGGACAGCATCTTCGTCGAGGTGTCGCGCACCGCCGCGCTCAAGCTGATGGCCGCGGTGCCGGGGGCGAAGCGCGTTATCAACCGCATCTCGCTCGAACGCCAGTTGCTGCAAATCTTCAAGGGCGGCCTGACCGTCGATGATCTGCAGGAGGTCGTCGACCAGGCCGAGGTCGTGCGCGTGCCCGCGGGCAAGGTGGTCGTGACCGAAGGCGAGCAGGGCGACGATGTCTATGTCATCCGGTCAGGCTCGATGGTCGTCGAAAAGGATATCGGCGGCAAGCCGATCTTCCTACGCTATCTGCCCGCCGGCAGCTATTTCGGCGAGATGGGCGTGCTCAGCGGCGAGCCGCGCAATGCGACGGTCAAGGCCGCGGTCGGCAGCGAGGTCATCAAGCTGACCGGCGAAAGCTTTCGCAAAATGCTCGCCGCGCGGCCGCAGGTGCGCGCCGCCACCGAGGCGGCGGTCGCCGAACGCGCGGCGATGAACGCCTTCATCGAATCGCGCAAGGCGAGCTATTCGAGCGCGGTCGATCTTTATTCGGACACCGCCAGCTTCATCATGAAGGAGGGTCTGGGCGAGGCGACCGACGCGCTGCTGATCGACGAAAATCTGTGCGTCGGCTGCGACAATTGCGAAAAGGCCTGCGCCGACAGCCACGAGGGACTGTCGCGGCTCGACCGCGAGGCGGGCAAGACCTTCGCGCATCTGCATGTTCCGACAAGTTGCCGCCACTGCGAACATCCGCACTGCATGGCCGACTGCCCGCCGAACGTGATCCACCGCGGCCCCGACGGCGAGGTGTTCATGGAGCCCGGCTGCATCGGCTGCGGCAACTGTATGCGCAACTGTCCCTATGGCGTGATCCGCATGGAGGCCGCGCCGCCGCCGAAGCCGGGGCTGCTTAGCTGGCTGCTCTTCGGCAAGGGGCCGGGGCCGGGCGAACCGTCGCCCAAATGGACCAAGAAAAAGCTCGGCGACGAAAAGCCCAAGAAAATCGCGGTGAAGTGCGACATGTGCAAGGGCATTGCAGGCGGGCCCGCCTGCGTTCGCGCTTGTCCGACGGGCGCCGCGATCCGCGTGTCGCCCGAGGAGTTTCTGTCGATCGCGCGGCTCGAGGAGGATGCGGGCTGATGGCGAGTCTGTTTCCCAGAAGGCTTTTGGGCCGCCGCAACCGGGCCACCCAGACCGAACGCGTCCGCGAGCGCAAGCATGAGGGCTTTCTGCGCTACGCCAATTTCCGCTGGGCAAAGATTTCGGGCGGGCTCTGCCTGCTCGTCATCACCTCCTATGCGCTGATCGACGTGACGCCGCGGCCCAATGGCGGAAGCTGGTACGGCTATACGCTCGGCACCATCGGCGCGCTGCTGATCCTCTGGCTCACCGCGCTCGGCTATCGCAAGCGCAAGATGACGCGCGATGCCTGGTCGCTGAAGGCGTGGACGTCGGCGCATGTCTATCTGGGGCTGAGCCTGATCGTCATCGGCACCTGGCACACGGGCTTCCAGCTCGGCTGGAACGTCCACACGCTCGCCTGGGCGCTGATGATGCTGGTCATATTGTCGGGGCTTTATGGCGTCATCGTCTATGCGACGCTGCCCGCCGCGCTGTCGAACAATCGCGACGAGATGACGCAGATGCAGATGCTCGAGGCGATCCGCGCCTTCGACCGCCAGCTGCACGCCGCCGCGCAGCCGCTGTCGCCGGAGGATACAGCACCGGTGCTCGCCTCGCTCGACGAAGATCCCTTTGCGGGAGGTATCAGGGCGCGGCTTTCCGGGCGCTATTCGAAGGACGCGACGGCGGCGGCGCTGCGCGCGCTGTCGCTCTCGCACGGGGGCAACGCCGACGCGCGGCAGAAGGTCATCGGACTGCTTTCGCAAAAGGAAGCCGCACTGGCGCGTCTGCGCGCGCATTTGCGCATCCGGGCCCTGCTCGAAATCTGGCTTTATGTGCATGTGCCGCTGACCTTCGCGCTGATCGCGGCGCTGTCGGCGCATATCATCAGCGTCTTCTTCTATTGGTGAGGCGGGGATCATGAGCTTCATCCTGCGCCGCATATCGACGACCAAGACGGGCAAGCAGATCGTTCGCGATCAGCCGCTGCCCGGTGCCAGCATCACGCTGGGCCGCGACGGCGGCAACACGATCCACGTCGCCGATCTGGCGGTGAACCCGCAGCATGCGACGATCAGCAGCGCCGACGGCCGCCATGTGCGGGTGCAGGCGAGCGAGGGGCTGGGGTTCGACCTCAACGGCCGGACGCTCGACATCGCCGACATCGACAGCGCGGCGGGGGCCGAACTGCGCTTTGGCGGCCACCGGCTGACGATCGCGCGCGAGGGGGAGAATATCATCCTGCTCGTCGAGCGGATCGACGAACTGTCGCAATCGTCGAAGGATGTCGACGAGGCCCGGGCCTTTTCGCTCGCCGCGGTAATGCCGGGGCGCCGCATGGGCGCCTGGGCCTTTGCGCTGGTCGTGCTGCTCGCCTTTCTGGTCGGGCCGATCTGGGCCTGGCACAGCTATCGCAGCGTCGATGTGCGGCCGCAGGGCTATCATGCCGACAAGGCGTGGCTGTCGGGGCCGCTGTCGAGCGCGCACGCCAGCCTGAAGAATGATTGCCAGGCCTGCCATGTCGATGCCTTCGTCGCAGTAACCGACAAGGCGTGCGTCGGATGCCACACGGGCGAGCATAAGGCGATGAGCGCGAGCCATGCCGATGCCTCGACCGCGATGCTGCTCGCCGCACGGCACCCGCCGGGTGTCGGCGAGAAAGTCCTCGCCGGCTTCGCCAAGGCGTTCAACAAGCCGCAGGGGCGCTGCGTCGAATGCCATACCGAACATGAAGGCGCGGGGCCGATGCCGCCGACACCGCAAAAATTCTGCGCCGATTGCCACGACGGCATGGCTTCGCGGCTCAAGGCGGCGGGGTTCAAGGTCGATGTCGCCGATGCCGGCGATTTCGGTACCGCGCATCCCGAATTCCGCCCGCTCGTCCGCGCGGCGCCGGGCGCCAAGCCGGCGCGGGCGATGCCCGGCACGGGGCCGCTGGTCGATTATGACGGCCTGAAATTTCCGCACGACGTCCATCTCGCCGCCAACGGCGGGGTGGCGCGGATGGCGGCAAGTTTCCGCGGCCAATATGATTTCGGCAAGAAGCTCGAATGTCAGAATTGCCACCGCCCCGATGCCGACGGGGTGCGGATCAAACCCGTCGTGATGGAACGCGACTGTGCGATGTGCCACAGCCTGGCCTTTGAAACCGTCGGCGGCGTCACCCGCACGCTGCGCCATGGCGAGCCCGATCAGGTCGTGGCGGACCTCTACGCCTATTATCGCTCGACCCCGCCGAGCCGGCCGCTGCAACTCGGCGGAATGGAACGGCGGCGGCCCGGCCAATATGCCGAGGGTCAGCTTTACAATATCTATTTCCGCGAGGTCGCGGTGCGGCCCAATCGCGCCGCCGATGCGGTGCGCGCGGTCTTTTCCAAGGGCGGGGCCTGTTACGACTGCCACACGATTTTCGCACCCGCATCCGGCAACAATTGGCGGGTGATGGCGGTGAATCAGACCCCGCGCTATCTGGAAAAGGGCTGGTTCGATCACGATGCGCACAAGGCTACGAAATGCGCCGACTGCCACGCCGCCGCGCCGGGTTCGAAGGCGGCCAGCGACCTGCTGGTGCCGGGGCTGCGCCAGTGCCGCGACTGCCATGTGGGCGAGGGCGGCGCGCGGCTGGTGAAGGTCGAGACCGCGACCGAATCGCCGTGCGCCATGTGCCACGAATATCATTCGGACGGCGGCAAACCCTGGATGCCCGCCCGTCAGCGGAAGGTTAACAGCGCGGCAATCACGCATAAACCTCTGGCTGCTATCTATGATGTGAGCCTGATCACAGGCACCGAGGGGCGGGGCCTTTATGATGTGACGTGGCGCACACCTTCCTTGCACGGGGCAAGGCGGGGCGGGTGAGATATTGAAGGCCGCCAGAGGCCCAGCAGGGGACGGATATGCTGATCGCCCAGATCACCGATATCCATATCGGGTTCGATCCGGACAATCCGGCCGAATATAACCGCAAGCGGCTCGACGATGTGCTCGACGTGCTCATCGAGGGGCCGAACCGGCCCGACCTGTTGCTCGCGACCGGGGATATCACCGATCGCGGCGATGCCGACAGCTATCGCCGGCTTGCCACCGCCTTTTCGCGCTGTCCCTTTCCGGTCTGGCCTAGCGTGGGCAACCATGATTTGCGTGACAATTTTCACGCGCAGTTTCCGGGCTTCGACGACGGTAACGGCTTCGTGCAATATGCGATCGATCTGCCCGACGTGCGGCTGGTCACGATCGACACGCTGGAGGAAGGGCGCCACGGCGGCGCCTTTTGCGACGCGCGCGCCGCATGGCTCGACGCCGAGCTCGGCCGCGATACTGCCAAGCCGACCTATATCGTCATGCATCATCCGCCGGTCGAGAGCGGCATCGAGTGGATGAACACCCATCCCGAGGAACCATGGGTGCATCGCTTCACCGATGTCGTGCGCGGCCATCCCCATGTCCGCGGCCTGATCTGCGGCCATTTGCATCGCAGCGTTACCGTGGCGTGGGAGGGGCGAACGGTCGCGATCTGTTCGTCGACCGCGCCGCAAGTGTCGCTCGACCTGCGCCCGATCGACGAAAATCATCCCGACGACCGCCCGATGATCGTGGCCGAAGATCCGGCCTATGCGCTCCATCGCTGGAACGGCCGTGAGCTCGTCAGCTTTTATGACCATGCCGGCGCGCACACGATGCTCGCCAAATATGACGCGCGGCTGCAGCCGCTGGTGCGCGAACTGAAGGCGGAAAGGCCGGCTTAGGCGAGACCGGCAAGGGCAAGCACGCCCTCGATCCCCCGGCTCGTGATCGCCGGTTCGACGCCCAGCGGTTCGGCGGGGACGCCGAAGCGATTGACCCAGGCGGTGCGATAGCCGAACCAGGTCGCACCCACCGCATCCCACCCGCCGAACGCCGCAAAGCCGATCTGTTCGCGCGGAATGTCCCACGCGTCGAGCGCCATCGCATAGGCCTTGGGCGACGGTTTGAAGGCGCTCACGCGGTCGGTACTCAGCGGCGGGTCGAAATAATGGGCGATGTCGTTGCGCCGCATATTGGCGGTGAGCGAGTCGGCGCCGAGGTTCGACAGAAAGGCAAGGCGAATTCCGGCGCCGCGCAGCGTTTCAAGCGCCGGACGAACATCGGGCCAGACGTCGAGCGCGTCGTACGCGCCGACAAGCGCCGCGCGTTCGGCGTCGCTCAGCGTCACCTGCATCGCCGCGGCGGTGTGCCGCAGCGCCGCGTCGGCGGTCGTGCGGAAACCGCGGTAACGGCCGGCGGCGGTTTCGAGCCAGCTATAGCCGAACAGCTTGGCCGACCATTGGGCCGAGAAGGCCTCTCCCTTGTCACCCACGATGGCTTTGACGCGCGTCGCAACGCCGCGCGGATCGAATATCGGAAAACCGTCGAAGCCGATCGCGCGGATCGGCGCGGCCTCTGAGGCGCGCGCGGGAAGGGCGGCCGCAACGGTCGAAGCCGCGGCACCGATCAGCAACGTACGGCGAGGAAAAAGGGGAAACATGGCAATCCTTTGCACGATGGGAGAGGTCTCTTCCCATTCGCGCGAAAGGATCGAAAGGTGACGGTGCGGGCGATCAATAACCCAGGGTCAGGTCGACCTGCGGTTCGACCGCTTCACCCTCGTGCCAGCGATCCAGATTTTCAAGGAAGCGCTGGGCCGAGCGGACGAACATCTTGTCCTGCGCGCGGCCCGACAGGTGCATCGTTACATGCGCATTGTCGAGGCTCCACAGCGCATCGTCGGCGGGCAGCGGCTCGGGGGTCGTCACGTCGAGGAAGGCGGCGGCGATCTGCTTCGCGTCGAGCGCCGCGACCAGCGCATCCTGATCGACCACGCTGCCGCGGGCGATGTTGATGAGCGTGGCGGTCGGCTTCATCGCGGCAAGTTCGGCGGCGCCGATCATGCCATCGGTTTCGGGCGTCGCCGGAACCGCCAGAATCACCCAGTCGAAGTCGCCCAGTTTCGCGCGCCACTGGTCGGGCGTCAGCGTGTTGGGGTCGCCTGAGTCTTTAGGGGGCGACCGGCGCACGATGGTCACATCGACCGCGAAGCCCTTCAGCCGCTCCTCGATGAGCTTGCCGATCGCGCCATAGCCGAGCAGCAGCGCCTTCGATCCGAACAGTTCGACCTTGCCCGGCGAATCCATCAGCCATTCGCGGCGATCCTGCGCCCGCACGACCTCACGATAGCCCTTGGCCACGGTCAGCATTCCCATCACGACATATTCGGCGATGGTGATCGCGTTGATCCCGGCGCCGTTGGTGACGACCGTCCCGCGCTCCGCGAGCAGATCGAGCGGCATGCCATCGACCCCGGCATAGATGGAGTTGAGCCATTTCAGCCGCGTTGCGGCGGTGATCGTTTCCGCCATGTCGTCCTTGTCGTACATATCGAACCAGCCGATCTCGGCCTCGGGCGCCATCGCCATCGCCTCGTCCTTCGTCGTGAAGAAGCGCGGCTCGACCCAATCGGGCAGGCGGCCTTCGACCAGCGGGCGGATCAGGCCGGACAGGACAGTGACGGTCTTGGTCATAAAAATCTCCCCTCCCGCTTGCGGGAGGGGCCGGGGGTGAGCCAGTCCTGCACTGCGGGCGGGCCCTTCATGCCCACCCCTAACCCCTCCCGCAAGCGGGAGGGGAACTTAATTTTCCAGCCGCCAGTCCCAACCGAGCGGATCGCCGTCCATCACCTCGACGCCCGCGGCGATCAATTCGTCGCGGAGCTTGTCGGACGTGGCGAAATCCTTTGCCGCGCGCGCTTCCTTGCGGCGGAGAAGAATTGCTTCGATCTCCTCCTCCATGATCGTCGCCGCTTTGGGGCGGATACGCAGATCCTCGCGCGGCAGGTCCAGAACACCGATGCCCAGAGCGGCGTCGATTGTGGCGATGGCGGCGCGCTTTTGTCCGGCGTCGATTTTTTTCATCGCGATGACGTCTTCGAGCAGCGTCAACGCGACCGCGGTATTGAGGTCGTCCGAGATGGCGGCGTCGAATTTGTCGAGCAGGTCGGTCAGTCGGCGATCGTCGACCGCTGCGGCGGGAATGTCGCGCACGGGAGCGACGCCCATCACCAACCGCTTTAGCCGTGTGAGCGCGGCGCCCAGCCCCTCCCACGAAAATTCCAGCTCGCTGCGATAATGCGCCTGCAGGCACATCAGGCGGTAGGCGAGGGGGTGGTAGCCCTTGTCGATCAGCAGTTGCAGACGCAGGAATTCGCCCGAACTCTTAGACATCTTGCCGCTGCGTTCGACGAGGAAATTATTGTGCATCCACATCCGCGCGCCGCTGTCGGCCGAGCAGCTATGCGCCTGGTTCTGGGCGATTTCGTTGGGATGATGGATCTCGCGATGGTCGATGCCACCGGTGTGAATGTCGAACGGAAAGCCGAGCAGCGCCTCCGACATCACCGAACATTCAAGGTGCCAACCCGGCGCGCCGCGCCCCCACGGCGAATCCCATTCCATCTGGCGCGTCTCGCCCGGCGGCGTCTTGCGCCAGATGGCAAAATCGGCCGGATGCCGCTTGCCGTCAACGGGATCGATACGGCTTTCGCCCTCGTCGGTGCCGTGGCGCGCGAGGCGGCCATAGTCACTAACACTCGTGGTGTCGAAATAGAGGCCGCTGTCGAGCTCGTAGCAATGTCTGTCCGCGATCGCTTTCGCGAAGTCGATCATCTGCGGCACATAGTCGGTGGCAATCGACCAATGCGCCGGCTGGCGGATGTTCAGCGCCTTGATGTCGGCCCAATAGGCCTCGGTATAATGGCGCGCGATGTCCCAGATCGACTGGGCGCGTTCGGCCGCCGCCTTTTCCAGCTTGTCCTCGCCCGCATCGGCGTCGTCGGTCAGGTGGCCGACGTCGGTGATGTTGATGACGTGGGTGAGCTTGTAGCCCTTGTAGGTCAGCGTCCGGCCCAGCGTGTCGGCGAAAACATAAGCGCGCATGTTGCCGATATGCGGATAATTATAGACTGTCGGCCCGCACGAATAGACGCGCGCTTCGCCGGGGTGGACGGGCGCGAAGGGCTCCAACTGGCGCGTCAGGCTGTTGAACAGCCGCAGCTGTGCGCCGGAAGCGGGGGCGGGGGTATCGGTCATGACCGCGCCCATGCCCCGGCCCGCCCGTCGGCGTCAACTGTGCACACGCGCGTCAGGGCGTCGTCGGCGTCCACAGATCGTCGTTGCCCGCGCCGGTAACCGGATCGTCGAGCAGCGGCGCGCCGCTCAGCGGATCGATGCCGCGGATCGTGATGAGCGGCACGGGCAGGCCGGTGCCGCCGCCGTCGCCGTCCTCATCGCCGCCAACCTCGTCCTCGACGACATCCTGCACGGGGAACTGATTGCCCGGATCGACGAAGGTGCAGCCGCCGGTGCTGATGATCAGGCACCCGTTGAAGGTCGACCGCATGTCGATCGTGCCGCTGGTCGGGGCCGAACCGTTGACGGTGAGGAACGGGATGGTGTCGAGCCCGGTGACTTGCCCGTTGGCGCCGAGCCGGACGCCGTTGATGACGATCCGCACGCCCGAAGACGGCGCATCGACGTTCAGCCCGCCTGCGGCGAAGGTCAGCCCGCGCCGCTGTGCGTAGTCGGTCCCGGCACCGCTGTTCTGGACATAGAAGCTGCGGGACGTCGTGACGTTGATGCCGCCGGCGAACAAAGCGCCTTCGTCGCTGGTGACGCCGTCATTCTGTGCGAGGCGCGTGTCGATTGCGCTGGTCGAGGTCGCTGCTTCGACATCGGTGATGGCCGACGCGGTGGCGACGAAGATATCGTTTCCGCGCAGATCCAGCACGCCTTCGGGAGCGCCATTCGCCGAAAGACGGATGCTACCCTGACCCAGAATGATCTCGACACGATCGTCGCCCGAGAGCGTCAGCCGGTTCGCGCTCGTCAGGCCGGTCAGTTCGACCGCGCCGATCACGCGTGCCCGCCCGGGCGTCTGCAGCGTCAGCGAGCCCGCCGCGCCCAGATTGGAATTGCCCGCCAGCGTGAAGCTGTCGACGATCAGGTCGGTCGCCGCTGCACCGTTGGGCGCGTTGACGGTGATGTTCGTCGCGAACAGCCGCGTCATCTCGGTCGCGTCGGCGTGATAGCCGTTCTGTGTGCCGTTGCCGCCGACGAAGGAGGGCGCGGCGCCATTGTTCGTTAGCGTCAGGCTCTGCGTGGTGCCCGCGGTCCCGACGCGGCCTTGTCCGACAATCACGATGTCGTTCGACGCTAGCGCAATGCGCGGACCGCTGACGATGCCATCCACCTGAATGGCGCCGCTTGCGGTCGCGTTGAGGTCGCCGCCCGCCGACAGGTCGGTGAGGGCGATGCTGCCGCCTGTCGCCGCGAGATCGGCGCTGCCCGCCACGCTGCCGCTTGCGATCGAAAGATTGCCGGTCGAGCGGATCAGCGCGTTGCCGACATTGGCGGTAAGCGACGCAAATTGCATCGCGCCGCCGCGAATGTCGATGCTGTCGCCGCTTGCCGTGATCGGCCCGGCGGCGTTGAGCGCATCGACGCCGACCGCGCCGCCGCTGCTCGTGAGGGTGGTCGTCCCGCCCACGGTGATGGCGCCGAAATCGATGGCATCGACGGCCGTCAGCGCGAGATTGCGGCCCGCAGCGATGGCGTCGCCGCTGATCGCACCCGCCGAAGTCGCGACGATGTCGTCGAACGCGTCGAGGTTGGTGAGCACTGTATCACCCGCCTGGGTGCGGATGCTGCTGTCGCCGCCGGTGATGCCGAGGCCCAGCGTCGTGCCGCCGTCGAGAGCGAGTGTCGTTGCCGCCGACAGCAGGATATCGTCGCCCGCCGACAGGTTCGCCGCGTCGATCGACGCCGCCGACGACGTGATGTTGATGTCCGACCCGTCGACGCTCGACGTGCCTTCGCCCTGGCCGATGGTGAAGCCGCTTCCCGCCGTATAGTTGATCAGGAAGCCGTCGAGTCCGGTGCCGTTGGCGTCGAGCCCGTTCGCGATGATCGCGCCGGTGGCACGGACGTCGATGTCGTCACCCGCCGTGGCGTCGGTCAGATTGGCGGTCGTACCGGCAATAACGAGCAGATCCTCGCCCGCCGTCACATTGGTGAGCGTGGCGGCCTGTCCCGCGTTGACGCCGAACATGCGCGCCGCACCGCCGTTGGTCAGCGTGGCGTTGCCCGCGGCATCGGCGAAAACATTGCCGTCGGCGATCGCGCCGGTTGCCGGATCGACATAGCCGCCATTGGCCGTCGCCGACGCGTTGATGTCGGCGCCCGAGGTGAGCCGGATATCGCCGCCCGAGACGTAGCTGCCGCCGATATTGCCCACCGCATCGACAACGATCGAGCCGGCGACATCGGCGCCGCTGATGCTTACCGCACCGCCGGTGCCGGTCGCGAACAGCGGCCCTGCGCCAGTGACGGGGCCGGTCAGTGCGATGCTGTTGCCGGAGAGGTTGATCGAGCTGCCCGCGTCGATCGATCCGCCGGCGATGCCTTCGGCCCCAAGCGCAGTGCCCGAGGCGTTGAGCGTGACGAAGCCGCCCGCGCCGATGTTCGCGAACTGGATCGATTCCCCGTCGACCGAGACATAGCCGCCGGCAGTGGAATTGCCGAGGTCGACCGCGCCGGGCGCGGTGATGATGATATTGCCGCCGGTGATGATCGAATTGAGCCCGGTGCGGAAACTCGCCGCGCTGGCGATGAAATCATTGTCCGCTTCGGCATGTTCGACGGATCCCGCACCGCTTGCGGTCAGGAAAATATTGCTGCCCTGCAGGCGATCGACGCCGATCGGGCCGTCGGTCGCGGTCAGCGACAGGTCGCCGCCCGCAACCAGGAACGAGCCGATGGCGCCGCTGATGCTCGATCCTGCGGTCGCAGTGAAATCGCCGCCGGTGCGGATCGTCGGCGGCGTGCCTTCGCCGAAATCGTGGCGGATATCGATCTGGTCGCCGGCTTCGATGGTCAGGTTGCCCGTTATGTCGAACGATCCTGCGGCCTGCCCATAGACGCCGACCGAGCCGTCGCTGCGCAGCGATGCGTTGCCGCCGACATTGATCGTGCCATCGGTCGTCGCGACGAAGATACCGCTTGTCGCAATGTCGGTGTCATTGTTCGTCGGATCGGAGATGCCGTGGGTTTCGGCATCGAGGCTGGCGAAGTCGATCGTGCCGTCGGTGCGGATCTCGATCCGGCCAGCGAGCGCGCCGCTTGCGACCAGCGTCGTGTCGCCAAGGTCCATCGCGCCGGGGCCCGATTGGGTTGCCAGCGCCTCGATGACGATACGCCCGCCGCGGTCGGCGAAGATCGCGCCGTTTGCGCCATTGCCGCCGTTGCCGCCCGCGTCGACATTGCCGTCGCCGCCGATGCCGCCGTTGCCCGATGTGCCCGCCACGCTGATGTTGACCGGCGCACCCGCCGAACTGACCGTGCCGCCATTGGCAAGCAGATGGACGACGCCGCCCGAGCCCGCCCCGCCATCGCCGCCATCGCCGCCGGTGCTGCCCGGTATTTCACCATTGAAGGCGCCGTTGCCGCCATCGCCGCCGGTGCCGCCGCTCGCGAGCGTGACCGGCCCGCCATTCGCGCCGGCGAGGGTGAGCGTCGCATTTTCGCTCGCGATGGCTTCGATCGTGCCGCCGGTGCCATCGCCGCCCTTGCCGCCATCGGGGCCGACGGGGTTCAGGAAGAAGGTGGAATTGCCGTCGCCGCCGCGTCCGCCGGTGCCGCTGGCCAGGAAGTTGGCCTGGGTGATCGACGCCGCGCCGTTGGCGCCCGTCGCCTCGACGCGCGCGCTGCCGCCGGTTGCTGCGCCGCCGTCTCCGCCCGCGCCGTCATAGCCGGTTCCGCCGCCGCCGCCGAGCGCCGTGGCGTCGAGCACGACGCCGAGCGGTCCGGCGTCGAAATCGGTCACGATCAACTGGGCAAGGCCGCCCGTCGCCGCGCCGCCGTCGTTACCGACCGAGCCATAGCCGCCAAGCCCGCCCGACGCCGCCGCGCGCGCCGTCAGCGTGTTGGCGACCCCGACCGCCGCGGCGAGGTTGATCGTCGCCGTCCCGCCGGTGCCGGATCCGCCGCGGCCGCCGACGCTGATACCCGCAGGCGCGCCGAAGCTGCCCGAATCGTAACTGTTGCCGCCATTGCCGCCGATTCCGCCAGCGTCCGCGATCAAGTTGCCGGTGTCGATCGATCCGTCGGTGACGGTGATCGATGCCTGACCACCCGTGCCCGCACCGCCATCGCCGCCGTTGCCGACCGCGACGCCGATGCTGCTGAAATCGCCGCCACTGCCGCCGCGGCCACCCGCATAGGCCGCCAACGTGCCGGTATCGATCGCGATCGGTCCGTCGATGACGATCGTCGCGGTGCCGCCCTGTCCATCGCCGCCATTGCCCGCAGGCTGAACCGGGTTCGAGAAATCGTCGTAGCCATAACTGCCTTCGCCGCCGAAACCTTCGGCATAGGCGGCTGCGGTCGATGCGCCGAAGCTGCCGCCCGACAGGGTCATGGTCGCGGTGCCGCCGATACCGTTGCCGGTGCCGGTCAGCGTCGAGCCGCCATATCCGTTGGCGGTGATCGACATGTCGCCGAAGCTCGCGTCGCCGCCGGTCTGCGTATAGCTGATTGTGCCGCCCTGGCCGGTGCCGCTACCGGACCCGGGTTGGCCGCCGAAACCGTTGGCCGACAGGGCGAAGCGGCTTGCGCTCAGCGTGCCGTCGCTCAGCGTGATCACGACATCGCCGCCGACGCCATTGGCCGCGCCAGTGCCCGCTCCGCCGGGCGATTCGACATTGCCATAGCCGCGCCCCTCGGCATCGGCCGCAAAATCGCCGAGCGTCATCGTGCCGCCGTTCAGCACCTCGATCAGCGCATAGCCGCCGAGGCCCACCGGGATCGCGCCACCGGCGGGGTCGGTGTTGCCGCCCGAATAGCCGCCCATCGACAGCCGGATCGTTCCGGCCAGATCGATCGTCCCGCCGTCGGCGTGAAGCCCGATGAAGCCGCCGAAACCGTTGGCACCGCCAACGCTGTAGCCGCTCTGTCCATCGGCATTGAAGCTGCTTAACTGGCTGGGGTCGGTGGCGCTGATGCTGCCGCCGCCGCGGGCGAAAAGGTCGATGTTGCCGCCTTGTGCGGCGCCGGTCGCGCCCGCCGAATTGGCCGAACTGCCGTTGGCGGTCAGATAATAATAGCCGGCACCGACCGATCCGCCGTCGGCGTTGATGAGGATGTTGCCGCCGTCGCCCGTTCCGCCGCTCGTCGCCACCGTGAAGCCGCCGAAGCTGCCGCCGTCGGCGGTCATCTGCAGCATGCCGTCGGTGGCGATCGACCCGCCACTCGTCGCGTCGATGCGGACGCCGCCGCCCTGGCCGTTGCCGATATTCTCGCTGCTCGAAACGACGCCGCCGGCGTCGAGCTGGATATAGAACGTGCTGTCGATCGTTGCACCATTGCTGGCGGCGACGGTGACTGTGCCGCCTAGCGAATCGCCCGACACGCCCGTATCGCCGCCCGAACTCGAGGCGCCGCCATTTTCGCCGTTGGCGAGAACGATCAGCGAGTTGAGATCGAGGGTGAAGGCGCCATCGGCCGACACCGACGCATCGCCGCCGGTACCGTCGCCGCCCTGCGGCCCCGTGTCCGCATTGGCGCCGCCACCGAGGCCGCTTGCCGACAGATAGAGGTTCCCCGGCGCGATCTGGGTCGAATCGTCACCGTTCGCGCTGAAGGACGCGGTGCCGCCGACGCCGTTTCCGGCGGAAGCGGAGAAGATCGATCCGCTGGAACTCGACTGGCTTCCGCCGCCAAAACCCTGCGCATTGATGTCGGTCGAACTCGATATGAAGGTCGTGCCGGGCCCGCCAGCGGTGATCCGCGCCGTCCCGCCTGCGCCGTCGCCCGAGCGGACAAGGCCGGTCTCGCCCTGACCATCGGCGGTCACGCGAACGAAGTTGCTGGCCTGAACCGTGGCGCCGTCGGATATATCGAGCGTGGCTGTGCCGCCCTGGCCGTCGCCACTGTCGTCGGTGACGGTAGGACCGCTTTGCCCGACATAGGCGCCGCCGCCGAGCGCGCCAGCATCGACGATCAACGAGCCGACATTCATCGCGCTTCCGGGACCGCTGACGCTGATGCTCGCGGTTCCGCCGATGCCGGTTCCGCCAGCGCCGCTGTCGGTAAATCCGCCGAGGCCGCGCGCGCTGACCGTCACGCTATTGGCCGACACGCTGCCGCCGTTAAGGACGGTCAGACTGGCATTGCCGCCCTCGCCAACGCCGGTCACGACATTGGCATCGCGCGAGGCCGACACGAGGATGTCGGTACCCGCCGCCAGCTGTCCGCCGTCGACGGTGATTGCCGAGGCCGCTTTCGAACGGACGATGAACTGGCCGGTCGCGCCGACGGCCTGAACCGCGCCGACGTTGATCGTCGCGCTGTTGTCGCCCTCGAACAGGGCATTGCCCTCCACGAGAATCCGGCCAAGCTGCGGCGGCGGGACGAAGGCTCCGCCGACCGGCGGAATCGTATCGATGGGCTGGCCCAGAAAATCGCCGCTGGCGTGCGCGAAGGTGCGGCTGCGGAACAGCGTGTCGTTGACCGTGATATTGGCGCCGACGCTGCTCGCCGGCGCGGTGTCGATCGCCCCACCGGTAATGTTATAGCCCGCCGACAGGACGACTGCGCCGTCGGAATCGGTCACAGCCGAAACGGCGTCCTGATAGCCGATCTGGCCCGACACGAGCATCGATACGGCGTCATTCTTGGGAATGGCGACCATATAGATGCGCTGGGCGCCGCCGCTGACCTGCTGTTCCGGTCCCGTCGTGACGCCGCTGTGGCTGATGACCTGACCGCCCTCGGCGCCGGTCAGGACGTTGATGTCGAACAGGCCCGCGTTAATGCGGATGTCGGCCTGTTCGGCGGCGACATAGGCCGCGGACCCGTTGACGTTGACGATGCCGTCCTGGACGATGCGCGGGGCAACGAGCGCGATATAGCTGCCGCCCGCCGCGCCGGTATCGGCGAGGATCGAGGCGCCTGCGTCGATGCGGATCGCGGCGGTGCTGCCCGACGCGCCGCGAAAGCGAATTTCGCCGGTCGGTCCGAAAAGACCGCCGGTCGTGTCGATATCGTTGGCGGTGAGGAGAAGGCTGCCGACGTTGATCGCACTGCCGCTGTTCATCAGGATGCCGCCGGCGTTGTAGAACCAGATGCTGCCGCCCTGCGCGCCCGTCGCCGTATCGGTGCTGTTGATCGTGCCGCTCAGCGCGATCTGCCGGCTCAGCGACCCACCCGATCCGTTCACGAAGCGGTTGAGCACGACATAATTGCCGTTGCCGCTGAAATTCCAGACGTTGCCGGCCGGCAGGAAGTCGATGTCGCCGCCGGTCGGAGCGTTGTCGGTCGGAACCCAATTGATGATCGTCTGCGCTCCGCCGGTGGTCACGGTTGTCGCACCGGGTCCGGGCGGCGAGATGGTCGCACTTCCGCTCACGACGGTGCCCGTCCCGGCGACCTGCGCCAGCGCCGGCCCGCCATAGGCAAGCGCGGCAAGGCCCGCGGCAATCGCGCAGCCCTGCAACAAGTGGCGCTTCGCCGAGCGTGCGGCGGGAATGCTGGTGTTTGCGGTCTTTCGCATGGCGATCGTTTCCGGTTCGAATTGCATGATCAACGAGCCCTCACACCAAATTGCGTCGTCAGGGACAGCAGGAAGCGCGGATCGGGCTTTTGCGCCATCAGCGCCGGCCGGTTCAGCGGCACCGCGACGGTCATGTCGAGCCGGCCGAGCGTCCCGTAGGCAAGCCGCACGCCGCCGCCGGCCGAGAACAGCTTTTGCGGGTTCAGGCCGTTGAAGCTGCTGTCCTTGTTCCAGACCCATGCCGCATCGAAAAAGGCGAAGGGCTGGATGGCGAGCGCCTTGGTATTGGCGGGGACGAACGAGCCGTAGCGGGCCTCTGTCGTCACCGCGACGCCGCTGTCGCCGATCACCGTGCCGGGGTCGAAACCGCGTCCGACGGTGAAATTGCCGCCCGAAAATTCTTCATAGGCGACGAGAGGATCGCTCGCCCATTGTGCGCGCGGCGCCACCGACAGGGTGAATTTGGGGGTCGGTCGCCAGTCGGCCTGGGCATTGGCGCGCAGCACGAAGGCGTCGGGCTTCGCCTCGATCCGGGTCAGCGGAACCGCACCGGGCAGGAAGCAGGCGGTGCCGCCGGGGCCGCAGTCCTTGCTGGCGCCCAGGAAATCGACGCCCTGGCGCGCTTCGAGCGAGGCGCCGAAGGCCCAGCGCGGTTCGGCGGGGGTGTAGCCGTGTCGGCCCGCGATCGATGCGGGATCGGTCCAGTTGCCATCCATGTGCAGGTTGAAGACGCGCACGCGGTCGCGGTTGAGGGGGACGCCGCCGATGGCGATGTCCTGATCGATGATGTCGAGCCCGCCGCCGATCTGAATTCGCTTCGCCTGCGTCAGCACGAGCGGATAGCCGGCGAACAGGCTGATGATCTGCGTATGCGATTTCAGCGGCAGCGTCGCGACATCGGGGCGCGTCCACGCATAGGTATAGCTGCCGCCAAGCCGCAGACCTTCGCCGCCGACGCGCATTTCGTGCGACAGTTGCAGCACCTGTTGTTCTTCGAAATCGGCGGTCGAATAGAGGCTGACGGTCGTCAGGTCGCCCATGCCGGTCAGGCCGGCGGCGCGCGCGCGGACCATGCCGCCCCAGCGGCCCACGTCGTGCGATCCGAAATTCTGGATATTGGCGTCGAAAGCGAAAGGCGTGCGCGTGACCGTAACCTCGCCGATCACTTCGCCGGGCGCATTGCCGGGACGCAAGGTCAGCCGGGCATCAAGGCCGGGGATGTCGCGCGCGAGGAGCAGATAGCGCTCGGCATCCTCGACGTTGAAGATCGGCGCATCGTCGAGGTGCGCGAGATAGCGTTGCAGCAGCCGCTCGTTGCTGCCGGCATCGCCGCGCACTTCGACGCGCGCAAGGCGTGCCGAGAGAATGTCAAAGCGGACGATGCCGTCGCTGATTGTCTGAGGCGGGACGCGCACCGCGGCGAGATAGCCCTTGGCGCGCAGCAGCGTCGCGGCGCGGTCGCGAATGTCGCACACGACCGCGATCGGCAGATCCTGGCCGACCTTGTCCGACCAGGCGGGCGCGAGCATGGCGGTGTCGATCCCCGGCGCGGCGGAGAATTCGGCGCTACGCAGCGTCACGCGGACATTGGCGAATTCGGGCGCGGCGAGCGGGCAGGGGGCGTGTTCGATGCTGTCGTCGGCAGACACGACGCGCTCGCCCGTCGGGGCGATCGGCGGCGGTGCGCTGCGGTCGATTTCCTCGCGCGTCGGGACCGGCGGCGCGCTTTGCGCCAATGCGGCGGCTGGCGCCATCAAGGCGGCGATCGCCACCGAACCGGCGAGCGCCGCACCGAAACCTGTCCTGTCGCCCTTGACCGTCATATTACCCCCAACCCCGAGCGCAGGCGTTTTCGAACGCGCTCCAGCGATCCTGCGGCCCCCACGGGCAGCTAGACCAATTTATCGACCCAAGGAAAGGACTTGCGGCTCTATCCGGCCGCATAGTCTGCAACAAATATCAGACCGGCGCGGCCCCTTCAATGCCCGCCAGCCGTGCGTTCAGCCGCCGCTCGCTTCGGCTTCCGCCATCGTGTCGACGAGCCGGTTGAGCTGCGGGGTGCAGCCCTTTGCCATCAGCGCATCGACCGACGCGTCGGGGGTCGCGGGCACCTCTCCCATCGGCTTGAAGCGGATGGTGACGGGGGCGCTGAGCCCGCCGCCCGACAGGCGGTAATCGACGTCATATTTGACGGGCATCGCATCGGACGGCCATTTGCGGAAATTGGCGCCGACGACGAAGGCAACGGTCTGCGTCTTGCCGTCCTGTTCGATCTTCAGAAGCTCGTCGGTGTCCATATAGGGGCGCCACAGCATCAGCGTCGCGGGATCGGCGACGCAGAAGGTGCCGGCTTCGCGATAGTCGATGAACCACAGGTTCGGCGCGCGCAGTTCGGCGGGCTTGGGTTCGTCGGGACCGCGCGAAAACCCGCCGCGCGATCGCATCGACGGGCCGCTGGCGAGCATCCGCGTCACCGCGCTGCCCATTGTCTGGTTCGACTGGATCGGGCCGCTGGCGCCATAGGTGCCGGGCCCCGACAGGGTGCGCGTCTTGCCGCCCTGCATCAGCACGATCTTGTCGCCCGCCACCAGGGTCAGCTTGTCGCTGGCCTTCAGCTTCGCGCCGGTCGGATATTTGGACGCCGACGGACCGGTCGATCGCACGACCATCGATTGCGCCGCGGCGGTGCCGGCAACCGCGAAGGCAATGGCGGCTGCGGCGGTGGTCAGGCCCAGGCGGCGGGTCCGGAAGTCAGGACAGGACATAGCTTTCTCCCTTGTCGGTATCGTTCAGGCGTTCGATCAGGAACATGATGGACAAATCCTTACCCCATTCGGCCGCCAATGCTGTGGCGCAGGTCACATAGGCCTTTTTATCGCCTGCCGCATGCGCGGCAACCAGCGCGGCGATCGCGGCGCGCTGATCGGGGCTGAGGTCGGCGCGGGGGGTGAAGACGTCGACCGGCTGCGCCCGCCCGCGCAGCGTCACCCGGCCCATCGGCACCAGATCGTCGCGCCCCGAACGCTCGGCGGCTTCGGCCGAGATGAGGACGCCGGTCTTCAGGCTCTTGTTCGCCGCCTCCAGCCGCGAGGCGGTGTTCATGCTGTCGCCGAGCGCGGTATATTGGATGCGGTCCTCGCCGCCGAAATTGCCGACGATTGCGTCGCCGACGTGCAGGCCGACGCGCGTCATGCCGATCGGCGGCACGCCCTCCGCCATGTCGACACGAAAGGCTTCGCCCGCCTGGTACATGGCGACCGCCGCCGCCGCGGCGCGCGCGCCATCGTCGGGGCGGCTGATCGGCGCGCCCCAGAAGGCGACGACCGCGTCGCCGACGAACTTGTCGATCGTCCCGCCATGCTCGAGGACGATGTCCGACAGGCGGTCGAGATATTCGTTGAGCAGCCGCGCCACCGTCTCCGGCGTCACCGCATGGCTGAGCTTGGTAAAGCCTTCGAGGTCGGTAAAGACGCAATAGATGTTGCGCCGTTCGCCGTGCAGCGAAAGCTGGTCGGGATCGCGCATGATCTGCGCGGCGACATCGACAGGCAGATATTTGCCGAGCGCCGACTGCGCGAAGGCGCGCTGACGCGAGCCGATGGTGCGCGCCGCGGTGCCGACCGCGGCATAGCCGAGCAGCCAGCCGACCGCCCAGCCGAAGGCGGGCAGGGTCGTCGTGTCGATGCCGTGGCGGTGCAGCCAGAAAGGGAAGGCGACGAAGAAGGCAAGCTGCCCCAGAAAGGCGAGCGCTACCCAGCGTGCGCGCATGTCGATCAGGCTGGTCAGTCCCCCGGCGACGACGACGAGGATGGCCAGCACCCACAGCGACGGCCCCGGCACCGGCGCCGGCCAGTCGCCGTCAAGCTGCTGCGCCAGCATATGCGCATGAACCTCGAGCCCGATCATCGTTTCGTGAAGCCCGGTGATCGGATCGACAAAGCGGCTCATCGGCGTGTTGAACTGGTCGTTGTCGATGATGTCGCCGCCGATCAGGACATAGCGTCCGCGCACCAACTCGGCGAGGCCGGAGAGCATTTCATCGTCCATCGGCACCGCAAATGTGTCGATCGGAATGTTGGCGAAGACCGGCTCCTCCTGTCCGGCATTGGCGCGGGCCGGAAGGAGGAAGCGGATATTGCCCTGATAATCGGCGTGGGCGGCGTCGACCGGCGCCAGCGCATTCGCCATCAGCGGCGGCAGAGTCTTCGGCCGGTCGGGCCAGCGGCGGATCACGCCGTCGCCATCGGTGCGGAACAGGACGCTCGTCGGCCGGGTCTTGTCGGTGCGCACGTCGGCGATGAAGGACTGCAGGAATTTTTGCTGTTCGTAGAAGATTGTGTTCGGATTGCTCGCCTGTTCGGCGTAGGCGAGCCAGGTCGGCGTCGTCATGGCGCGCAACTGCGTCTTCAGCAGATCGTCGTCGGGGCGCGGCGAATCGAAGGCGATATCGATGCCGATCGCTTTCGCGCCCATGCGGTCGATATTGGCGAGTGCGCGCGCAAGCAGCGTCCGGTCGAGCGGCGAGCGGATGCCGGTATTGAACAGCGTTTCGTCATTATAGGTAATCATGACGATGCGTTGATCCTGCGCGACGTGCGGCGCCATCAGGGTCGCGCGCGCATCGTAGAGCGCGCGTTCGGCGTCGTTGACGAGCGGCATGTCCCAACTGAAGCGCGCGAACAGCGTCGCGACGATCAGGAAGAGGATCGTCGCGGCCATCCGCGACGGGCCGAGCTGCATGACCAGCCGCCGGATCCGCTTGCGCAGCGGGATCGCCGCCGGGCCGTTGGCGGCCGGCATTGCGTCGGGCGCGGCGTCCGGGGCGATGCTCGCGGTCATCGGGTCAGCGCGCCGCGCGTCCGGTCGAAACTCCGGCGGCGGGGGCGGTGGCGGTCGTCGTGGGGAGGCCGTGCAGCAGCGGCTGCGCGCCGTCGCCGATGATCGCGAACCCGGCCCAATAATAGGGGTGCGAGGTTTGCTGGTCGTTCATCAGCTGGCTTTGCGTCGTCCAGAGCGCGTCTGCGACGCTTTCGCCTTGCGGTGCGGCGAACAGGCCGCCGATCAGCCGCTTGGTTGCGTCGAAATCGTCGGGCGCCGGCCAGTGGCTTGCGATGACCGAACGGCCGCCGGCACCGATGAACGAGCGGACGAGCCCGTCGAGCGCGCTGCCGCCGCCGCTGGCGACGCCGGCCTCGCGCGTTGCGGCGACCGAGGCGGCGCCTGCGGTATCGCACGCCGACAGGATCACCAGGTCAGCGTCGAGCTTCAGGTCGAAAATTTCCTGGAACGTGAGCAGGCCGTCCGAATCCTTGTCGCCGAACGAGGTGACGAGGGCAGGGCGCGCCGGGCAGGACGGCTTCGGCGCGGTGACGAGGCCGTGGGTCGCAAAATGGATGATGCGATAGTCGCTAAGATCGCCGCGCTCCTTGACCGCGGTATCGGTAAAGGCGCCGCCGGTGAGCAGGGTCGAGCTGTCGCGCCCGATGGTGCTGCTGGCGGTCACGAGCTCCGCCGCCGAGATCGGACGCGCCCATTGCGAGGCGCTCCACTGGCAGGTGCCGTCGACGCTGTCGCTCGCCGCGCCGCGGGTGCCGAGCGAGGGCAGGACACCGCCGGCGAGCGGCAGATTTTCGCCAAGCCCGAAATATTGCCGCCGCGCGGTCGACGGCGGCGCCTGGCGCGCGTTGCGAAAAGCGAGCGCCGATACTGCGGTGCTCGGCCGGGTCGAGCGCCCGAGCCAGGCGATGCCGCGCATGTCGAAGGGGTCGGCGGCGGGATCATTGACCCGCTGCTCATAGGCGGCGAGCCCGGTGTCGGAGGTGATGAGCAGGTTGACCGGCAGTTTCAGCATCGCGCCATCGGGTTCGAAGACAAGATGCTTGATCGCCGGCAGCCGGTCGGCGGCCGGGCCGAACAGCTGGACATAGAGTTTGCGCGCGGTGGCCGCGTCGAACGGATAAGTGACGCGGCGCCCGTTTTCGACCGTCGAAATCGTCGAGCGGATCGCATCGACGGCGTTTTCTAGGCCGTCGGCGTCGATGTCGGCGCGCCAGAGCTGGGCATTGCCCGGCTCGATCAGCATCGCATAGACAGCGTCGCCGACGACGAGCATCTTCAGATAGGCTTCGTCGGGGCGCAGTACCTGCTGCAATTCGCCGAGATCGAGCTTGCCCGACGATACGACGCGATATTGCGGGAACGCCGACAGTTTGGCGACGGTTTCGGCCTGCTGGAACGACAGATTGTCAATCTGTGTCTTCACATCGGCGAGCCGTGCGACGACCTCGCCGGTCGCGGGGAGCTGGATCAGGCGCGCTTCCTCGATCCGCGCGCGTTCGATGTCGCGATTGAGCGTCGTCGCCTGACGGAACAGCCGGGCGCCGTCGCCGTCGCCGCCCGACAGTTCGCGCGCCAGCACAGCCTGCGTATCGGCGACGCCGGGACGAACCTGGAGCTGGCTGGCGACGAAGAAATCGGCGACGGCGGCGGGATCGGTCGGCGCGCGTGCCGCAAGCAGGCGGTAATAGGGCGCCATGATATTCGCCATGCCGGTCGACGACCGCTGCGTGTCGGCGAGCGCCTTTACCACCGCGTGATAGAGGGCGAGCGCCTCGTCGTCGCGGCCCTGGCGGGTCAGGAAGGCGGCGTAGCGCGCGCGCGCCGAAGCGAGCGCATTGGTTTCGGGATATTCGATCGCGAGCGCATCGACCGATTCGCGGAAGCGCGCATCCGCCGCGCCCATGTCGCCCAGTGCCTCTTCGGTCAGCGCAAGCTCGCCGAGCATCTGCGAACGCAGCCGGACGATCGAAGTGACACGCCCCTGCCGCACGGCCAGCGCGTCGGTCAGACCCTTGAGCTGGAGCTGCTTGGCGGTCTTCGCATCGCCGCGGAGGCGATCGACGGTGCCGAGCAGATGCGTCGCCTGTGCGTCGATGATCTGCGCGCGCTCGAGCGGGCTCAGACGCTCGCTGTCCGATGTCTGGCGGATGGCGCGGGCGTTGCTGCCGCTGTTGACCCCCGCGGTGATCGCAGGGGTCAGCGTGACGCTGCCGTCGGCGGTTTCGATCGACGCGGTGGTCGGCGGCACCGGACGCTGCAGGATTTCGGCGGCGCGCGCATAGTCGCGCTGGTTGAGCGCATCGATCGCCTGAAAATTGCGCCGCAGCCGCAATTGCACCGGGTCGCTCGTCGGGATCGCATCGACTTCGGCGAACAGGCGCGCGGCTTCAGCAAATTCGCCGAGGTTCGATTTCTGGAGCGCGCGGTTAAGCGTGAATTCGCTCGGGTCGATGTCGCCGGTCGACGCATCGTTCGCGGTGCGGCGCGACAGCGCTTCGAAAAATTCGGCCGCTTCGGCATAGTCGCCGCTGTGGTTGCGGCGATAGCCTTCGGCGAGCGCCCGGTCGAGGTCGATCGTCCCGGCGAGCGTGCGCGCAAAGCCTTCGTCGCCGCCGCCAACCGATGTGGTCGCGACCTTGATGACGCCCGGTGCGACCTTGTGCTGGCGGATCGACTGGAGCGCGAGCGTCAGCGCGTCGCCATAAGCGGCAAAGCCTTCGGCGGTGTAGGCGGTCGCGCCGTCCATTTCGATGCGGCTTGCCCATTCGACGCTGCTGCCCTTGATCGTGCAGCGCCCATCGGCGCCGCAAACGATGTTCGGATCGCGCGCCGCCGCCAGCCGCTGCGCCGCCTCGGCTTCGCTGGCACGCAGCGCGCGGATATAACCGACGGGCTGGCTCGCGTCGCGGCAGACGATCACCCAGGCGCGGTCGAACATGCCCTTGACGACGGCGTCGCGGACCGTCGCCTGCACCTCGCACAGCGAGCCACCCTGGCTGCCGATCGAAAAGCTGTCGCGGAGCGTCGGATCTTCGCCTTGCGCCCAGACCGGGACAGGTGCCGATGCGGCGAGCAGCGCCAGCAAGGACAGGCGAAACGCAGGTCGTACGGTCATCACGATATTCCCCCAGGGTCACGGCATCGGGCACCTGGCCATATGGTTGGCGGCAAGGCGCAGTCTGTTGCTGCGGTACGACCCATTCCCGTTGCGGCGGACCCTAAACCCCTTGTGGCGAAAAGGGAAGTGATCTGCCGCACAGGCGGCTTGCGCGCCGGGGCGCGGCCACCTATCTGCCATCCCGACAGGGTCAATTTCCAAAAGAGGGTGAAATGAGCGGATTCGACGATCGTGAACGGGCTTTCGAGGCGAAGTTCGCCCGCGACCAGGAGGTGCAGTTCCGCATCACCGCACGCCGCAACCGCCTGCTCGGCGAATGGGCCGCCGAGCGCATGGGGCTGACGCCCGAGGAAACCGACGCCTATGCCAAGGCGGTCGTGCAGGCCGATTTCGAGGAGGCCGGCGACGAAGATGTGATCCGCAAGCTGGCTGGCGACCTGACCGCCGCCGCGGTCGAGATCAGCGACGCCGAAATCCGCTCGATGCTCAACGAAAAGACGGCCGAGGCGCGCCGCCAGTTCATCGACACGCAGAACTGATCGCGGAACCAGGCAGGACATCCGGCATGGGCATGCGCGAATCCGATTTGCGGGCGATGATCGAGGCGGCGCTTCCCGACGCGGAGGTGACGATCACCGATCTTGCCGGCGACAATGATCATTATGCGGCGCATATCGTCAGCGAATCCTTTCGCGGATTGAGCCGCGTCGCGCAGCACAAGGCGGTCTATGCCGCGCTCGGCGGGCGCATGGGCGGCGAACTTCACGCCTTGCAATTGACCACCGCCATCCCTTCATAGGGGTATGACCCCAATGCGGCGCGCCCGCGCCCGTGCCGGAGACCTGTTATGACCGAAGCCACCCACGACCGCATTGCCAAGCTGGTCGCCGACAATCCCGTCCTGCTCTTCATGAAGGGCACGCCGCTTTTCCCGCAGTGCGGCTTTTCGTCGCGCGCCATTGCGATGCTCGACCGGCTTGGCGTCGAATATGCCAGCGTCGATGTGCTGCAGGACATGGGAATCCGGCAGGGCATCAAGGAATTTTCGGACTGGCCGACGATCCCCCAGCTCTATGTGAAGGGCGAATTCGTCGGCGGCAGCGATATCATGATGGAAATGTGGGAAGCCGGTGAGCTGCATCAGCTCGTCAACGGTCTTCCCGCGCGCGCCGACTGACATGACGCAGACCATCGGCTGACCGGCCGGGCCGGCGGTATAGACCGCGCGCCCAGCTCGACCTTGCCTATTGCCAGTCGAAACGCAGCGGCGATTCGCGAAAGGCGAAGCGGTCGAGATGACGCGCGACCGCGCCCTTCAGTGCATCGAGCTGGCCTTCGGCGCTCGCATTGATGCGAACCGACAGCGCGGCTTCGCCGGCGTCGAAGGTGACCAGCCCGTCGCCGGGCCAGTCCGCTCCGCGCGCGTCGCGCGGAAAGGTCACGGTGCCGTGATCGGCGGTGAAGGCGACCGCCAGATTATGCTGCCAATGCTTGCAAAGCTGCTGCAGATATTTGCTCGCATGCGCCGTGGGGACCTGCGCGGTGGCGGTGTGGGTCATCTGAGCCTCCATCAAAGCCGCTCGATCTTCTGTGCCGCTTCGTCGATCCGCGCCACAATCTCGTGGAGCGTGGCTTCGTCGAGCTCGCGGTCGCGCAGCCGGTTCATCAATACGGCACGCAAATTGCCCATCGCCCGGCGCACTGAAGCGCTGTCGGTGCGCTGCTGCTCATCGCCGACCTCCGCCAGCCGCGCCAGCAGTTCGTCGACGAGCGCGGCATTGGCGTCGAGTTCGGCCTGACCCTCCGGCGTGATCGCGAAGAGCTTCTTGGCGCCCTCGCTGTCGGCGGCGGCAATCTGGCCCATGTCGTCGAGCAAGGTGAGGGTAGGGTAGATCACGCCGGGGCTGGGCGCGTAGGCGCCGCCTGTCAGTTCCTCGATCCGCCGGATCAGGTCGTAGCCGTGGCGCGGTTCGTCGGCAATCAGCCGCAACAGGACGAGGCGCAGTTCGCCGCTGTCGAACATCCGGCGACGCCGGCCGCGGCCCTCGTCATCGTGGCCGTGACGGCCGCCAAAGCCGCGCCCGCGGCCGAAGCCGGGTCCGAATCCGCGCCCGCCGTGTCGCATGCCATGGCGCATGCCGCATCCGCGATCGCCTCTATGTCCATGAAAGTGCATGTCTTTATCCTTCAGACTGTTTTTAGATAGCTCTAAGATATATCGTAAATAAAATTGCGCAAGGGGTTTTGCGATTTTGTGCGCGAGCGCTCTGTGGCCGGAGCGGCTATTTCCCTTGACTCGCTGCGGCTCGCCGCTATTAGGCGCCCCCGTGTTGTCAGGGTTCCGATCCTGGCAATTCCGTCCGAGACAGTTGGTGCGGGGGATTTGCTCCGCTTAATTTCCAGCCTAGACGGGGAACAGTCTTTTTCGGTCGCCCGCCTGTATCCAGGCGCCCGCGGCTTGACCGACCCCATCGGACATCGCCACGCAACGGACAGACGGGATGCGTCCTTTCTGGCCTTTGCGTTCGTTAGCCGCCCGGCGGCGCGCCCTGTTGCGCGCATCCGGGCACAGAGTGGAGAAACAGGCATGGATCGTGCTCAAAAAGCCGATGCCGTATCCTCGCTGAACGCTACGCTGTCGAATGCGGCTTCGGTTGTGATCGTTCGCAACCTTGGTCTTACCGTCGCCCAGTCGACGGTGCTTCGCCAGCAGATGCGCGACGCGGGCGCGAGCTTCAAGGTCGCGAAGAACCGCCTGGCCAAGATCGCGCTCGAAGGCACGCCCTACACCGGTATCAGCGATTATCTGACCGGTCCCACGGCTATTGCCGCTTCCACCGATGCGGTGGCGGCTGCGAAGATCGCCGTGGAATTTGCCAAGACCAACGACAAGCTTGAAATCGTTGGCGGCGGCATGGGGGATGTGGTCCTCGACGTGGAAGGCGTGAAGGCGCTCGCTTCGCTGCCGTCGCTCGACGAGCTGCGCGGCACGCTTATCGGCCTGCTTCAGGCTCCGGCCACCAAGGTTGCCCAGATTGCGGCAGCCCCGGCTGGTCAGCTGGCGCGGGTCTTTGGTGCCTATGGCGCCAAGGAAGCGGCATAAACCCTACCTACCCTTACCAATTCACCGGGCTATCCCGGTTCTGATGGAGAATGAAAATGGCTGATCTTGCTAAGATCGTTGAAGACCTGTCGGCGCTGACCGTTCTGGAAGCTGCTGAACTTTCGAAGATGCTCGAAGAAAAGTGGGGCGTTTCGGCCGCCGCTGCTGTTGCTGTTGCCGCTCCGGCTGCTGGCGCTGGCGCTCCGGCTGCTGAAGAAAAGGACGAGTTCGACGTCGTCCTGACCGGCGACGGTGGTCAGAAGATCAACGTCATCAAGGAAGTCCGCGCGATCACCGGCCTGGGCCTGGGCGAAGCCAAGGCGCTCGTCGAAGGCGCGCCGAAGGCTGTCAAGGAAGGTGTCAACAAGGCCGAAGCCGAAGACATCAAGAAGAAGCTGGAAGCTGCCGGCGCGACCGTCGAACTCAAGTAAGTTCGCTGTCGTTCGCAGCGGTTGCCGCCGGCTCCCGGCGGAACCATGGCGACGAGAAAAAGGGCGGTGCCTTGCGGCGCCGCCCTTTTTCCTTGCGCGACGAACAAACTTGGCGCGCGCGGCTAGTCAGCCTCTGGCTCAGCCCTTGGCGAAACCGGGGCGCAGGCCCGGGCGCGCGGGGCGGATATCGGGACGATGCACGTCCTGCTGCGCCGGGGCCGGTTCGGGACGCTGGGCGATGTCCCACGCGCTGGCCGGCTGGCGGCGCATATCCTTCTGTTCAGCGAGCAGCGCATCATAGTCCATCCGTTCGCGGCGGTCATAGAAGCGCGCGCGCTTCAGCCGCTTCTTGAGCGTCAGGAAGGGATTGTCCTCGCTCGGGCCGGCCATGGCCAGCGCCTCATGGCGGCCCATGCTGCCGTGCGGCGCGGTGGCGAATGCGGGCGCCGAACGCGGCTTGGCGGGCGGCGCCGTAATGACAGGCGCGCGATAGGCTTCGGGCGCAGGGGCCGCGACCGGCCCATCTTCGTAGCGCGTTTCCTCGACGACACCATCGGCGCGACGGCGGCGCATCAAGGCGAAGGCTGCGCCGCCCGCGAGCAGAAGAGCGGCGGCGCCGCCAGCGATTTCCCAAGGGAAGGCGTCGCCGCCGGCATCGGCGGGCTGCGCGACCACAGGATCTGCCGGTTCGGCAACCGGCGCCGCGAGCGGCGGCGTCAGTGCGCTATCTTCGGCGAGCGTCGATGCGGCTGCGGTAGCCGGTGCGGCTGGTTCGGTTGCGGGGCTGGCCGGGGCGGCCGCGGGCTCGCTGGTCCGCTCGGCCGGTGCGGCTTTCGCCTGACGTTCGGCGCGCGGCGCGGGGAGCGCCTCGGCCTGCGGTTCCGCCACCTTGGGCGTTGCTTCGGTAGCTGGGGGCGCGACGTCGAGCGGCTCACGGATGACCGGCGCAGGTGCGGGCGTCGCAGGCTGCGTCGTCTGCGGAGCCGGTGCGGCGACCGGCGGCACCATCACAACCGGCGGCGCGACGGGTTCGGGCGCCATCGCGGGGGGCGTGGTTTCGGCCGGCGCGGTCTGCGCAAAGGCGGCCGGGGTGGACAGGACCAGGAACGCGGCCATCGCGCTCGTGGCAGGGCGGAGGAGGGGGAGCTTCTTCGTCATAGTGAAAGGAAAACGAACCGCGCGTGAAAAGCGCTGCCAAATGACAGCGCTTTTCACGACGAGCCGTGGCGGCCCGGCGATTGGACGAAGATTCGGGGCGTCGGCGAACCGAGTCGGGGTTGCGACCGGCCGCCGCGCCGTGGCTCAGTCAGCGATCCAATTGCCATGAAAGCCGGGCGGGATCCGGTGCGGCAGATGGATTGCCGCTTGCGGCGCGCCGGTAAAATCGTCGGCGTTGAGGATGACGAGCTCGCTCGTCTCGTTGGTCATGTCGACCACCAGGCCGATCAGCCAGCCGTCATCTTCGGCCCCGGCGGCGCTGCGCGGGACGAAGACAAACTCGCCGGGGTGGCGTCCAGGACCGAAATCGCGCGCCTCGGTCACACCCTTTTCCAGATCGTGGCGGAACAGCCGGGTATCGGCGATCGCCATTTCGACCGCGTCACCGCCCGGAATGGCGACGCTGTAGATATAGCGATAGGGGCGGGTGGTCAGGCGCTCGTCGTAGCGCGGAAATTCCTGCGGATGATCGTGTACAACTGCGCGCGTCGTGGTCCCCGCCACCGGGTCGATCGTCCAGCGTTCCATGCGCGACCGTTCGCTGTCGGGGCCGCGCTTCGAGCGCGCGAACATCGTGTCGTGCGCGACGACATCGACGATGACCTTGCCGTCGGTGGTTTCGAACGCATTGGCGGGGTGAAAGACATAGCAGGGATCGACCGGCACCCACACCACCTCGTCGCCACGGCCTTTCCTGGGGAGGAGGCCGACGCGCGCGGGATGGGCTTCGTTCCACGCATAGGGAAAGCGATAGCCGGCGAGCAGCGATTTCATCGAAAAGGTGACGGGCAGATCGAACACCAGCACGTAATGTTCGGTGATAGCGCAGTCGTGAATCGACGGACCGTCGCTCACTGCGACCGCTTCCTCGCGGATCACCTGCGCCTTGTCGTCGAGCACGACGTGCCAGACCTTGTTCATTTCGTCGCCGCGGTAGGTGATCGCATGCGTCTCGCCCGTGAGCGGGTCATGATGCGGGTGCGCCGTGTAAGGGCCAGCGAGGGTGCCGTCGAAGGGGTTGTGGGCGATCGTCATGAGTTGATCGTCGAGTTCGACGGGCTTGCCGCCCGCCTCGACGATCGCAAAGGTGCGTCCCGCCAATCCGACGACATTGGTGTTGGGGGCATCGAAGCCGTCGGTGCGCGGGCCGGGGGGGATCGGCTCGCCGAGCTTTGCGCACGCCTCGGTCCCGCGCACCCAGCGGTTGCGATACCAGTGCGCCTTGCCGTCGCCGATGCGCAGCCCGTGGACCATGCCGGCGCCCGTGAACCAGTGGTAGCTCGCGGGATCGGGGGGGAGAGCCGGGTTGGGGCCATTGCGCAGATAACGCCCCGAAAGCGCCGCGGGAATGTCCCCGTCGACGCGCAGGGCCTCGATCGTCAATTCCTCGGTCATCGGTTTGTGGATGCCGGTCAGATAGGGATGCGCGTCGGTGGGGCGGGGCAGGCGCTTGCGGTTGAAATCGGCGACCTTGCCGATTCCTTTGGTGACCGCGCCGCGGATCAGCGTTTCCATATTGCTCGCCATGCCCTTCTCCTTTCGCTTGCGCGACCGACTCGCGATGTTTACAGTGCAAACATGATCGACGAAGATAACAGTGTCAACATGGAAAATGTCGATGCGGTGGCGACGCCGCGTGGCAAGGGCTATCATCATGGCGACCTGCGCGCTGCGGTGATCGCCGCCGGGATGAAGCGGCTGACCGAGGGCGACGATGCGGAACTCGGCCTGCGCGCGCTGGCGCGCGACGTCGGCGTCAGCGCGACCGCGCTTTACCGGCATTTCCCCGACAAGGAGGCGCTGCTCGACGCGCTGGCCGACGAAGGGTTGCGGCGGCTGGGGGCGTTGCAGGCGCAGGCGTGGCTCAAGGCGGGCGGCGGCAAGGCGGGCTTTCTTGCGATCGGTATCGCCTATGTCCGCTTTGCGCACGAAGACCCCGCTATCTTTCGGCTCAGCTTCACGCGCCAGATGCCCGAACGCTATCGCGAAGCGGGGACCGATGGCGGCGAAACCGCCTTCAACCTGCTGCGCGTCGGGGTGTCGCAGGCGCTGCCGCAGCTCGATGCGCCCGACGTCGCGGCGCTCCACGCCTGGTCATTGGTGCACGGGCTGGCAATGCTGATTCTCGACCGCCGGATCGAATGGGACGAAGCGCGGGTCGAACAGGTCGTCGCAATGACTTTCGGCGGGTTCGACTAACGCGATGATTTGCAGAGATTTCGCGCCCGTTCCCGGCTAAACAGGTGGCGATGTTAGCCATTTGTTTTCCAGTTTTTGCCAGATAACGGGCATGACGTGGACACTCCCCCCACGAGTAGAAGCGACGTTCTGGTCGCTGCTGATGGCGCTTGGCTATTTCATGCTCGCCAGCCTGTCGCTGCATGCGACGAAGGGGGAGGACAATATCGCCGCGATCTGGCCGCCGAGCGGCTATTTCCTGGCGTTGCTGCTGTTGATGCCGGGGCGCGCACGACCGGCGGCGATCGGCGCCGCAGCGGCGGCCAGCCTTGCCGCGAACATGCTGAGCGGGGCGCCCTTCCTGATGGCGGCGATTTTCACGCTCGCCAATTCGGTCGAGGCGGGGCTCGCCTTCTGGATCGTTCGCCGCCGCGAGGGCGAGGACCTCTCGTTCATGGTGCCGCGCGCCGTCGCCAGCTTCTGCCTTTCGGTGATCGTGGCCAGCATGGCCAGTGCCTTGATCGCGGGGGGCGGTACGATGCTGGCTTTCGGCGGCATCGGCCTCGACTTCTTCCTCTCGTGGATGACGACCGTGGCGCTCGGCATGCTGATCGTGGCGCCGCCGTTGATCATGCTGACGCGGCTTGTCGCGTCGAAGGCGCTCGACAATGCGACCATGCGCATGAAGATCGAAGCGATCTCGGTGCTCGCGCTTGCGGCGCTGATTACCGCGGTCAGCTTCGAACAATCGCACTTTCCGGCGACATTCCTTCCGGTCATCGCGGTGATCGTCGCCGCCTATCGCGTCGGTCCGTTCGGCGCCGCGGCCGGCATGCTCATCATCGCCGGCATCGCGGCCTGGCTGACCGGGCAGGGGCACGGGCCGGTCGCGGCGATGGAGGCCAGCGTCAAGGAGCAGGTCTTCTTCCTGCAATTCTATCTGCTGGCGCTTCAGTCGACCGCGCTGCCGCTCGCTGCATCGCTCGTCGTCCAGCGCCGGCTCGCCAAACGGCTCGAGCAGAGCAATCGCTGGCTGGTGCAGGCCGAAGCGGCTGCGCTGGTGGGCCATTGGCGCGTCGATCTGATGCGCTGGACGATCCACTGGTCGGACCAGACCTATCGCATCCACGGGCTCGAACCCGGCGCGCCGGTCAGTGTGACGACCAGCGTCGAGCAATATGTCGAAGAGGATCAGCCCGCGGTGAGGACGATATTGGAAGAGGCGGTGCGCACCGGCGAACCCTTCGAATATCAGGGACGGATCATCCGCGCCGACGGCGCGATACGCTATGTCAAATCGCACGGTTCGATCGAGCGCGGGCGCGGCGGGCGCAGCATCGGCATTTTCGGTACGGTGCAGGATGTCACCGCGACGGTCGAAAACGCCCGCAGCCTGGAAGCCGCGCGCAGCATCGCCGAAGAAGCGGCGAACACCGACATGCTCACGGGTCTGCCCAACCGGCGCTCGACACTCGCGCTGCTCAATCGTGCCTTGCTGGCGGCAGGCGAGGGCCGGACGCAACTCGCAGTGGCGATTTTCGACATCGATCATTTCAAGCAGATCAACGATCGTCACGGTCATGCAGTGGGCGACGAGGTCATCCGCTGGGTGGGGCAGCGCGCGAAGGCGACGCTGCGCGAAGAGGATGTCGTCGGCCGCTATGGCGGCGAGGAATTTGTGTGCATCTTTCAGGGGCCGAGCGCCCGGTCGGCGGAACTGGTCGCCGAGCGCATTCGGGCATCGATCGAAAAGGCCGATGTCGAGGCCGAAGGCCCGGCGCATGTCACGATCAGCATCGGCCTTGCGGCCTATGCCGCCGACGCCAGCGTCGAGGAATTGCTGCACCGCGCCGACAAGGCGCTCTATCTCGCCAAGCGCGAAGGGCGCAACCGGCTGCGCATGGCGGCCTGATCCGCGGACAAAAAGAAGGGCGCGAGGGATGTCCCTCGCGCCCACCTTTAACCAATCGCGCTGCGATCAGTTGGCTTCTTTTGCCGTCGCTTCCGCGGGCGCCGGATCGGCTGCCGCTTCGGCGGTCGCCGCGGGCTGCGCTGCAGCCTTGGCTTCGGCAATCGCCGCCGCAAACTGCTCGGCGGTGAAGCTCGTGGCCAGACCCTGCTGCGACTGGAAGAAAGCCGACTTCGGCAAGCGCATGTCGCCTTCGGCGGTCGTCAGCACGACGGCGTCGGCTTCGACAACCTTGACCTTGCCAACGATAGCGGTGCCCTTGGCGCTGCGGATGTCGGCGCCGGGGACGAGCGCGGCGTTCAGCGCCGCGGTGGCGGCGGCGGCCTGCTGGTCGAGCCAGGCGGTGAGCTGTTCGAGGGTCAGCGTGATCGCCGGGCCCTTGTCGGTTTCCATGAACGACGTCTTGGGCAGTGCGACCGACTTGCCATCGACAGTGATGACGACGTTGGGGTCGGCGACACTGGCAATCGGGCCGATCGCCTTGCCGGCCGAGTCATAGACCGTGGTGCCGGGCGCGAGGTTGATGGTCGGCGCCGCGGCGGGCGCGCTCTGCGCGAATGCCGGCGCGCCGGCGGCCATCGCGAGGCCGAGAGAGAGGGACGTGACAATGCCTGCGATCTTGCGCATAGCTTCTTTTCTCCTTGGTGGTTTTCGGATTGACATGGACCTTGAACGCATGCCGCGACGCGAAGGCCATGCCAAAGCTGCCGAACCGTGGCAGAGCCGCGACGAAGCGAGCCGCGGCGCGCAATCGGCACGGATATTCGCTGCGGGACGACGTCACGGAGCCGGCGGGCCTGATGCAAAGCTTGTATTGGGGGACGACAATTGACAGTGGCGGGCCCCGATCCTATATCCGCCTCACACCTTTCCGTCCGGGAAGCGGCCTGACTTTGCGCGGCAGGCAGCACGAATAGGGCGGTCGGGATTTCGAGATGCGTTGGAAAGCTGCGGTAAACCGGCAACGGTTGCCTGCGGCTTTTTTGCGTCTCTATCGCGCTCGCGAGTCGAATTTTTACAGGCGAGACAATCCTTTATGGCGACCAAGGCGAAGTCGGTGGGCAAGGCCCTCGAAGCAACCGCAACCAAGCGAATCCGCAAGCTGTTCGGCAATATCCACGAAGCCGTGGAAATGCCCAACCTCATCGAGGTGCAGCGCGAATCCTATGAACAGTTCCTGCGTTCCGATCCGTCGGTCGGTTACGTCTCGGGCCTTGAAAAGACGCTGCGCAGCGTGTTTCCGATCCGCGACTTTGCCGGGACCGCGGAGCTGGACTTCGTCCATTACGAGCTCGAAGAGCCCAAATATGACGTCGAGGAATGCCGTCAGCGCGGCATCACCTATGCGGCGCCGATGAAGGTCACGCTGCGCCTGATCGTCTTTGAAGTCGACAGCGAAACCGACACGCGTTCGGTTCTCGATATCAAGGAGCAGGACGTCTACATGGGCGACATGCCGCTCATGACCGAGAACGGCACCTTCTTCATCAACGGCACCGAGCGTGTCATCGTCAGCCAGATGCACCGTTCGCCGGGTGTGCTGTTCGACCATGACCGCGGCAAGACCCACTCGTCGGGCAAATATCTCTTTGCCGCGCGCGTCATTCCGTATCGCGGTTCGTGGCTCGATTTCGAATTCGACGCCAAGGACATCGTCAACGTCCGTATCGACCGCAAGCGCAAGCTTCCGGTGACCAGCCTGCTGTATGCGCTGGGCATGTCGGGCGAAGAAATCCTGAACTTCTTCTACGACCGCATGATCTTCGAACGTGCGGCCGATGGCTGGAAGATTCCGTTCGTCCTCGAAAACTGGCGCGGCGCGAAGCCGGCGTTCGATATCGTGGACGCCAAGACCGGCGAAGTCGTGTTCGCTGCCGGCCACAAGATCAGCCCGCGCCTTGCCAACAAGGCGGCGAAGGACGGTCTTGAAACGCTGCTGATCCCGACCGAGGAAATCTTCGGCCGTTACAGCGCCTATGACCTGATCAATGAATCGACCGGCGAGATCTACATCGAAGCCGGCGACGAAGTGACCGCGGAAAATCTGGAAAAGATGGACGCCGCCGGCATCGACAAGCTGGTGCTGCTCGACATCGACCACAACAACACCGGTCCGTGGATCCGCAACACGCTGAAGGCCGACAAGGCCGAGGATCGCGATCAGGCGCTGAGCGACATCTATCGCGTCATGCGCCCCGGCGAACCGCCGACGCGCGAAACCGCCGACGCGCTGTTCGCGGGCCTGTTCTTCGATCCCGAACGCTATGACCTGTCGGCGGTGGGCCGCGTCAAGCTCAACATGCGCCTCGGCCTCGATGCAGAGGACACGGTGACGACGCTGCGCAGCGAGGACATCCTCGCCGTGGTCAAGGAACTGGTGAATCTGAAGGACGGCAAGGGCGAGATCGACGATATCGACAATCTCGGCAACCGCCGCGTCCGTTCGGTCGGCGAGCTGCTCGAAAACCAGTATCGCGTCGGCCTGCTTCGCATGGAGCGTGCGGTCAAGGAGCGCATGTCGTCGGTCGACGTCTCGACCGTGATGCCGAACGATCTGATCAACGCGAAGCCGGCGGTTGCTGCGGTGCGCGAATTCTTCGGCTCGTCGCAGCTCTCGCAGTTCATGGACCAGACCAACCCGCTGTCGGAAGTCACCCACAAGCGCCGCGTCTCGGCGCTCGGGCCGGGCGGTCTGACCCGCGAACGCGCGGGCTTCGAAGTCCGCGACGTCCATCCGACGCACTATGGCCGTATCTGCCCGATCGAAACGCCGGAAGGCCCGAACATCGGTCTGATCAACAGCCTCGCGACCTTCGCGCGCGTCAACAAATATGGCTTCATCGAAACCCCGTACCGCCGCGTCGTCGACGGCAAGGTGACGAGCGAAGTCGTCTATCTGTCGGCGATGGAGGAATCGAAGCACACGGTCGCGCAGGCGAACGCCGATCTCAACCCCGACGGCAGCTTCGTCGAGGAGCTGATCTCGGCGCGTGAAGCCGGCGAATTCCTGATGGCGCCGCGCGAACAGATCACGCTGATGGACGTGTCGCCGAAGCAGCTGGTTTCGGTTGCGGCCTCGCTCATTCCGTTCCTGGAAAACGATGACGCCAACCGCGCGCTGATGGGATCGAACATGCAGCGTCAGGCCGTGCCGTTGCTGCGGGCCGAAGCGCCCGTCGTCGGTACCGGCATGGAAGGCACCGTCGCACGCGATTCGGGTGCGGCCATCGCGGCACGCCGCGGCGGCATCATCGACCAGGTCGATGCGACGCGTATCGTCATCCGTGCGACCGACCTTGTCGAACCCGGCAAGTCGGGCGTCGACATCTATCGCCTCCAGAAGTTCCAGCGGTCGAACCAGAACACCTGCATCAACCAGCGTCCGCTGGTGAAGGTGGGCGACGTGATCCGCACCGGCGACATCATCGCCGACGGTCCGTCGACCGAGCTCGGCGATCTGGCGCTCGGCCGCAACGTGCTGGTCGCGTTCATGCCGTGGAACGGCTACAACTACGAGGACTCGATCCTGCTCTCCGAGCGCATCGTGGCCGACGACGTCTTCACCTCGATCCACATCGAGGAGTTCGAGGTCATGGCCCGCGACACCAAGCTCGGGCCGGAGGAAATCACGCGCGACATTCCGAACGTTTCGGAAGAGGCGCTGAAGAACCTCGACGAGGCCGGCATCGTCTATATCGGCGCCGAAGTGCAGCCGGGCGACATCCTGGTCGGCAAGATCACGCCGAAGGGCGAAAGCCCGATGACGCCGGAAGAAAAGCTGCTGCGCGCCATCTTCGGCGAAAAGGCCAGCGACGTGCGCGACACCTCGCTTCGCTTGCCACCGGGCGTGTCGGGTACGGTCGTCGAAGTCCGCGTCTTCAACCGTCACGGCATCGACAAGGACGAACGTGCGATCGCGATCGAACGCGAGGAAATCGAGCGTCTGAAGCAGGACGCCGACGACGAGCGCGCGATCCTCAACCGCGCGACCTTCTCCAGTCTCAAGGAACTGCTGGTCGGCCAGGCTACCAGCGCAGTGCCCAAGGGCATGAAGAAGGGCGACGTGCTGACCGAAGATCAGCTCGCCGAACTCGATCGCGGCGACTGGTGGAAGCTCGCGGTCGTCGACGACAAGGCGCAGGCCGCGCTCGAAGCGATCAAGGCGCAGTATGACGACGCGATCAAGCGGATCAACGCGAAGTATGAAGACCGCGTCGAAAAGCTGCAGCGCGGCGACGAACTCGCGCCGGGCGTGCTCAAGATGGTCAAGGTCTTCGTTGCCATCAAGCGCAAGCTGCAGTCGGGCGACAAGATGGCCGGCCGTCACGGGAACAAGGGTATCATCAGCCGCATCCTGCCGATCGAGGACATGCCGTTCCTCGAAGACGGCACGCATGTCGACGTGGTGCTCAACCCGCTGGGCGTGCCGTCGCGTATGAACGTCGGTCAGATCCTCGAAACGCACCTCGGCTGGGCATCGCGCGGTTTCGGCCGCCAGATTACCGCGGCGCTCGAAGATTGGCGTGCGGCAAACCCGAACCCCGAAGCGGGCGCGCCGCCCGAAGCGGTACGTGAGGCGCTGCTCACCGCCTATGGCGACGATTATGCCGACGACATCAAGGGTCGCAGCAATGATCAGATTGTCGAGATGGCGGGCCACCTGTCGCTCGGTATTCCGTTCGCGACGCCGGTGTTCGACGGCGCGCGCGAAGGCGATGTGTCGACGATGCTGGAACGTGCCGGTCTCGACCGGTCGGGTCAGGTCGATCTGTACGACGGCCGCACGGGCGATCGTTTCGACCGCAAGGTGACGGTGGGATATATGTATATCCTGAAGCTCCATCACCTGGTCGACGACAAGATCCACGCGCGTTCGATCGGGCCGTACAGCCTCGTCACCCAGCAGCCGCTGGGCGGTAAGGCGCAGTTCGGCGGCCAGCGCTTCGGCGAAATGGAGGTCTGGGCGCTCCAGGCCTATGGCGCGGCCTACACGCTGCAGGAAATGCTGACGGTGAAGTCGGACGACGTGATCGGCCGCACCAAGGTTTACGAAGCGATCGTCAAGGGCGACGACACCTTCGAGGCAGGCATTCCCGAAAGCTTCAACGTGCTCGTCAAGGAAATGCGCTCGCTGGGCCTCAACGTCGAACTGTCGTCCTATACGGACGAAGACGACAAAGATGGTCCGGACGCTCTTCCCGAAGCCGCCGAATGATTTTCCTCACCCCCTTCCGCCGGCGGTGGAGGGGGAAGAGTGGAGCTAGAATATGAACCAGATTACCAACTTCATGAACCCGGTCGCGAAGCCCGAAACCTTCGACATGATCAAGATCGGCATCGCGAGCCCGGAGCGCATCCGCTCGTGGTCGTTCGGTGAGATCAAGAAGCCCGAAACGATCAACTACCGCACGTTCAAGCCCGAACGCGACGGCCTGTTCTGTGCGCGCATCTTCGGTCCGATCAAGGATTATGAATGCCTGTGCGGCAAGTACAAGCGCATGAAATACAAGGGCATCGTCTGCGAAAAATGCGGTGTCGAAGTCACGGTGACCAAGGTCCGCCGCGAGCGCATGGGCCATATCGAGCTCGCCGCGCCCGTCGCGCACATCTGGTTCCTGAAGTCGCTGCCCTCGCGCATCGGCCTGCTGCTCGACATGCAGCTCAAGCAGCTTGAGCGCGTCCTCTATTTTGAAGCCTATATCGTTCTCGAACCCGGCCTGACGCCGCTCGAGAAGTTCCAGCTTCTGACCGAGGACGAACTGCTCGACGCGCAGGACGAATATGGCGAGGACGCCTTCTCGGCCGGCATCGGCGCCGAGGCGATCCGCGTGCTCCTCGAAGGGCTCGACCTCGAACAGGAACGCGTCGATCTGATGGAAGAGCTGGCGACGACCAAGTCGGAGCTGAAGCCCAAGAAGATCATCAAGCGTCTGAAAGTCGTCGAAAGCTTCATCGAATCGGGCAACCGTCCCGAGTGGATGATCCTCGAAGTCATTCCGGTCATCCCGCCCGAACTGCGCCCGCTGGTGCCGCTCGACGGCGGCCGCTTCGCGACGTCGGATCTCAACGACCTGTATCGCCGCGTCATCAACCGTAACAACCGTCTGAAGCGCCTGATGGAGCTGCGTGCGCCGGACATCATCGTCCGCAACGAAAAGCGCATGCTGCAGGAAGCCGTCGACGCGCTGTTCGACAACGGCCGCCGCGGCCGTACGATCACCGGTG
>OFTY01000296.1_pt1 | contig 43696 bp, 28 predicted proteins | sample 1775061 | NCBI WGS metagenome assembly OFTY01 (sample SAMN08195773, study PRJEB24354) | sludge metagenome | isolation source: sludge from phenol fed wastewater aerobic bioreactor B | place: India: Nagpur | collected 2016-09-16 | reverse complement strand
CTGCCAATTGCCAACTGCCAACTGCCAACTGGCGCCCCGGCATCTATCATTACAGCAATAAAGGCCGCATCAGTTGGTACGATTTTGCCGTTGCGATCAAAGAACTGACAGGCAGCCCATGTACCGTGAACGCCATCGGCAGTTCGCAATATCCGACGCCGGCCAAACGGCCATCCTTTTCGCTCCTGGACTCCCAGAAGATCGAAGCGACTTTCGGGCTCACTATCCCTGAATGGAAAGTCAGCCTGGAAAAGTGTTTACAAAAATTAAAAGCATAAAGGTGGGCATCAACCGCAATTGCGATATCATCTGTTTTACCTTGTCGAGATGGGATTCCGAGATATCCTCGCCTGCCCTGGCGTTGGCCAAAGAGTTTGCGAAGAGCAACCGGGTCTTCTATGTGGAGCATCCATTTTCCTGGAGGGATTATTTGGATGGCCGCAGTTCGAAACAGGTCCAACCGCGGAAGCAGGCTTTGCTGTATGGAAAGAATATTTATAACAATCCTGCCACCCTTCCTGCCAATATCACGATCGTTACGCCCAGGCTTACCTTCCCGATCAATTTTTTACCGCCCGGTCCTTTATACAATGTACTGGCAAAGTGGAATGATAGGGTGGTGCTGAAGGTGGTCCGTCAGTTGGTGCGCGACTACCAGTTGAAGGATTTCATCTACGTCAATTTCTTCGATCCATATTTTGTGCAGCAATTACCGCCAGATATCAAGCCGGCGCGGACCGTCTACCAGTCGATGGATGATATTTCGCAGGTAGCCTATTCCAACCGTCATGGCACGAGGCTGGAAGAGGCCATCATCCGCCATTTCGATTACACTTTGTGTACTTCCCGCGAGCTCACCAGGATCAAATCGGCTTTCTCCCCAAACGTATATTTTCATCCGAATGCGGCTGATACGGAAACTTTTCGCACTGCCGCCACAGAGGTGCTGCCAAAGCCTCCGGAACTGCAGAACATTTCGCAAAAGATCATCGGCTTCACGGGCAGTATTGAATACCGGTCGGATTTTGAGCTGCTGAAAAAGATCGCAACCGTGCATCACGATAAGGTCCTCTGTTTCGTTGGCCCCACGCAGGGCGATGAGCACATCACTTCGGGCCTTCAGGCAATGCCCAATGTGATCTTCACCGGGCCGCGGAAGATCAACGAACTACCGGCATACCTTCAATACTTCGATTGTGTGATCATCCCTTACCGGAAAACAGTCCTTACGAAAAGTATTTACCCGCTCAAGATCAATGAATACCTGGCGGCCGGGAAACCGGTGATCGCCACGAATTTTTCGGAAGACATGTATTCTTTCCACGAAGTAGCTTATATCGCAGACACCTACGAAGAATTTTTAGGAATGATCGACAGGGCCATCGATGAAAACAATGAGGTGTTGAAAAAGGCAAGGATGGAAGTGGCGGAGCAGAATACCTGGACTGCCCGCGTGGAGCAATTCTGGAAGATCATTCAAAAAGAGCCTGTGCCGCGATAGTATTTGATCGTACAATACCCTCTTCGTGAACCTTCAATGTGCCTTGGCTACTGATTAGTCTTTCTCTTTCACTTTGGTAGAATCTCCTTTTGAAGGCGGCCGCCGCCAGGTGGTCATGCGGGTTACGATCTCGGCGATCACCGTATCGAATTTCTGCAATTGTTCGGGGGTGCACAGGTCTTTTACCTGTTCAAAATGACGGAATGTGAGCAGGTCGAGCTGCCGTTGCAGTACGGAGATATCGTTGCTGCGTGCTGCGATCTGCGAATCATTAGGAACCGATTCTTTTTGCTTCAGGAGATCGAAGAATCTTTTTTTGGCGACCCTGATAGAATCCATCACCACGCGCTGTTGGCTTACGAGGGTATCGCGCATCTTCCAGTAAACAGCCTCCTGTTCCCTGGTGAATTTCATTTCATTCACCATGAACTGGCCCATTCTCTTTTCTCTGTCACCCGGATTGATCCGTGGGTGGGAGTTGTCTTTCAGCCAGTAAATGGAAAGGGTAATGATATTGGTGAGCAGCAGCACGATCACCAGCAGCATCAACCATTTTTGTTTGGGAAATCTTTTCATGGTTCAACAGGGGTTTCATCATACACAGGGTAAGTATCCATTGAATAGCCGGTCATCACGATCTGCTGGCCGTTATTGTCTGCCGGCGGGAGCCTGTCCTGTTTCCACATTTGAGATATGGCGGTGATATTGAGCAATAATATGATGGCTGCGATGGTAAGTGCTAAAACGGGTTTGGTGAGCAATCGACCGACAGTGCCTCCTCCTCCTGCCATCTCCAGTTCCTTTTCCATCCTCGCCCGCAGGCGGGTATAAAAGAAAGCCGGAGCCTTGGCCCGCCGGATCCCGTTCAGGCTGTCAAGGATCTCTTCGTCCTTTTTTCGATGATTTGGCTCAGGTGACATAATGGTGAATTTATGAAAACTAATTAATTTGACGTTAACAAATTAGAAAACCTGCGAATAAGATGTATGAGGTCGGAAGTCAGAGGTCGGAGAACGGCCCAATAGCGGAGTTGCCTTCCGACCTCCAACTTCCGACCTCATACTTCATTTCTCGTGTCCAACATCTTGCGCAGGTTCTGCCTGGCGCGGAACAGCAAGGATTCCACGGCAGAAACTGACAATCCCATGACCTGGGCAATTTCCTGGTAACTAAGCTCTTCAGTCTTATGCAGAATGAAAGCTGCTTTTTGGTTCTCCGGCAGTTGTTCGATCAGCCTGAACAATATGGCTGCCTGCTCTTTTTTATCCAGCTCAACGCCGGGATGCTGAAAGTCGACCGGTTCATGCAGGATCTCATTATCAGGTCCGAAAAGGCTGGTGATAAAAGCAAATCTTTTCTTCCGCTTTTTACTGCGTATATGGTCGAGGGATTTGGTGGTAGTGATGCGATAGATCCAGGTGCTGAGCCTGGAATCGCCTTTGAACTGATCGATCGAGCGATACACCTGAATGAATACTTCCTGGGCAACGTCTTCTGCATCGGCGGGATTTTGAACAATTCCCAGCGCAGTGTTGAAGACCATATCCTGGCAGCTCTCCACCAATGTTTTAAAGGCTAATTCATCTCCTTCCCGGAGTTGTTGTATCAGTTCCAGTTCATTCAAGAAAACGGGCCGTTTAATTTTCGACGCTACAACTTACGAAAACCTTCTGATATTGAGCTTGCGGGTTGACAGGTTGATAGGTCAATAGGTTGATAGGTTAACAGGTTGATAGGTTGATAAGGTAGTCTCCAACGTTCGGGTACCCACTTGTCAACTGATCAACCTGTTAACCTGTCAACCTTACTCTGTCCTCCCCACACAATGAAAAACATCAAACAGATGGCCGGTTTTATTGAATGATTCTTCAGATAAGGCACTAAATTTCATACAAATTGAAAAATATTACCGGCGGGTAGTCCTAATTTGCTGTTTGTGTGTCTATATACTATTGATGGGGGAAGCATCCTTCTCCGATCTCAACGGTATGCCATGCAAACATTTTTTTTCATTAAGGAACAGGGGCGATATGTTCGGGTCAATTTTTCGACCATTCTTTATATCGAAGCCAGGAGCAATTATGTTCAGATAGTGACCAGTGCAAAGATCTATATGTGCCTGGTCTCCATGCGGCAGATCGAGAAACTGCTGCCGCCTGGATCTTTCTGCCGGGTACATCGTTCATATATTGTAGGTATCGATAATATCCAATCCTTTGACAAGGAAAGGATTTACCTGGAAGAAAAGATGATCCCGATCGGCGACAGGTACCGGAGCGCCCTGCATCGCAAGGTAACGATGGTAAGATGCAAGAATAACGATAGCCTGGTACTGGCCGGGAATGAACATGAACTGATGCTTGTTGATGAAGAGGATTAGCGATTATTCATCAACGTTATCATACTAAGTATATCCATGAACTATCCATACGATGCGTACCTGTGAGAGCATCGCACATATAACTACGGCATGATCTGGAGCCTGGCTCCCTGCCGGTCCGCGTTGACCCCCGTTACAACCGGCCGGCAATAAGTAATGCCGCAAAAGCAGTCAGGGAAACCTACATGCTAATTGGAGGCAGTTTCGTTCTGCCTCCTTTCTTTTTTTGGGAAGATATTTTACAAAAATATAAACTGTCCCCCTTTTTGTCCCCGCCGGCTCACCCATTTCTGTAGACCGCTCACCGGTACTTTTTCCGCAGTTTTCCCGGTAGACCTTTGAGCTACCTTTTTCCTCAAACACCTATCATGCAACGGAAAGCCTTTAAGATAGCCATATTCATTTTCTTTGCCCTGGCAGGAACATTGAATGCGCAGCAGGTGGAACAGATGATCCGTTCCCGGCCGGTCGTTTTTTCAGGCAATCTCGATGCCACCACCATCTTCTACAATGCAGGTGGTATCCCCAACCGCTATCTTCCCTTCAATTACGTTATTGCCGGCTCTCCCGTCATTTCCATTTACGGCATACAGATACCCTTCTCCTTTATTATCGGTAAACAGCAAAGCAATTTTGTTCAGCCCTTCAATCAATTCGGCCTCAGCCCTTCCTATAAGTGGATCACCCTCCATGCCGGTTACCGCAACCTTACCTGGTCGCCGCTTACACTGGGAGGCCATACTTTCCTGGGAGCAGCACTGGAATTGAATCCGGGCAAATTCCGGTTCGGCGCCATGTATGGCCAGTTGAATAAAGCCACGGTACTGGATACTACCCAAAGCCTCTATTTTTCCAATTTCAGTTATAAGCGTACAGGTATGGCCGTTAGAATCGGATATGGAACAGAGAAAAGTTTCTTCGATCTCATTACCCTCAAAGCCAAAGACGATGCCGGCAGTCTCCAGCCTGGCCATAAAGCAATAGCCGATTCCATGGGCATAGCACCTGCAGAAAACCTGGTAACAGGATATAATATGCGGCTGAGCCTCTGGAAAGACCACCTGGTCTTCGAGAGCGACGGTGCTTTCAGTCTTTATACTTATGATGTCAATGCGCCTGCCATCCAGGATTCGGCTTATGAGAAAGATGTGGAGCGGATCGGCAATATCACGAAGGTGAACATCAGCAGTGAAGTGTACGGGGCCATTCAGGCATCTATCCGGTACAAGACAAAGAATTTTTCTGTCCGGCTTCAATACCGGCACATCGATCCGGGGTATCAGTCGATGGGCGCTTATTTCCTCAACAATGACCTGGAAAATTATACCATTGCCCCGTCATTTGTATTGTGGAAGAATAAGCTCCGTTTTAGTGGAAGCCTGGGTATTCAACGGGATGACCTGTCGAATTCCAAGAGGGCTAAATCACGCAAGGTGATCGGGTCTGCCAACCTGAGTGCCGATCTTTCGGACCGTTTCGGTATCGATCTTGGTTTCAGCAATTATTCCATCAATCAAACGGTGAAGACCATACGCTTTGCAGATTCGCTGAAAGTGGTGCAGTCCAGCCGGCAGTTCTCCATCATGCCCCGTTATATGATCCCCGGCCTCACCCTGTCGCACACTATCACCCTTGCCGCCAATCTCAGCCAGGCCAAGGAATTGAACCCGGCCAGGGCCGATAGCCTGAACAATGATATCAATACCAATAATTATCTCCTGAACTATCAACTGAATTTTGTTCCGCAGCAGGCCGCTGTTTTCATATCGCTCAACCATACGAAAATGAAGAGCCAGTTCCTGAGCGACGGTAATATGGGTGTTACGATCGGTGGGTCCAAGACCCTGCTGAACAATAAGGTGAACCTGTCTGCCAGCGGAGGTTATTTATTGAGCAAGAGAAATGAGGAGAAGGGCAGGATCATTACCGGCTCATTGCAGGGGCGGTATAATTTTTACAAAGCACATGCCTTTAAGCTCAATGCTTATTATACCGGCAATACGCCGGATAATCCTTCGACTGTCTACCCCAAATTTTCGGAGTGGAGAGCCGAGCTGGGTTATGGATTTTCATTTTGATCAAACAACCGTCTATCCCATGTCAATACGTTCGAAAAAATGGATGCAATTGTTCACGCTGTTGGCAGCTTTCCTGCTTCAAAGCCTTGTTACGGTAGCGCAGCAGGAGATCAGCGTGCGGGTACAGGTGAACCGGCTTCCCAATGGGGCCTATCCAACCAAAATATACCAATTCGAGAGGATGCCGGGCCTGGTGATGGTCACCATTACCAACCGTACCAATAATTCCTACACGATCTATCTTACCGGTACTGTTACCGGTGATAATGGTGTGAAAGTGACCACTGCAAAGAATTACCAGCCGGGAACCATAGAGGTGAAGCCACTCGAAACGAAGGTCCTGAATGCCATCGAAGCGGGCAAGCTCTTCGATCCGAATTACCTGGTGTATACTTCCGGCAGCACCAGCATCAAGTCGTCCGTATTCGGCGAGCAAGGGCTACCCGAAGGCTCTTACCAGGTTTGCGCGCGTGCCTTCAATGCCGCGAACAAAGCGCCATTGTCCGATGAAGAACCGCTCGGTTGCAGCAATATCTTCACCATTACCACCCTGGAGCCGCCGATGATCCTGAACCCTTTCAATGAATCTTTCATTCTGCCCGACGCGGTGCAGAATATCCCGCTCCGGTGGACGACACCCCCGGGCTCACCTCCTTCTACCGAATACCAGCTGAGGATCGTGGAGCTTTTCAATAACCGCAATCCCAACGATGCGATATTATCGACCCCTACTCCCTTTTTTGAAACAACGGTAAGAGGAACGCCGTTGCTGCTCTATTCGATGCAATACCCGCGGTTGCAGGAAGGCCGCAGTTATGCTATGATCGTTACGGCGTCCGACCCCCTGGGCGGAGCCACCTTCCGCAATAATGGGCGCAGTGAAGTGATCTGGTTCACCTATGGCAAAAGCCCTGCAGGGCCTGGTGTGGCCCAGGGGCCGGGCGGTCAATCGGGCCCGGTAGAATATGCCACCCATTCACTCAGTGGCAAGCTGCAGTTCACTTTCAAAAAATCGGAACAGGGAACGCATACTGTTTACAATAGCCCGCTTTACCTGCCGAATGTGAACCAGCCGCAGGTCAACCTCGACGACAAGCCATATATTCCATCATTCGCTACTACGGCTTTTGCCGCACAACTGGCCACTACTCCAATGATAAAATTCAATGCAGTGGCTGCTGTGAACAAGGACAATACATTGAGCGCCTATAGTAATTACGCTCAATATACCGGCAAGAGCACTCCCATCAAAAAGCTTGGCAAGGTATCATCATCTTTGCCTACCAATGTGCTTTCGGCATATCCGTCGACCAGTAATACCTGTACCTATGAAAACATTATCCCTGATTCGGCAACAGAGCGCTATCCGCTCGGCAAGCTCAACATCACGCTAAGCGCAGTAGGGGCAGGAAGTCCCAGGCAATTACTGGGCACTGCCAAAACCGATGAGCAGGGCAATTTCACGTTCAATTTCCTGCATCCTTCTTATGGCAATACACAACCCAATATAACCCTCGAATTGTCTGTGCAGGCCACGGATTTCGAGACCACTGTTTTTCAACTGCCGGGCAGTGTGCTGGCAGGCAAGAGCTCCATAGACCTGGGCAATTTTACTTTACTGGCACGCACTTACCGGTTCCTTCCCAAATGCAGTTTCGAAGAAAGCGATGACCAGACGGCAGGCACCTATGGTGTGCATATCTACAGGGAAGTAACGGAAATGGATGAACGCCCATACCTGATGTATGAAGGTCAATACAGCGGTACGAAAAGGAATGTGCAAACAGTGGACGGCAGGCAGGTGATCGAGATAGCTACAGACAGTATCACCCTTCCTTCGAACGAGCCATCGAAACTGGCCAGGGTTATCTATTCCATCGACGTAAGAGGCGCCGGCAGGCTCTTCTTTGGCGGTAAACTCTACATGAAACTGGTGCCGGGCAGTTCAAGTTATTACAATATCAATTCGGAAGTGAATGTGTTGAAAGTGACCGTGCCTTCCAACAAGGTTTTACAGGCAAGGGCCGACTACAAGTTCACTACCAAACCTTCTCATATCGAAGGCACCGTGGCCGTGTACATGGAGAAAAGTATACCCATTGAGGGTGCAACGGTGCGCGTCATGTACAGGAAGACCGATAAGGTGCCTATGCCTCCCAGATCTTATACCCTTTTTCCGGGTATCGGTACCCTGGTGGGCAATAAGACCAGCTCCGTCAATTCCTATCTTAATACCTTCAGTAACGCAGTAGGTAAGCTAAGTGGGGCCGGAAAGACATCACTCACGAGAGGTGGCTCTCTTTCTTTGGCCGGACTCAATGTAACGCCTCCGGTGATGGTGACCCCTGTTGCCAACAATGCCAACAATAATAACGTCAGTAATAATAACAGAAGCAGCGGAAACCTGGTAGCAAAGCTGGTACTGCCGATCGATCTGGTCACTTCCCTTGTAGACCAGGTGCCTGCGGACATGGAAGCGATCACGGTTACCACCGATGAACTGGGGAAATATTATATCAGTCTTCCAACGCTTAAACCCAACTCACCCGTCACCGTGCAGGTGATCGGCGTGCCTTACGAGTTCCGGACATTCGTGATCAGGTCGAAGACACAAACAGGAGAGAACCCAGTGAAGCTAACCGCCGGCAAAGGCGTATCCAGGCAGGTGGATTTTGAAGTGGATGCGGATGTGGCCGATATAGTAGGCAGGGTAGTAGATGATAAAGGCCAGCCCCTTGCCAATGTGCAGATCAATTATAAAGGGAATACGCTTACTACATCAGGGCCTTATGGCATGTTCCAGTTCAAGCTCTATCCGGGCAATCATACGCTTTCGCTGGAAAAAGAAGGGTATGTGATCAAGACCGTTCCACTGGATATCCCCCAACAGACCAACAAAGGCGGATCAGGGAATAATAATTTTAAAACACAATGGGCGAAAATGACGGTGGTGCAGAAGCAGCAGGCCACGCTCGACAGGATCTCGAAATCGCCTACTGTTCAGGCTTCCATTGCCCGTGGCAATACATTTTCCCCCACGATGTTCGGTATCGCTACCAGCACCAAAGCCACCGGGGCCGCTGCCACAGAGTTCAATGCCAGCCTGGCGATAGCTTTCGGAATGAATGTTGACAAACAATCTGCTCAATACGAACAACCCCGTGAATTCCCGCTCGACGTGCGCGATATCGGTTACCTGAAGAAGATAACCGGAAAGATCAGATTTCGTGTAAGGGACGATGTGAGCAAGAGTGGGATCGAAGGAGTGAAGATCAGTCTCTTCGATACTTCGCATACCACCGATCCAAAGGGAGAATGGTTCTATGAAGGTTTCGGCGGAGCGGCAACCGTAACGATATTACCTCCGGCGGGTTCCACGTATGCGCCGGAGCAGCGCACATACACATTGGCTGAAACAGGCGAAGAAGCCGTCATCACTATCGACCTGAAAAAAGGAGTGGCCATCACAGGCCGGGTAGTATCCGGAACGCAACCATTGCCCGATGCGAATGTATATCCCGACGGAAAAGAATTCCTGGGCGTTCGCACCGATGCACAGGGCAAATACACCCTGTACACAACGGCGGGAGAACATACCATCAGTGCCCGCATCTCGAATTACGTAGGTCAGGATAGCACCAAAACCATTCCTGCCTCCGGCGCCGTTATTCAATTCAACCTGAAAGGCAATAATGGTAAGAACTATGCAAAGCTGCTGGGATTCGATATCGAATTGTCGGCAGCAGAACCGATTGCCGGCGGTCAGGAAAGATGGAGCGGCGCTTTTATTAAGATGAAGCCCATAAGCAATGATGTTTTTACCGTTGCCGGAGACCTGCGCATCCCATTCAGCAACCTCGTGGTAAGTTTTAGTGGCGCCAATGCTGTGCCGGCAGGCCCGGTAAAAACCGACCTTACTTTCCTGCCTGTTAAATTATTCGGCTACCTGCCTGCGAAGCTGGAGGGAGATGATGTGGTGACCATCACCAAAACAAGTGATGGCAATGGAGAACTGGCCGGCACCATCAAGGCCGATTTCGCTGCTATACAGGGGTATCGCGGCTGGAGCCTGGGCGATAAGGCCACCCTGCTGCTGGCAAAGACCGGCGCATCCAGTCCCGACAAAATAATCGTATTCAGCTCTTCTTCCTCAAAAGCAACTATAGGAGACCGTTATGACCTACTGCCATCGGGAGGAAATGTAGGGGGCAAACTGTATGGTTTTGCCATAACGCTGAATAAAGGTGGTGTGATAGACAAAGATGGAATAGAATTGAAAGGTTCCATCGCCACTCCTGCCATTGGAGGTATCAAAACTTTGAATATCGGCATTACCAGGCTGTTCCTGAACAGGTCACTGGCCATCGGCGCCGTGCAGGTACAAACTTCCGATCTCCCGTCACTCGAAATTGCGAGTTGGAAAGCGAGTATCAATAACCTCATCTTTAATGAAGACGGGTTTAAAGTAGGCGGTGAACTGGGCATCGAGATACCCAAATCGGCCAGCTCCACCATCAGCTTTGCCAATCTTTCCATCGCCAGCAATGGGCTTTTTGGCGGACAGTTCACCATTCCCGAATCCGGCATCGACCTCCTATCTGTGGCGAACCTGAATACGGACGGCGTTCCGCTGAGCTTCGGCCGTGTAGGCAACAGCAGTGTGTACAGGGTCGGTGGCAAGGCCAGTCTGAAGATCAATGTAGGCATCCTCGAAAAAGCATTCAAAGTGCCGGTGTTCGAAGTGATGACCAATGGTGATTTCACCGTGGAAGTGCCTGCCAATTATTCCACTACGCTCGGGCCATTCGGGTTCTCGGTAGGCAATATTTATATCAATACAAAAGACAATATACCATATATAGGCGTGCAGGGATCGTTCAAGGTAGACCTGGATTTCCTGAAGTTTGAAATGGCCGATATCAAAGTAAAGTCGCAGGGAGGCACGCCAACGTATTCCATAGAAAAGATCGGTGTGAAGCTGGATGTGCCGGTGCTCACCACAGAAGCCTTTGTGGTCTTCAAGGAAAATGGGTTTGAAGGAGGGGGATCATTGGATATCAAAGGCACCCCTGTTCATGCGGAAGCCAGTTTCAAATATTATAAACGTGCCGATGGTTTTGATCTGGGCGCTCATTTCTTTGCCAATATCCCGCGGATCCCGATCGGTGTGGTAGTAACACTGGACGGTATCGGCGGTGGTTTCGAATACAGGAAAGGAGGAGCTAACGGCGGCTTTGAGGTAGATATACGGGGTAAGATATCCTTTGTCGGAACATCAGAGGTAGTGTCGGTAGATCCTATTGGCCTCACCGTTAGCAGCGCCGGAATATTGAAAGGGTACGGCGATGTGAAGGTGGCCACCTATCTCAAAACAGCACATGCGGAAGTGGTCTTCAACGGGCCCGACAGAACATTCACTATCCAGGTGAAAGCGGAGATGTCGCCACTGGGCGGACTGGCATCACAATCCATGCAGGGCGCGCTCGTGATCAGCGCCAAGCCCGATGATGAATTTGCATTCCTGGGCTGTGCCGTACAGGTGAAACTGCTCGGCCTGGTCGATAATCGCGGTGAAGCGGCGGTAGCCATCAGGCTCAAAGACCCCAAGACAAGAGGTGGTCTCATCGCCCCTTATTTTGTCAATGCCCCGGATGAATATGTAGGGAACAGATTTTCCGGTGTATACATCGACGTAGGCTCCCGGATGGGGATCCCCAGGGACCATCCCCTTGAATTCGACTTGTTGGTGGTGGCGGCCAAACTCTGGTGCTATTCAGAATACAGGGCCGGACTGCTACTCAATTTCGAGAATAACAATTACCGGATCAGGTTCGGCGGAAAGTTCGACGCCGGTGCTGAACTGCGTGTGCTGGTTGTGGAAGGCGGCCTGTCGACCAGTCTCTGCTATACGGTGGAAGGAGGCCGCAACGACGCGCAGGGATGGAACTTCAGGGCTACTGCATCGGGCAATGCCAGTATAACTCTCGGTGTGGGTGATTGCGATGCGGGGTGTAATAAAGTAAAAGTAAAAATACTGCCACCCTGGGATGCCTGTGGTAAGGTGAAGCTCTGCGGCGGCGCATACCTCGATTTCGGGTTCTCCGAACGCGATGGTATCTGGTTCAAAGGACGTGGCGGTGACTCGGTACCTGATTGTTTCTAACCATTAATTCCAGTGATCATGCAGAAGCATATATCGTTCATAGTATGTTTATTTATCCAGATGATTGCCTTCGCGCAGTCCGGCAACCGGGGTGTATTCAACCAACCCATTATGCCTGGACCATCCGGGGTGTTCGTCTTTGCCTATGATTCTTCGTATAATCACGGACTGCCGGATAATAATGTGCAGTTCATTATTTCAAGGGAAGAAAAAAAAGGAGGAGGATTCAAAAAACTGGCTACCGTGAATTTCCCCGGCTCAGGCAATGAGCTGGAAAAAAGGATGGAGAAGGGATTGCTGCAGGAGATACTGAAAAGCTGCCGCCTGTCTTCATCATCCGATCTGTTGGCTCAACTGAAAACAGGGAACTATGATACGCTTGGTTTTTATATCACAAGGCCCGCCGTGCTGGAAGCACTGGGTATGTTGTATATCGACAAAGAGGTTACAAAGCCCGATGACAATACCGGTTACCGTGTAGAAGTGTTGCGCAATGGCACAGCCGCTTTGCTCTACCAGGTCTATTTGCGCGATGTAGTGTATAGACCTTTCCCTGTCTTTAAGAAATATACCAGGATGGCCAATGATAGTGCCGCGATGGCAAGCTGGTACGCTGTTGGCGGGCAGGCCAATTATGTGCAGGTGTTCTCAGCAGTTGGGAATATGAAACCCACTGATCCCAATCGCCTGATGGTCTATACCCGGCGCGATACCATGTTCGCTACCTACGCTACCCTTACAAGACCAGGTGAAAAATTATCGCTGTTCATCCGCCCCACCGATATGGCGGGCAACCTGGGCATTGCCTCCGATACGGTCAACCTGCTGGCCCTTTCCATGAACAACGCAGTTTCGATCAGCGGCCTGTCGGCCACCGATACACTTGGCGGAATTCTGCTGCAATGGAATAAACTCCCGGCCAGTGCCCTGTACACAGGCATACAGGTTTTGAAATCCAGGGCGGTCACGGAAGATTTTATCGTGGCTGATACGTTGCCTGCAACCTCCACCTCCTATCTCGACAGGAACCTGATCCCCGGTGCTCAATATTATTATATCGTGGAGCCTATCCGTTACCAGCTTTCGCAATTGGGTAAATCATCACCAGTTATCGTAACGGCGTCCATGAAAAACAGGCATGGTAAAATAATGGCGCCACAGGGCGTCAATGTATCGTATACGGATGACAATAATATACGGCTCGCCTGGGCGCCCAACAGTGAATTGAACCTGTTCGCCTATTATATCCTTCGTGGTACTTCCCGCAACAACCTGCAAGTGATCTCGGCCCCTGTCCGCGATACGGTATACATCGATTCCCTGAAAAATCTCGATGGAGGTACTTCTTATCTATATGCCATCAGGGCCCTCGATATGGAAACGCAATGGAGCGATACTTCGGAGCTGGTGAGCGTATTACCATCGAAAGCCCGCGCGGTGACAGCACCCTCCGGGCTGGCGGCCCGCAATACCATACAGGGTGTGAGACTGTACTGGGACAATGTAGCCCGCATCGATCCTAACGTGATGGGCTATATGCTCTACAGGAGAAAGAAAGGGGATGAGTATTTTACCCCCCTCTCCAAGACGCTTATCACCGGTACCTATTTTACCGATTCTACCAATAAGCAGGCAGGTGACTATGAATATGGATGCACCGCTGTGGACGCCTGGAATAACCAGAGCATCTTATCCACGGTTGCCGAGATAAGCATAGGCGGCAGCAGCGATCTCTATCCACCGGCCGATTTTTATATACGCAACCTTACTACCGGTATCGAAATAAGTGTACCGCCTTCGGCAAATGCCAACGATCCTAAAAGCACCTATATTATTTACAGGAGGGTGGTGGGCGCACAACCGGAATACAAAAGGATTGGCGAAACAACTGTGAGCAACAGTGTTTATGTAGACAAGCAGGTGAACAAAGAACAACTATATGCGTACTCGCTTAGCATAAAACAGGACAACCGGGAAAGCAGGAAGAGCGATGAAAAAACGATCAGGAGGAAGTAGGAGGGTACGGCATCTTGCCAACCATTAAAGATTTATTCATGAAACCCGTATTATTAATTGTATCGATCCTGGCCCTGGGCCTGCTCTGGAGCAGATGCGCCAGGAATAACGCATTTCTCGAACCGCCTGATCGCCCGGTGATCGACAGTATTCATCCTGCTGCAGGGAAAAAAGGTACACAACTCCGGTTGTATGGAACAGGGTTTTCTACCAGTCCCTCAGCCAATAAAGTATCCATCAATGGGATCAATGTCCGGGTCGATTCTCCATCCACCAGCACTACTTTACTGGTAACCGTTACCGATAGTACAGGTACAGGGCCCGTGCATATCAAAGTGAAAGGTCTCGAATCGGATGGCCCCATCTTTACATACCTCGGCAACGGAGATATATTCATCACCAAGGCTGCCTATGGCTGGGCCGATGGGTCAGGTTATTCCGTGAACGTGCAGAACCTGCCATCACAGAACAATTCCATCAAACTGATGGTGAACGGTACGAGGATACCGATCAGCTATATCTTACGCCAGGGAGATCCCTTGTATAAACCCAATGAAGGAGAACAACTGCTTGTAGCAGATGATACCACTGTCGAGAACCACGTACCCCTGAACTTTGCCGATTTTGCCGTGCAGGGGACCGGGCCGGTCAGCAATACAAAACGGCTGCAGGTGCGGCCGCGTGTCACAGATATAAGTCCAACCGAGGTAGTTTCCAATGATGTGGTGACGATCGCCGGCAAATTTTTTGGCGACCGCAGCCTTCCTTCGGGGATCAATTTGTTTTCGGGAGGACTTCTCTCTCCCAGCCCCGATATTGTTTCGTGGACCAATAACCTGATCAAAATAAAACTGCCTTCTTACCCGAATATTACACCAACAGGAGGAGCACCGCCCGGATATGCCGTAGTTGGAATGCATATATCCGTTGGAGACATGGATTCACGACTTGTTACTCTCTATTATAAGAATACGAGTGGAAACATTACGGTGACCACTGTTGCAGGTGATGGCATGAATGGGTTCATAGATGCCACAGGAACAGCAGCCAGGTTCAGTGGCCCTACAGGTATTGCGATCGATGGTCAGGGCAACATAATTGTAGGTGATGGCCGGAATAACCACCGGATCAGGAAGATCAACACGAATGGCCAGGTGACAACTATTGCAGGCGATCCCAATGGCGTTGTATTCAATAATCCTATAGGTGTTGCACTGAATTCAGCGGGTGACGTTTTTTCTGCCAATAATGGCAACCATAAGATCATGCGGGTAAGCGTTACGGGTGCGGTGAGCGTGTGGGCAGGTAGTGGCACCAACGCTTATGGCGATGGATTAGGCACCAATGCCTATTTCAGCGGGCCTACCGGCGTTGCGATCGATGGGAATGGAATGATGTATGTGGCCGATATGGGAAATCACCGGATACGCAAGATCGATGCCAACCGGATGGTGACCACCATTGCAGGCGGTACAGCAGGATTTGCAGACGGCACGGGCACTGCGGCGAAATTTTATAGTCCGACCGGAATAGCGGTCGATGGGAACGGCAATCTGTATGTGGCGGATAATGAGAACCACCGTATACGGAAAATTACCCCGGCCGGAGTAGTGACCACGCTCGCAGGAGGATCGCCCGGTTTTGCCGATGGGGATGGTGCGGCCGCGAAATTCACTTACCCCAGGGATGTGGCTGTCGACGGACATGGCAATGTATACGTGGCCGACTTGGGCAATGACCGCATCCGGAAAATTACACCCGATGGAAAGGTGACAACTTTGGCAGGTAACGGTTTGAATGGCTACCTGGATGGGCCTGCCGACAGAGCGCAATTCAATCACCCTGCCGGGATCGCGGTAACCCAGGATGGCGCCACGATCTATGTAGGCGATATAGATAATTTTCGTGTGCGGAAAATAACGGTCCAGTAATAAATTCATTCAAAGGCTCTGATTAGTTCAACCTGTTATTTCACAGCAGGAAATAATAGTAAATTAGTGGCAAAGAAAAACCTCCTGATGGTCCGGCTGCTGCTAACATTCGTGTTAATGGTTGTATCTGCTGCTTTGTCTGCGCAGCGGATCAATTTCAGGAATTATACAATGCAGGACGGACTGGTAGCCAATCTCGTGAACTCCATCTACCAGGATTCCAGCGGATTTATCTGGATAGCCACCTGGCAGGGTCTCAGCAAATATGACGGTAACAAATTCACCAACTTCAACTCCGGCAATGGTCTCTCGTTCGATTTTACGAATGCCCTTTATGAAGAGGAGCGGGGCAGGTTGTACGTGGCCTTGAACAACGGCACGATCGAATTGATAGAGAATGATCGTGTAGTGCAAAGGGTGTACAAAAGGGAATTCGCTGTCAACAAATTCATCAAAAGAAAAGATGGGCGGTTGTTGATCTGTACAGATGATGATGGCCTCTACTCCCTGGAAGATGATAAGGAGCAATGTCTTCTCAAAGAACATCTGGGCCCGATGCAGGCATTCGAAGAATTGAATGATTCGATGGTGGTCATTGGCGGAGAAGGTCCTACGCTCTGTGTACTCGACAGGGATTTCAATATAATATCCAGGTTACCGGATGATCCTCAAACGGTACACCAGTTGTACCGCGATAGCCATCAGCGTGTCTGGGCCTGTACAGGCAGAGGATTGATGCTGATCGATCCTGTACAACGAAAGAACAAAATCATGCGGTTCCTGCCATTGCCCGAACAGTGGAAGGTCCCGGCCTTGTCGGGCCTCGTCACTTCTATTCTGGAAGACGACGCAGGCATATTCTGGATCGGCACTTCAAAAGGACTGGTGAAGATCGATCAAAATGGCAAGTCCGAATTGTACACCATCCGTGAAGGGTTGCTTACCAATATGATCACCTGCCTGTACGCAGACAGGGAAAAGAATATCTGGGTAGGCACTTACCAGGGAGTTTCAAAGATCGTTTCAAAGAACGATGTCAGGTTCCTCACAGGCCCCAATAAGGTGGAAGATCTGCGTATCCAGGATATCTATCCCGCCAGCCGGTCGGCCATTTATTTCTGTGCATCGGACGGAGTATTCCAGAAAATAAATGCAGAGGGTGTATTAACGGCCATCAGCAAACCGTATCATTGGGACTCCCCGGTGTTGTTCGACAGGCAACAACCAATGCTTTTGCGGGGAACAGGGAAAAAGCTCACACTGGTTACGGTAGATACCGTCACGGACCGGATCAGTCATTCCATCATAGATCCAGGCAGGAACTTTTATTTCACAGCGAGGGATAAATACGGGAATCTTTTTTTTGCAACCGATGCCGGCGTTTATTGGCGGGCAGCAGGCAGCAATACATTCCTCCCTTATGGTGCAATACCACATCGTGTTACCTGCCTGGCTTTCGACAGGCAGGGTGATCTCTGGGCCGGCACCTGGTATGATGGGCTCTACCGGATCAGGCAGGTGGTCAGTAACGGTGAGAAACATACGGAAACAGATAACCTGAGCGATTTGGTGAAAGAATCCAGTATCCGGTCGCTTTTACTCGACAGGAAAGGCAATATGTGGGTGGGGACCCGCTATAGTGGTGCTGTTTGCATTACTATGAACAACAACGATCAGTTCAGCACCCGGCGTTATTCGCAGAAGCAGGGACTTGTTTCCAATTTTGTATTCTCTATGTCTGAAGATAGCCGGGGCAATATCTGGATCGTATCTTATATGTCGGGACTCGATAAACTGGCGCCGGCCGGAAATGGATACAGGGCCTTCAATTTCAGCCGGGTCAGCTATAATATTCCCGGCGACATCTATCATTTTTCGCCGTTGCAGGATAATGATTTCATCTGCGCTACCTCATCCGGCATCCTGCGGTTCAGGGATGATGAAACCAATGACCTGCCACCGCCAAAAGTATTCATCACCAGTCTGCATGCAGGAAAAGCACAGGATAGCATAACAATTACGGATACCCGGCAAAATTTGAAGCTCAATTACCGCCAGAGTTTTATTCAGTTTGAATTTGCCGCCCCTTCCTTCATCAATGAGAAGGAGATCATGTTCAGTTATCGTTTATTGGGAAGCCCGGATACTGCCTGGAGCGATCCTGCCAGGCGATATTCCGTATTCTACGCCAGCCTCAAACCGGGCAGGTACCGTTTCGAAGTAAAAGCATTGGGCTGGGATGGGGAATGGAGTATGCCTGCGGTTTATTCGTTCACCATTCATCCGCCCTGGTGGCAAACCTGGTGGTTCCTCATCGCCATCCTGGCGCTCATTACCGGCCTGGTCAGTTACCTGGTGAAAAGAAGGATCGACCAGGTAAGGCATGTGGCAGAGATGAAACAGAGGATGACCGAAACGGAGATGATGGCCTTGCGGGCACAGATGAACCCCCATTTCATATTCAATTGTATGAACAGCATCGATGCGCTCATTCAAAGTAACGATAAGTATCATGCTACGATGTACCTGAATAAATTCGCCAAGCTGTTACGCAATATTCTCGACAGCTCGAAACAGAATACCGTGCCGCTGGCAAAAGATCTGGAGACCCTTCAGTTGTATATCGACCTGGAACAAATGAGAAGTGAACATGCATTCCACGCATCGGTTGTGGCCGATGAAATATTGCTGCAGGATGATTACAGAGTGCCCCCGTTGATCATTCAGCCTTACGTGGAGAATGCCATTTTACATGGTTTGAAGAACAGGCCCAATGATAACGGGCAATTGAAGGTCACGGTGTCGAAGAAATGGGACCATATTCAATACCTCATCGAAGACAATGGGGTAGGGAGGAAGGCTTTGAAAAACGGGACTGCCAGGCATGGGCAATCATACGGTATGCAGATGAGCTACGACCGGGTAAAACTTTTCAATGATGAAGAACATGCGTCGGTGGTGGTTACTGATCTTGAGGAAGATGGACAGCCTTCAGGGACAAAAGTGCAGGTATTATTGAAAATACGTTAGCAGGACAGCGCTACCTGCTCACCCGTTCCCGTAAACGGCTCAACGGAGCTTTTCCAGCCAACATGCAGATAGGAAATTTACAGGGTAAGGTCTTTGTCTGCCTGCCAGGGACCCACCATAACATTAACCTAAAAGTATCTGCATGAAAAAGCTTATTATTTTCTTCATAGTCATAGCCTCCCTGGTCTCCTGCAGCAAAAGCAAGAGTGGCTCGGATGCGCCTACAAAAATAGAATACACCGGGGTAACCTATCTATCACAGGCAAGAGGCGGTATAGGAGGAGCGGGTATTGGGAATAAAATATTGTTTGCCGGTGGCTTCGCAGGGATCAGTGGTACCAGAACAGTAGATATTTATGATGCATCGAATGGAAGCTGGACAACGGACATGCTTAACCCGGGATCTTATGAGATGAAAGGCATTGCCGTCAGGAACAAAATGCTTTTCACAGGAAGTGGTTCGTCGAAAATAGTGTATGTCTATGATGTATCGGCTGGAAGTTGGTCATCTACCGAGCTCAGTGAGGGAAGGAATTACATGGGTATTGGTACGGCCGGCAATAAAGTAGTGATCGCCGGGGGAAACCTGGGATCGGGCAAAGCTACAAAGACAGTGGATATCTATGATGTGTCGAATGGTTCCTGGACTTCTACTCAATTGATCGAAGGGAGGAAATACCTGGCCGGTGCAGTAGGCGGAAACAAGATATTGTTTGCTGGTGGCGTCGATATCAATGATAAGAGCTTGAAAACGGTGGAGATCTATGATGTGTCGAACGGCGCCTGGACTACCTCTCTACTGAGCGAAGCAAGGCTGGATTTGGCCGCTGCCACAGCAGGTAATAAAATATTGTTTGCGGGAGGACGGACCAGTTTTGGTGGAGGGCCTTCCAAAACCGTCGATATATACGATATATCCACCGGCAACTGGAGCACCACACAGCTTAGTGAAGCGAGATCTCATCTAACAGGTATATCAGCCGGCAATAAGATCTTATTTGCCGGCGGCACCATGGGTACCGGACTTTATTCGAATACAGTCGATATCTACGATATAACTACAGGTACCTGGACAAAAGCAACCCTAAGTGAGGCCAGGTCCCAGATAGGAGCCGCCGTGGCAGGGAACAAGATCCTGTTTGCCGGTGGATTTACAAGTACCGGAACTTCGAAGACGGTGGATGTGTTTACGTTTACGAGATAGAGATGGCGGTTACTTTTATTTAATTTATCTCCTAATTTTTGCAAAATTAGGAGATATTAGGATTCATCGGGCTTGATCGGAACCGGCTTATTACTGATAACCAGTAGTTTGTAAAAAGAAATTGCTTGACAATTCTATGACTTAGTGAAGAGGCAAAAACCAATTGCCCAGGCTTCATGATTATAATCAATATATTTACACCTTCCCAACCATCAGTTCCATCCTCGGATCAAACCTCAGGTTAAGACCTCATTGGCAGTACAATCGATTTTATACTCTCTTTTTTTAAACGTATAAATCCATTTATTGTATGCAGAGGTATTTTCTAACGATTACTGCAGGTTTACTGCTATTACTTGGCTATTCGTGTAAAAAGAACAACGATGAGCTTTCTTCCAAAGGACCATTACCAGGCAATCAACAGGAAAAGGTAATGGCGGAACCGGTAACGCCATTGGACAAACGAATTGCATTACCATTGAATCGCATCCGAACAACAGCACGCATCAACAGCGGCACTACCGCCCCCATCATCATGGTACACGGATTGGGTGGCTTCGGGCCCGATGAAATGGCCGGTTTTAATTATTGGGGCGGAGTAGATAACATCCCCCAATATCTCACGGACAATGGTTATCCTGCCTTCGCAACAGCCGTAGGGCCTTTCAGCAGTAATTTCGACCGGGCAGTTGAACTGTATTATTATATCAAAGGAGGATACGTCGATTATGGAAAGTTCCACAGTAATAAATTCGGGCACGAACAGAAAAAAAGCCGTTACTATTCCGGAGTATATCCACAGTGGGACGCTGCACATCCCGTTCACCTGCTGGGGCATAGCATGGGCGGAATTACTGTAAGAAAGCTGCTCACCCTACTGGAGAAAGGAGACGCTACAGAACAACAAGACCCCGATCATGCCGCGCTCTTCAGCGGTGGCAATGCAAGTTGGGTAAGATCGGTTACCACCATCAGCACTCCGCATAACGGGGCCACACTTACGTATAAATTATTGCCCGATCATGACCTGCTTGTCAGGAACCTGGTCACCACCGTTGCCGTACTGGCCGGCGCAGACCTGAACATAGAAAAGGTATACGACTTCGACCTGGAACAATGGGGACTTGAAAGAGCCCCACGTGAAAGCTTTACTTCTTATATGGGCCGGGTCAACAATAGTAAGATATGGACAACGGATGATTACGCCGGACATGACGTTACTCCCGAAGCCGCGCGCGACTGGAACCAGGCAGAACCCGATTCGAAGAATGTTTACTATTTCTCCGTTTCTACCAAAGACACCGAGAAAGGTCTGCTCACCGGCTGGTCCTATCCCAGGCTGAATATGTTCCCTTTGGTGGTGCCCGTCGCATTTCCATGGCCCATCATTATGGGGATCGGTAATTATACGCAAAACATTCCGGGCAAAGTGGTGATCGATGAAAAATGGTGGCCCAATGATGGTGCGGCAAATGTGTATGGCATGAGCGGCCCTTCTACCGGCGCCATTAAAGAATATGACGCTGCCCTGCCTCTTGAAAAAGGAGTATGGAACCACCTGGGCCTGTATAATGGCTACGATCATTTTGCCATCATCGGCATGGGCATTGTGCCTTATAATGTACGACCGTTTTACATGAATATCGCCAGCCTGTTGAGTACGGTCGAGTAAGAAAAAATTATAGGAACCCGGTTCGATGAGAACACTGGTTGGAGCATGTTTTATTATATTGCATTCATAAACCACCTATTGGGGTGGTTTTTTTAATGTCATGATCAGGGATTCGTACAATTAATATTCAGTATTGCCAGGGCCTTCCCAACATATCGACCCATATTCAGGTTCCCGCATCGATCTCGGTGACAGCAACACCTTCAGAGAATTGTACCACCGGTATCAACCCGGCCTTTTCTTTCTCGCTTATGGCATGTTGCACAACCAGCAGGAGGCCGAAGACATCGTTGCCGAGAGCTTCATGAAATTGTGGAGAGTAAAAGAACAGTTCAACAATATGGAAGCAACAGGTAGCTGGCTGAGGACCACTACCCGTAATGCCTGCCTGGATTGGCTGAAACATCAGAAAACAGCCGCCCATAAGCTGGACCAGCTCAGCATGCAATCTGCCAGTACCGAAGATAACTGGCAGTATGAAGAGCTGCTCGGAGAATTGCTGCAGGAGGTCTACAACACCGTTGCCTTGTTGCCGGAAAAAAGCCGGCAGGTATTCCGGATGCGATATATCGACGGCCTGAAGAACGACCAGATTGCCGAGCAACTGGGCATTCAATACCAGTCGGTCAGGAACCATCTTGCCACTGCATTGAAAATGTTGCGGATCAGGTTGCTCGATAAAGAACATTTATTACCCCTTCTCCTGCTTTTTCTCCGGATGAAAGATTAGAACGATCGCACTCTTCCGGACTGTTATTTTTTTTTGAGATCATACAGTACAAACACAACTCCCAGTCGTTTTATTATAATTGAATGACCAGATCAACATTCGATACGATCAAAGCCTTGCTTCGCAAATACCTGGAAGGAAGCCTGGATTCAGCGGAACGGCAACAGCTCGATGAATGGCTGGCCGCCTCTCCCGGCAACCGGCAATTTTTCGAAAGGATATCCGACCCTGAGCAATTACAGGAAGATATCAGGCTTTTATTCCAATCGAAAGAGAATATTTTTTCCAGGCTGCAGCAGCAGATATCCGAACTGGCAGAAAGTCCTGTCCGCCGTCTTCATTTCCTTCGCCGAAGCTGGGTCCGTTATGCAGCAGCGGTCATCGTCATCGCCGGGATCACAACATATTTTTATTTCAACAGACAAAGAGGAAGGAAGGAAGAAAGGATCATTCCGCAAAATGACCAGATCAGCGATATCGCACCCGGCAGCAACAAAGCCACGCTCACTTTGGCCGATGGCTCCGTCATCACGCTCGACAACGCCTCTAATGGCAATCTTGCCCGGCAGGGAAGTACCCGTATAGTAAAATTGGATGATGGCCAGCTAACCTATCAGCAACAAGGCGTTTCATCCGCGCAGGTAATGATCAATACCATGCGCACGCCCAGGGGCGGACAGTACCGGCTCACCTTGCCGGATGGTACAAAGGTTTGGCTGAATGCCGCTTCTTCCATTACTTATCCTGCTGTTTTTGTTCAGCCCAATAGAAAAGTAGCCATCACCGGTGAAGCCTATTTCGAAGTGGCAAAGGACGCAAGGCATCCTTTCCTGGTGGATATCGACGGAAGGTCCGGGGTGGAAGTATTGGGGACCCATTTCAACGTGAACGCATATAGAGACGAAGCTGGTATCACGACTACGCTGATCGAAGGTAGGGTAAGGGTAACCGGTAGTGGATCGGGGCAAGTGGTCTTACAGCCTGGTCAGCAGGCTGTCAGCATCACCGGTCATGCCGGCATCATTGTGAACAGTGATGTGCCGGTTGAAAGGATCATCGCCTGGAAGAATGGCCGCTTCGATTTCAATGGCCTGGAACTGCCTGCTGTAATGCGACAACTGGAAAGATGGTATGATATTACGGTTCATTTCACCGGGCCTGTACCCCACGATACCTACCAGGGAAGGCTCACCCGCGATCTGTCGCTCAAACAGGTATTGGGCATCCTCACCAATATGGAGGTCAGGTACCGACTGGAGGGCCGCACACTCACAATATACTAACAGACCTTAACGCCTACGAAAGATCCCACCATACCTGTTCCTGGCAAATATCGTCCTTGCAGTTCAGGCAAGGGCGGCATCACCCCTATTTTTTAAAACACTACTGCTAATGAAACTCAAGATCTTATTTTTTACGCTTGTCATGCTGCAGGCAACTTTGAAAGCAACATCGCAGCAGATCACTTTCTCAGGGAAAGATATTTCCCTTGAAAAAGTGCTGGAAGCTGTAAAGCAGCAATCCGGATATGAAGTCTTTTTCAATAGCTCTATCCTCAAGGAAAGCAAGCCGGTCACTATCAGGGCCAGCAATATGCCGCTGGTGGCCTTTTTGGACGAAGTCTTCAAAGACGAGCCGTTGAAATATACGATCCAGAACAAGAATATCATTGTCTCGCGCAAACTACCTGTCGGAACTGCAACTGAAGATGCGCCGAAACCAGTGACACTTACAGGCCGTGTAACGGATTCCTCCGGTAATCCGCTCACAGGCGCAACCATTGCCGTGAGAGGACAACTGAAAAATACTATCTCCGACCAGCAGGGGACCTTTACGCTAGAAGTAGTACCAGGTGATGTACTGGTCGTTTCTTATGTAGGGTATGAACCGGTGAGCTACCACCTGAAAGAAGGCGTTGTCAATGTAGAGATCAGGTTAATTCCCCAAAGAAAGACGGAAGAAGAAGTGATGGTTTCGACCGGTTACCAGCGCATTCCGAGAGACAGGGCCGCAGGCTCCTTTGGTATCGTGAACCAGGCAGCACTGGATAAAAGAAGCAATTACAATATTCTTACCTATCTCGAAGGGCAAATGCCGGGATTGCTTATGTCGGCCGATGGACAGATCACCATTCGCGGCACCAGCACGCTTGTTGCCGCCAACAGGGCGCCGCTCGTCGTACTGGACGGGTTTCCTATCGAAAGGCCCGTGGAGACCATCAATGCCAACGATATTGAAAGTATCACTGTGCTGAAAGACGCTTCGGCAGCTTCTATCTGGGGAGTGAGAGCAGCCAACGGCGTGATCGTGATCCAGACCAAAAGGGGTATGTCGAGCAGGAAGCCGCTGGACATCAGTTTCACTTCCACTTTTTCTATCTCTCCTGCTCCTGATCTTTCCAAATTGCCTTTTGCACCGACAAGCTCATTTATAGAATTCGAGAAATACCGGGTAGCCAATAATCTCACCTTCTTTACCGGCACCAAACCGCGCTCTGCCATCTCGCCGGTTGTGGACGCTTATCTCAATAATCCTTCACAGGCCGATCAACTTACAGCTCCTTTGAAGCAGATCAATGCCTATGATGAGTTCGATCAACTTTTTCTCACACCGGCAACCAGGCAGCAATATTCACTGGCACTGGCCGGAAAAGGGCAGCAATCCTCTTACCGGGGCTCTTTCAGTTATGACAGGATAGGGTCTTCATTCAAAAGAAACAATTCAAATCGTTTCGTGGGCGATCTCTTCGAATCGTTGGAGCTGTTCCCTGCCTTGCATATAGACATGGGATTGAATTTTGCGCTTACCAATACGAATGACAATGGGATGGGCTATAGTGATCTCAGGAACCTGTTGCCTTATCAACGCATACTCGATGACAATGGCGGATATGTGAATCAGCCGCAAACTTTTTACCAGGCAGATAAAGAAGCGCTTGTCCGTGCAGGCTACCCGTATAACTGGAACTATAATCTCATGCAGGAGTTCAACAACAAAGACAACAAAACCTCCAGCTCGAATATCAATGCCATAGCAAGGGTGAATTATAACCTGTTCAAAGATCTTTCTGCCAATATCGGTTATCAGTATGAATCAGGCGCCACTACTGTCACCAATCTCTTTAATGAGGAGACCTACTATACCAGGAACCTGGTGAATTATTCCACGTCGGTCAGGAACAATGTGATGACAACCGGTATTCCCAAAGGAAGCATTTATAAGGAAAACATCAACCGGTTCTATTCACACACTTTAAGAGGACAGTTGAGATATGATGCCAGTTTCAATCATTTGCACTCTATTGCCGCCATTGCGGGAACAGAGATCAGGGAACTGGGCAACAAAATATCTGCACAAACCAAATACGGGTATGATCCCCAAAGCCTTCAGTTTACCAGGGTGAGTTACACGGCCTATTATACGGATGTAAGAGGCTCGCAGCAATTGATCCCGGATGAAACTGTTTTCATCGACAACCGCAACAGGTTCGTTTCCCTTTTCACCAATGCCGGCTATACTTACAATGACAGGTATACGCTGAATGCCAGCGCCAGGCTCGATAAGACCAACCTGTTTGGCTCCAGCAAACAATACCGTAATGTATGGCTATGGTCTGCCGGTGCTGCCTGGCAATTGCACAGGGAGAACTTTTTCAACCTGCCTGTTTTTAATGCCCTTACCCTGCGTGCAACTTATGGTATCAATGGAAATGTGGACAGGAGCACCAGCCCCTTTCTCATTGCCAATGTAGGCACGGACTTCCAGACCAACCAACCTTATGCGTATGTATCCAATCCCCAAAACCCTTTACTGAGATGGGAGAAGACCACCGTTACCAATTTCGGGATCGATTTCAGTATGCTCAACAGGAGGCTCAGGGGCTCAGTGGAATATTATATCAGGAAAAGCGATGACCTGCTTGGAAATAGCACCGTCAATGGCACTTATGGTTTCAACAGCGCCTTTATCAATTATGCCAGTATGAAGAATACAGGGATAGACCTTCGTTTATCGGGCCTCATCATCGATAAGATCTTTAAATGGAATGCCACCCTGAATTATAGTTACAACAGGAACGAAGTGACCAGGGTAGATTTCCCGCAGAAAACAGTTGGCTCTTTCCTGGCAGGGATTCCACAGGCCGGCAAGCCGCTGGATTACCTGTTCAGTTATGAGTGGGCCGGATTGAATGCCAACGGATGGCCGCAGGTATATGATGAGAAACATGCAGCCGTGAATTATAAGACCGACATGGCCAATACCGCTGCACTGATCTATGAAGGGACTGCTGCGCCACCTCATTACGGTTCACTGATCAATGAATTCACCTATAAGAGATTTTCGCTGCTCACGAATTTCACGTACAAAATTGGGCATAAGTTCAGGGTGCCGGTCATTCAGTATGAGGTGATCTCCGACAATGTATCGCAGGTGCACAAGGACTGGGACAACCGGTGGAAGCAGCCCGGTGATGAAGCGACCACCAATATCCCTGCAGCTCCTACAGCCATTGCAGGGCTGAATGTGTACGACAAGTATACGAAGTACGCCAATATCAACATAGCCACGGCCTCGGTTATTCGATTCAGAGAGCTGTTGCTGAACTATACGCTTCCTGTGAGAATATCCAGCCGGTACCCTTCGTCCAGCCTTTCATTCGGGTTCCAGGTGAGGAACCTGGCTGTTTATAAATTCAATAAGGAAGGGCTCGATCCTGAATATCTCACGGTTGACAGGAACAGTATCGTGCTGCCTCCCAGGGCCGAATATTCTTTTATCGTAAGAGCTAATTTTTAATGTAAACCTATGCAATCAATAAAATATATAAGCTTATTCATCATCCTGCTGATGGGGATGACGAGCTGCAAAAAATATCTCGATATCGTTCCAAAAGGAAAGATCATCCCGGAGAAGACTTCAGACTACCGCCTGTTGCTCGACCAGATCAACCCGGCGGGGAAATCGAATGGTTTTGTAAATAGCTTCAGCAACGATGTGTTGATGTCGGACGATATGAAGGTGACTGCCTTTTCGGGCAGCTTCTACAAAGCGGCCGATCAGAATGTGCTCATGTTTGCCGAGCATATTTACCAGGACTTTGAATCTGATCCGGACTGGGAAGCATTGTATAACCAGGTCTATGTTACCAACCTGGTGATCACCGAAGTAATGGGATCGACAGGTGGTACGCAGGAAGAAAAATATAAACTCCTGGCAGAAGCGCGGGTACATCGTGCCCATGCCTTCCTGGTGTTGGTGAACCTCTATGCAAAACAATACGACCCTTCTACTGCCGCCACAGACGCCGGAATACCTCTTCGCCTGAAGCTGGATTTTGAAGAGAAATTACCGAGAGCGAGCGTGCAGGAAGTCTATGATCTCATCCTGAGCGATCTCTCGGTCACCATCGGTAAATTACCGGCTGCCCCGCTACCGAACTTCAACTGGCGGCCTGTTGAATCGGCGGCCTATGCCTTGCTGGCCCGCGCGAACCTGCAGATGAACCGGATCGACCAGGCATTCAAATATGCAGATTCTTCCCTTCGTCGTTACAGCACCTTGCTCAACTACAATAATTTTCCGGCGAGCCCTGCCATTCCCGGCACCCTGCAATATCCCATTGGTTTGCAGAATAAAGAGACCCTGTTGTTGAAGTCCGCGGTTTCACCCCTGTCTCTTTTTTATGGGAGCAATGAGCTCATGAATTTGTTCGACAAACAAAATGATCTGAGGATACCTGCTATGTATTTCAATGATGCGCTTTTCGGTATGAGCGATGGATATATCAGTGCCGAATGGAGTGGGAGAACGCCATCGAAAGGGCCTTCTACCGCTGAAGCATACCTGATCCGGGCCGAATGCAATGCCCGTACCGGACATATCGCCGAAGCCATGAGCGATCTGAATTACCTCCGAAGTTTCCGGTATAAAACGGGAAGTAATGCTGCGTTGAGCGCCACTACCAAAGAAGAAGCGCTGGCAAAGGTGAAGGAAGAAAGACGCCGTGAGCTTGCTTTTCGCGGATCCAGGTTATTCGATATCAAACGATACAATACATTCGATAAGGATAATATTTCGGTGACACATACTCTCAACGGAACAACCTATACACTGTCTCCGTCGAGCCCGCGCTTCATTTTACCGATTGCCCGGAAATACATCGACCTGAATCCGGAAATAACGCAAAATCCCCGATGAGCCAGGATTCAATATCAATCCACAAAAAAATAAATCATGAAGATCTGTTCAATATTAATGGTGGTCATACTGGCATCTATAGGAGCCGAAGGACAAGCCCGGTTGGAACTGTTGGGGAATTTTTTCGGCAAGAACAACATAGAGGCTGCACTGGTACGCGACTACTATGGAGAAAAGCCTGAAAGGATGGGAGCCGATACAATCCGTAATGACCGGTTCCGTATCGTATGCCCTCCCGGTGAGATCATGCCTGTTACAATTGCATTCCATGAAGGGAAAATGATGAGCAGTTATACCATTATCGCAGAACCGGGAAAAGTGGAATATATCAAAGACGTGAACAACAGGCTGGAAGTAAGAGGCGGGAAATACAATCAATTGCTATTCGGTTATCAGCGTTCAAAAGCTTACCGGGATGCAGATGATACATTCAGGAAGCTGACAAATGGCGGGAATATCGAAACTGTGAAAGGCACGCCGAATGAATGGCCTGCTATAGAAGCATTCCTGCGCAGGGATGAGTTGAGAAGCAATTACCTACATGAGATCGCACAGACGAATAAAGATCCGCGTGCGCGTGTGATGGCGATCGTATTGAATGAATTGCAGCCCGATAAGGACAAATCGATGGAGATCGTCGATAAACTGGCGTCTGAATTGGGTGAGAACAGCCGGTTGGTCCAGGTTGCAAGAAGAAAAGATAAGGAGCAAACAGCTATGATCGCGCGGAGGAAAGAAATGATGATCGGCAGTACATATACCGATTTCAAAGCTCCCTCCATAGAAGGCGACAGTGTTCAGTTCTCGCCGATCGTTCAACAACACAAATATACCTTGCTACAGTTTTGGGCTTCCTGGTGCGCTCCCTGTCGCAAGGAAATACCACTGTTGAAGAAATTATATAGCGCGTACCATTCAAAAGGTCTGGCGATAGTATCCTTTTCCCTCGATGATAATCGCACCAATTGGGTAAAAGCCTCCGGTATAGAAAAGCTGGAATGGCATAACCTGTCGGACCTGAAGGCTTTCAAAAGCTTCATGCTGAAACAATACCCGGTTGCTGCAACAGGCATCCCGGCAAATGTGCTCATCGGCCAGGATGGAAAGATCATTGCAGCCAATCTGACCGGAGAGGACCTTGAAAAGAAACTGGCTTCCTTATTTAACTAATCCTGCCCATGAAAAAGTTGATGATAATAATGCTTTCCCTCCTGGAGCTGCAAGCTGCATCGGCACAGGTGTTGGGAAGGCTTCAGGCAATGAAGGAGCCGGTGGCAGGCAGGAAGTTCCATATCGTATACAGCACTGCAGGGTCTTTGCTGGAAAATGAACGGTATATAGAGGTCTCGGCCTATTATTATGACGCTACGCATAAAACAGGCGGGGAAAAATACAAGCTCCGGGAAGAAAGGCCATACAAGGTAGCGGACATAGTTATCCCGGTAAACACAGTATTGGTCCAGCTCGTATTCTCTTCTGTCAATGGAACGATTAAGGATAATAACAACGGCAATGGCTATTTATTTCCGGTATATATAAATGGTGCTCCTGCTCCTTACGCTTTATACCAGATGTCTACTTTGATGGAAGGTATTCCGGTAGACGGCAAGCTGAAGAAGGATTTGAAACAAGGGTTGGCTTACATGAAGGAAGAGTTGCTCTATCATCCTTCCGGCGAAGAAAAGTTCCGGCAACGGTATTACAATATGCTGGCCAATTCGCCGGAGACAGAAGATAAGGAACTGCTGATAAAAAAACTGCTTACCATTCCGGAAACCAAGGAAGAAGACCTGATGATGGCGCAACTGTACTTTTCTTATTTTGGGATGCAACAGGCAGCAGATTCATTGGATCAGCTTTTGCTGCTAAGATTTCCTTCCGGGAAATATATGGAGGAAAAGAAAAAGAAACAGGAACAACCACCTGTACCGCATTCAAGATCGGGTGGTGATAATGAAACTCCCCGGTCAGCCCAGGAGATCAGCAGGGCACGGGCTACCGGCATGGTGAACGAGCCGGTTTCTCCGTTTACGATCAAAGACCTCGATGGTAATGAAATAACTTTCGGTGAAGGTGATCTGAAAGGGAAGATCATCGTGATCGATTTTTGGGCTACCTGGTGTAGACCTTGCATTGCCTCCTTTCCTGCCATGCAACGGGTAGTGGAAAAATACAGGAATGATCCGGATGTGAGGTTCTTTTTCATCAACACGATGGAAAAGGGAGATGCAGTGCAGCTTGTAAAGGATTTTCTTCAAAAGAATCCGTACCCTTTTACCATGCTCATCGATGAAAAAATGGACCGGTTGAATTTATATAAGGCATATACGAAGCTTAAAGTGGAAGGAGGTATACCTGCCAAGATCGTTATCGACAGGAAAGGGAATATTCGGTTCAGGTCGGCTGGGTTTTCCGGCAATGATGCTGCGTTGGTAGAGGAACTGTCCGCCATGATCGAGATGGCGCGAAAGTATTGAGGTGCAATTTCGCGGGTAAAATATGAACCCTTCCTGCCAGTCACCCGTTGGTTGTTTTATAATGTCCTGTATGATGTGCATTGACAACATTATAGAAGGTTGAAATAACAAAACCCGCAGTGCAAACTGCGGGTTTCTTGTTGCCTGACCTGGATTCGAACCAAGACCTTCAGAGCCAGAATCTGACGTACTACCCTTATACTATCAGGCAGGGTCGGGCATATTAAGGTACAATTTATTTTGCTTTTTGTTCAAACCGGACTGTCTCTTTTCACCCTAAAATTGTCGGACTCGCACACCCTCCATAAAAAAACTCCACCCTAAGTTTGTTGTATCAAACATTAAAATACCTGTTATGATGCTTCAAAATAAAAATGCCGTCATATATGCTGGCGGCGGTTCTATCGGCGGGGCTGTTGCAAAAGCATTGGCCCGCGAAGGCGCCAGGGTTTACCTTACAGGCCCTCATATCGAGCCATTGAAGAAAGTGGCTGAGAGCATTCTTGCAGCCGGCGGCCGGGCAGAGACGGCCCTGGTAGATGCACTGGATGAGCAGTCCGTCAACCGGTTTATAGATGAGATGGTCCAAAAAGAAGGTACGATAGATATCTCCTTCAATGCAGTGGACACGAAGAGCGTCCAGGGCGCCCCGTTGGTAAATATGACACTGAAAGATTTTATGTTGCCGGTAGGCATTTCAATGAGAACGCATTTCATCACCGCAACAGCAACAGGAAAAGTGATGATCAGGCAAGGCTCAGGTGTGATCTTATCCATCACAGCCACGCCGGCCGGTGTGGCCTATCCGAATGTTGGCGGCTTCGGCCCTGCCTGCTATGCGGTGGAAGGGTTTTGCCGTGGGCTGGCTTCAGAGTTGGGGCCTCATGGGGTTCGTGTAGTGAATATCAGATCGGCCGGATCACCGGATTCAAGACCGTTCCTCGAAGCATTGAATGGTGCAGAGGGCAACCGGCAATTTATCAAAGAGCTGGAGGCCGATACGATGCTGAAATCGCTTCCGTTGATCGATGATATTGCGCAGGTGGCCGTCTTCCTGGCCTCGGACATGGCCGCAAAAATTACCGGCACCACCATCGACGTTACCTGTGGTACCGGCGGGATCAATTACAGAACGGTAGAGATACCATTCATCAGGGAATGATCTTGTAGCAGGCAGTGTTCCTGAGAAACAAGCCGCATACCCTTGCGGATAAATTTTCTCTATATTTGGACCTGTTAACTTTTCCTGCTGTATGCTGAAGCAGTACATACCTTCATTCCACGCCGAATTGCATGCTATCGATACCAGGTCGTTCGACATTGCCCGATATCCGGCGGAATACATGCAGCTCTTGTTGACCCATAGTACCTATTACCTTCATATCTATACGCAGGTATTGGAAAAAGCGCTCGCGCTTTCCGGGAAAAAAAAGGAAGATATCATACTGCTGGATTATGGCGCCGGTAACGGCCTGTTGGGCATGTTCGCAAAGCATTGCGGTTTCAGGAAAGTATATGCTATAGATATCAGCGAGCCCTTCGTACAGGCCGCCCGTCTGTTGAATGAACGGCTCAGGCTGCCCGTCGATTCGATCATGACCGGTGATTGGGAAACAGCGGCCAGTTTTTTCCAGGATAAGCAGAAACCTGATATAGTAGCAGGCACTGATGTGATCGAACATATCTATGATCTCGATATTTTTTTCAGAGGAATAAAAGAAATGAATCCTGCCATGGTAACGGTCTTCACTACCAGCGCCATTTCCTCCAATCCCTACAAACGGTTTGTTTTTGAAAGAGCACAACGGCAGGATGAGTATGATTACAATCATGCTGAACATTCTTCAGGCGAAAACCCTTATGCGGGCCTGCCTTTTCTCGAAGTGAGAAGACGCATCATCAGGGAAAATTTTTCTTTACCCGATGCGACTGTAGAGCAATTGGCAGGGCTAACGAGAGGATTCAACCGCACAGATATGCTCGATGCAGTGAAGGGGTTTATTGCCGGATCGGTCATCATGCCCGCTACTGAACATCCCACCAATACCTGCGATCCGATCACCGGAAGCTGGACCGAGCGATTGCTTACCATCGATCAGTATAAGAAGATCTATGAGGAAAATGGCTTTCACCTGCAGGTGTCCAATGGTTTTTACAATTCCTGGCAGCCCGGTCTTAAATCAATATTATTGAAGCCCATCAACTTTTTTACCGGCGTCTCCGGGAAATGGGGCCGCTGGCTGAGTTCCTATATTCTTCTTGCAGGCCATGTACAACAGCCTGTGAAGGGCATACAAAAAAATTAAACATTTCATAAAACGACAATTGTTCCGGTAGTATATTTGGAAGCATAAGTTTGCGCTTATGCTAAACAGAAGGAACTTCCTGAAGAACGTGGGTCTTACCGGCTCTTTAATGGCCATGCCCGCTGCCTTGCTAAAGGCGAATCCGGCAACAGTACCGGAGAACATCGATCTTTCAACGATCACTTTAAAAGGAAAAGTAAAAAGCCAGGGGCAGGGGATCGCTGGAGTGGCCGTTACTGATGGGATCAATATCACCCGAACGGATAAGAGCGGCAAGTATGAGTTGCTGAGCAACGCCACTGCTGAATTCGTTTATATCAGCGTGCCCGCAGGATATGCATTTCCCGCCAATAAAGGGATCGCTGAATTTTATAGGCCCCTTGCGAAGAACAGCGCCACTTTGGTCAATGATTTTGAACTGGTGAGGCTCGACACAGATGATCGTAAACATAATTTTGTGGTATGGGCAGATACACAAATGATCTCGAAAGAAGACGTGGAGCTTTTAAAAAGCCAGTCGGTGCCCGACCTGCAGGCACTTGTGCAATCATATCCCCAGGGTACATTATTCCACGGCATCGGGTGCGGTGATCTGGTGTGGGACCGGTTTGAATTATTCGAAGATTATAAACAGGCTATTGCGATGTGCGGTATCCCTTTCTACAATGTGATCGGCAATCACGATATGGACCTCGATGCACGTACCGATGACAAATCTGCCGCCACCTTCAAAAAGCAATTCGGCCCTACGTACTATTCTTTCAACAGGGGAGAGGTCCATTATGTGGTATTGGATGATGTGTTCTTCATTGGAACAGCTAAAAAATATATCGGTTACCTGACGGAGAACCAACTGCAATGGCTGGAGCAGGACCTGGCGCTGGTGAAGCCCGGCAGTACGATAGTGGTAAGTCTGCATATCCCCACAAATACCGGTGCTGCGAGAAGGGCCAATAAGGAAGAAGAATTGGGAGGAGTGGTTTCCAACAGGAAGCAGTTGTATAAATTGCTGGCTCCCTATAAAGTTCATATCATGAGTGGTCATACGCATTTCAATGACAACTGGGAAGAGGGCAATATGATGGAACATAATCACGGAACTGTTTGTGGCGCCTGGTGGACGGGCCCTATCTGTGGGGATGGCACACCCAGTGGTTATGGAGTTTATGAAGTAGATGGGTCGGAGATCAGGTGGCATTATCAATCTACCGGGCTGCCGAAGGACAAACAGCTCAGGACCTATCCAAAAGGAAAAATAAAGGATGCACCCGACGAGATCGCAGTGAATGTTTGGAACTGGGATAAAAAATGGAAGGTGGAATGGTATGAAGATGGTGTTCTCAAAGGGCCGATGGAACAAAGAGTGGCCTATGATCCATGGGCTGTAGAATTATATGCAGGGCCCGATCTCCCCAAAAAGCACAAATTCGTGGAGCCGACCCTGAATGATCATATATTCTTTGCCAAACCTTCTGCCAATGCCCGGCAAATCACGGTAAAGGCAACGGACAGGTTCGGCAATGTATATGAGGAAACGATCTGAACCAGGTACCCTGGCGCCAAAGATCTTGAAGGGTGGCGGACGAGGGGTGGACAAATGATCTATCCAAGGAAAGAAAGCAATCCTTTTTTCAAAAGCAACTGCCTGATCTTGTTAATGCCCCGGGCTTTATTCGACCGTACCGTCGATTCCAGCATATTCAACCTGGTGGAAATCTCTTTGTGGTTCATCCCCTGAATGAAAAAGAGTGTAAGTACATCGCGGGGCTTTCCGGGCAGGTGTTTTATTTCGGAATGGATGGTCTTCAGTAATTCTTCGAAAGGGATATTATTAACGAACATTTCGTCTTTCCGGTCGCCCAAAAACAAGAACATTTGTTTGAACTGATCTTGCCTTTTGGTCGATTTTGCTTTGTTGATACTGGCATTTCGGACCACTATGGAAAGATACTTGATCACGTCCAGCCCCGCATTCAATGTAAGGCTATCTCGTTTATCCCATAAAGCGAGTAAAGCATCCTGTACCACTTCTTCCGATTCACCGGCATTTTCGGTAAAGGAGATTGACAGTTCATGCAATTTTTTGTGCAGCTTTTTCTCTATTTCCCTCAATGCATTCTGGTCGCCATTCTTTAGTCTTTTGATCAAATCTTCATCGATGAGTGTTTTAGTCATTAGGCTTGTTTTTAAAGATTAGGGCTGGCTCTGTGAGCACATTCAAGGCATTGTCAAGTAGGAAAAGGCATGGTGGGAGGAGAATGGACGGAGGATGACAGCATTTATAGGATAGGAAGATCGGGCCTTTAATTATGTTTTGACCGGTATTGGCAGGCAGGTGGATTCAGAGACCTTTCCAGGTGATGGCAAGTTAATCAGGGGGCATTGCAGGTACTTAATCAGATCGGCCATTAGGATGAGTTTTGAAATATGAAAAGGAGTGATGCTCATATAATAAAACAACAGAAATGCATATTCGTGCGAGTTTTAGCGTGAAAAAAAACCGATTTCTGCGTGGAAACTTTTTTTTAAAAAAAAGTTTCCACACGACCGGGATAAATGCAGGGCTTCACTGTTATATTATATCGAACCTATTCCTCACGATTGCTTCGGGTGAGCAAGAGGGTTTGCTTTGTCTATACACAAAGCATTTAATGATACTTCTACTTTTTGATTTTATTGGTAGGACTTCAATCCGCCGGATTGAACTTGTTCAATAGGCGGCTCCGGGTCAAATGGGAGTATGCCGTCATCTGAAACTGCAGAAGGTAGCTGGACACTTTATTCATCAACCATCGGTGCATCATTAAAATTCGTATCGTCCTTCAGTTATTATCAACCTCAAATCATTTGGTTCAGGGCAGAGGACCATCGGAAAAACATGGCCCATAAAACCAGCACCCACAGCACCGGATAAGGGAGTTGATCAGCACTCAAAGAAAGATGGATACAGAAAGCCTTACGGACTTTTCCTCCAAAAGGGCCTTTCTCATGATAATTTCATGAATTGATAATATAGTGATTGTTCTTAATGTGAATTCATTTCGGGAAAATGAATATCGTTATTATTGTCAGTGGACATTAGCAGCCTGCGCACGGGCAACAAAGACTGAAAACAATTTTACTTATTGATAATCATTTTTATGGTGACCGATTTTCACCAGGGATCATGTCGCCTGGGAGATTAGAAAAATCTGAACCCGCCTGCACGAAAATTGCCTGGTCATCATTATTAGAAACAGATTAGAGCTTCCCGGCAAATTTGAATGCATCCGGCGACCACCGGCTTTGTCAACTTTTCAACCGGTATGAAATTTTGCGTAAAATTGCGACATGTCTACTATTGCAGAAAAGGGATTGTATCATTACCTGGCAGAAAAACAGATCCCCGGCCTAAAACAGAAAGTAGGGCAATTCACTCTCAAGAAAGGCGCCCAATTGTATGGCGCCCCGGAACGTTTTACCAACCTGTACGAGATTATCAGCGGAGCTGTGAAACTGGGCCGCTTATCACCCAGGGGAAAGGAATGCATTTACGAGATACTTACTCCCGGTGAGTTTTTCGGTAACCTTTCCGTACTGCACGATATGCCTTTTGATGAGTTCAGCAAGACGTTGACTGCTACAGAAGTGCGATGGTACGATATACGGTTTTTTAAAGACCAGCTTTCCGACCCCGAAGTAGGGGCATGGTTCTATCCTAAAATTGTATCACGCTGGTACAAGACAGAGTCTCTTCTTTTTTACATCCGCTCATTTGATCCCCGCAAGCGCATCCAGCAACTACATGCAGACCTGCACAAGAAAATTCCTACAGCGCATAGGAGAGAAGTATTCCTGGACAAACTTATTTCTTATTCCGACATCGCCGATCTAACGGCCACTACCCGCCAGTTGGTGGCTGATACGATGAAGGCTATCGAATGCTGATTTGGATGGTATCTCTTCATTTGTATTATTATAACACTCCGGATGTTGGATTCTGACACGCATAACGCTAATGTAATGATTTGGTGATTTTCGCTGCATCATTCATACTGTGTTCTGTAAATAAATTTGCACCTGTTTTCTAAAAAATAAACCCTCATGAGTCTGAGTAAGAAAAGCATGTTATATGCATTGCTGTTATTTTTATTGCCTGCAATGGTAGCTGCGCAGGTAACTACAGGAACTGTAACCGGAACAGTAAGAACACCCGACGGAAAATCACTGCCGGGAGCTTCCGTTACACTTACCCACGAACCCTCCGGTACAAGGTATGTAACCATATCAGGTAAAGAAGGAACATTTACTGTGAATGGTGTTCGTATTGGCGGGCCTTATACTTTATTGGTGGAATTTGTAGGGTTCAGGAAGCAGAAACGTGAAGGGTTTCATGTTTCACTGGGAGAACCTTATGATTTCAATGTAACGATGAATGATATCAATGCCACAGAACTGGAAGGTGTGGTGGTAAGGTCTGTTAAACGCACTGCTGCCGCAGAGAAAAGCGGGGCGTCTACAGTGATAGATTCGAGACAACTGGCCACTTTGCCTTCCTATTCCAGGAGCATTACTGATTTTACCAGGCTTACACCGCAGTCGAACGGAGGTAACTCCTTTGCCGGTCGCAGTGGTTATTACAACAACCTGAAAGTGGATGGCGCCAACCTCAATAACAATTTCGGTTTAAGCACCGATCCTTTACCCGGTGGTGGGGCTCAACCCATTTCACTCGATGCGTTCAACGAAATTTCGGTGAACATAGCACCGGTAGATGTGCGCCAGTCGGGCTTTACAGGCGCAGGTATCAATGCCGTCACTAAAAGTGGTACGAACGAGTTCCACGGAACTGCATTCGGTTTTTATCGCGATCAGTCGTTCAATGGTCGCAAAGCAGGTGATGTTGAACTCGCAAAGGCCGCTTCTTCTTCCAGGAAAAATATAGGTTTCAGTCTCGGCGGGCCTATCATCAAAAACAAATTGTTCTTCTTTATCAATGGCGAATATGAAGTGAATTCAGGCGCACAGATCACCAGCTATGTGCCTAAGGGCAGTACCAATCCCGGAACCCAGTCCGCCACACCGCTCGACTCTTTGGCCAAACTGTCCAAATACCTTCAAGACACCTATGGATATAATACTGGTGCGTATGATAACTATCCTTCAGCCAAAAAAGATAATTACAAGTACCTGGTCAAGCTGGACTGGAACATCGACAACCATCATAAGCTGACAGCCAAGTACAGCAATTTTATCAGTAATGAAGAACCTTCTTCCATCAATGCTACTTCCATTATCGGTGGCGGCGGGTTTGCGCTGACAGGTACTACCGCTTCTGTTTCATCTTTACCCAATGGCAGGATGGGCAACAGGGCATTGACCTTTGCCAATTCCGTATATGGGTTTAAACATATTGTTCGTTCCGGTACCCTGGAATTGAACAGTAACTTCCGTCGCATGTCGAACAACCTGCTGGTCACCATCAGCCGTATACGCGATACACGTATTACCAACAGCGCTGCTTTTCCATTTGTGGATATTTTCGACGGGACTACTACGGCCAACAATTACATGAGCTTCGGATACGAGCCATACAGCTATAATAATGATGTGATCAACAACGTATGGAACGTTACCGACAACTTCAATTATTATGCAGGTAAGCATACCATCACTGCAGGTGTTTCTTACGAATACCAGTTGGTAGGTAATATGTTCATGCCCGGCGCACAAAGCTATTATGTATACAATTCGCTGAATGATTTCGTAACACAACAAGCGCCCATCTATTATTCGTATGCATATTCCATGGTGCCCGGCAAGTCGGCTGTGTACTCCGCCGAGTTGAAATTTGGGCAAATGAGCTTTTATGCCCAGGATGAGATCAAAGTGAATCCCAGGCTGAAAGTAACTCTTGGTTTGCGTGCCGACCGCCCTGTCTACATTGAAAGAGCGCTGGAGAATCCCGCGATAACAGCGCTTACATTTCCCGACAAAGCAGGTGTGATGACACACTACAACGGTCAGTGGCCTACATCGAGATTCAATCTGTCGCCCCGCGCCGGTATCAGGTGGGATGTCAACGGAGATAAATCGCTCATCCTGCGCGGAAGCACCGGTATATTCAATGGCCTCAATCCCTTTGTGTGGTTGACCAATATGCCTACCAACAGCGGTATGTACCAGAACAGTGTAGCATTGCGCAACACCAATCCTGATGAAGCAGCGATACTGGCCGGTATGAAATTCAATCCTAATATTACTGCGTATGCAGATAAATTCCCACCGGTTGCAGGGGCTTCCCTGCCCAGCAACATCGTGTTGATGGATAAGAATTTTAAATTTCCCCAGGTCTTCAGGACCGATCTGGCCATCGATAAGAACCTGGGCAATGGTTTCAGCATGACACTGGAAGGTATCATTACAAAAGATATCAATGCCATCGTAATGCGCAATGCAAACCTCAAAGAGCCCACAGGTTTTGTAACAGGGCCCGATAGCAGACCGCGATATATGTCTACCGCTGCTGCCGACAGGTATATTTATCCTTCTCTCAGCTCTGCCGTGATCGTCGAGAATACCAGGAAAGGATATTCCTACGCTCTCACCGCGCAATTATCGAAGGCATTCAGCAAAGGATTTTATGGATCTGTTGCCTATACGTATACACGCGCTAAGGATGTTACCGCCAACTCCGGCTCACAGGCTTATTCCGTATGGAATTCCAATGCAACCGTAGGTACTACCAATGACCAGGAATTGTACCCTGCATCCGGTGTTGCAAAACATAGAGTGGTAAGTGTATTATCATACAGGCTTGAATATGCCAACCATGCGGCCACTACAATTTCACTGATGTACGAAGGTGCTCCTGCCGGTAATATTACTTACAGGATCAATGGCGATATGAATGGTGATGGCAACAACCAGGACCTGATGTATGTGCCTGTCAAGGCCAGTGATCTGAATTTCGAACAGTACACCACCACTGTAAACGGCGTGGTATATACATTCACACCCCAGCAACAGGCTGCAGCGCTGGATAAATTCATTAACAATACGCCTTACCTGAGCAAACGCCGCGGGCAGTATACTGAAAGAAATGGCAGCGTGATGCCCTGGTACAGCAACCTGAATGCCCGTATCATGCAGGATTTCTTTATCAATGCCGGAGGCCGCAGGCATACGCTGCAGTTCACTGCAGATATCCTGAACCTGCCCAACCTGTTGAACAAGTACTGGGGCATTGTTCAGGGAACTACCACCACACAACCGCTGGCATTCAGGAATTTCGATGCCAACGGAGCGCCCGTGTACCGTATGCAGAACGTGAATGGTGTATTATATACCAAGCCATACCAGAATGTATACTCTTCGGCCAGCACCTGGTCGATGCAACTGGGCGTACGTTATATTTTTTAATCAGCATAATCACCATATACAATGAAATCTTTTTTGTATTTATCAATAGTGATCGGTAGCCTGTTTGCAGCAGGATGTACCAAAAACAATGATACAATAAAACAAAGTCTTGAAAATGCATTGCCCGCGATAGAAGTTACCAGTCTGGGGTTGCTGCAGCAAACCGGCCCTTTTGCGCAGTCGGACGCTATACAGGTAACGTTTGGCGGTGCTCTCACGAAAACCGAGCCTGGTGCTTTCGATATTGCCTGGTATGATGCTCCTTCCTCAGGCACGCCTGCACGGGTAGACAGCGTGCATTTCGATGGCTGGAATGTTTCAGCGGCTGCTGCGACAGCCAACAATGCCATCAGCACCAGTTTTATCGGGACCACTTATCCCAATACCAATGCTTTTTCAGGTAACCTGGTATTGAAGCTGGCAAAACTTGCAGGAGGTTTCAAGTCGTACACCTTACGCGTATATGCGCGGACGAAGGACAACCGCTTGGCTTCTGTATCCGTAACGAAGCTGATCACGGTTAAATAAACATATAAAGACATAAGAAACGGGGTACATCCACAGATCATTCTGTGGATGTTTTTTTTGATGGTGCCGCTGATCATCATCCTGGCTGCCATCATTGGTAATCTGGCTGATTCTGTATTGGGCGCTTCACTGGAACGTAAGCATTACCTGGGCAATGATGTTGTGAATTTCCTGAACACACTGACCAGTGCCTTGGTGGTGCTGCTATCGGTAGTCTTTACTTAATGTTCGATACGTCAGCTCCAGTAGCCTCTTTTGATCATCGTTTACGGCTGCGACTTCTTTTCCTTCTATGTTTATAAAAAATGCCCGTTTATCCATTATCACAATAGCCAGAGGTTCTGAATCTATACTTCCCCTTCTCTTAAAGTTCTCAACCGCATCGAATTGAAAAGGAGTTATCGGCTTAGCCTGACCATCTATAAATGTCCATTTCCCATTTTTTCTAACGGCGGCGAAATATTCGGAAAAGACCCAGGCCGAATCGTATTCACACGGAATGACTATCTTTCCAACCTCATTAATAAAGCCCCACCTGCCATTTTGCTTTATCGCGGCCCGGTCACCAACATACGATGGTGAGAACCGGTTGGCGGCTTCAAATTGGGTTGGTATTATCATTTCTTCTTTCTTGTTGATGAACCCCCATTTATTGTCAAGGCTTACAGCAGCCAAAAAACCTTTTGATGTCTTGTCGAATCGTATTACTGAATCATAACGGCAGGTGATCACTTCCTTTCCATCTGTCTTTATAAAACCCCATTTTCCGTTTTTCTTTACAGGAGCAACATATTCCGTGAGATCTATATTGCTAAACCCACCCACTTTTTCGTATTGCAGTTTAATGATGATCTCCCCTTTTTCATTGATGAAGCCCCAGGAGCCATTCTGCTTTACGGCAGCCGCTGTGACCGACCCAAGCAGGTTCTGAAAGGGGGTAGCCTGTTCGTACCTGGCTCCAATAATGAAAGGTTCATCGGGATGTCTCTTTTTCTTGTATCCCCATAATTTGGTAGTCCTGTCCATATCCGGTTGGGGAAGTTGTGCAATCGCATCAGCGCATAAGGTCAGGAGTGCAGATAAGCCGATTAAGATTTTGATTTTCATGGCGAAGATTTACTGCAATATCTGCACTGCCAGCATGTATAAAAATGTGAGAAAAGTAGTATTTACGGCGGCCTGGTTTTTCTTAAAGAACTGGAATTTTATTTCGCTGCGGCTGCAGCCATTGAAAGTAGGATGGTGTGATTCATATTGCGATGCCGATCTTTCTGATCGTACCTGGATCCGGCAACCATTAAGATCGTAATGAAAGAGCGGAAAAAAAAGAAGCTGAAACCTCTATCTGTTTTGGGTTTCAGCTTTCAGTTGCCCGAACTTTCGTTCGCAAGTAGTTGAATATTAGACAAGTTATGAAAAACACGTAAATAGATACGTAAATGTTTCATAACTCTGATTTATCCTACAAATTTACTGCTTTTATTGGCTTAAGATGCAGTACTGGCAAGGTTTTCAGAGAATTGACGGTTTCGTGAATCTTCCCGTTTGTGTCTAACAGAACCGATCGGAAGCCCCGATTTTGGTTGGTTCGGTTTGCAAGAGTGCGAATTCACCAGGGTCTAAAACAGCACCGTTGCAAGATTGTTGGCCTTCTTGACCAGTTTCAATGAAGTTGTATTGTATATTTGATCACTTGTAATCCCGAACCATGTTACCTTACTTATGAGACTGCCCGTGTGGTTGACCCTGCTTTGGATGCTTTTGGCATCAGGCGCCTCTTCCCAGGAGCATAAGGGTGTATTGCATCCTATCTCAAACTTCCCATCTCGTTTCTTCGACAAGTTGCAAAAGCGTTCTGCTGATCTGGAAGAAAAGATCGTTCATCAATCGGAGAAGGCATTGAAGAAGCTGGCAAGGCAGGAGGCCAGGCTGAAGAAAAAGCTGGCCAAAAAAGATTCTCTGGCAGCCGAACAAACCTTCGGCAACGTAGAACAGCAATATGCAGAGCTGCAGCAACAATTGCAAAACCCGGAAAAGCTGGCCGGTCGCTCCCGGCAATACCTGCCTCATTTCGATACACT
>OFTY01000295.1_pt1 | contig 43763 bp, 40 predicted proteins | sample 1775061 | NCBI WGS metagenome assembly OFTY01 (sample SAMN08195773, study PRJEB24354) | sludge metagenome | isolation source: sludge from phenol fed wastewater aerobic bioreactor B | place: India: Nagpur | collected 2016-09-16 | reverse complement strand
ATTTGAATAGCCGATTTTAAACCCCGACCCAAGCCTAATTTTTTAACTTACAGACTTAAAAATAAAGTGTTTTTTATACTATCACTGATTACTTGATTCAAGAATAGTGTCAATTGCAACTGATACTGTTTTATACATCTTTTACTTTTTTACGATTAACAACATCCAGAGTTAGGATCGTAACAACTACTTTGAGTTATCTGATTACTTGATGTAATTCCACAAGCATCTTCAGCTAAACAAGCAGTCAATGTATTTTTTAATAAAAAGTGAGTTCCATTAAATGCTAAGAAATATTTCCCAATCGTTTCTTTACCTTGAACTTCTACTTCGATCTCGGCATCAACAATACCCAACTTTGCCTCAGACAATTTAATAATGTTAAGTAATTTACCTGCTTTTAGACGATGCTCATAATCATCTGCATTCCACAATTGAAAACTTACCTTCACCTCCTCTCTTGTTATTCCTCCACAGTCAATAAACTTTTTCGTTACCTGACCTACTTCTGTTACATGGAAGTGTTCTGCTACAAACGTTCCATCTTCAAATTGAAAATCTACTCGATCTAAATTTCCTAAAACGGCTTTTACTTCTGATAATTTCATATTTATTTGTTTTTAAATTATTCTAATATCGCAATATTACGATGATATTGATTAAAAAATATTAACAGCAATCGTTTGATTCTATTTTTTGAGCAAAGAAGAATTCAAACTCCTTAAAGAATTCCTTCCATATTACATCATCAATACAATAACAAACGGATTTACCTTCAATTGTTCCTTTGATAAGTCCACTATTCTTAAGCTCTTTTAAGTGCTGTGAAATAGTGGCTTGAGCCAAACCAAGCTCTTCTACTAAATCATTGCAAATACAAGCATCCTGATTGATAATATACTGAAGAATGGCAATTCTTGTTAGATGCCCTAAAACCTTATACATAAGCAATAACTTATTCTTCTTATCGCTAAATAATTCTGATTTTGTTACTCCCATTTTTTTATACTTAATCATATATCGCAATATCACGGTTAATATTTAAACCAAAAAAATATTTTGCTTTGTACCGTTTAATATCATAATCTTTGTACATTAATAATATATTTACTTTTATTGTCTTTAGTGATAAATGAAGAATTCTATCACTAAAGACAAAATTTACTGAATATCACCGTATGTTTTTATATTTAAACAAATTAATAAACCTCTATCTATTCTGATTAAAAATGAATATTCGAACTCACAAAATAAACAATACAACAATTGCAGAAATAATCTCAGATGAAGAAATAATTAAACATACTGAAGATGCATTGGAATTGTTAGGAAATGTATACTACCAAGGTATTGATAAAGTAATTATTCATCAGAAAAATCTAACCACAGAATTTTTTGATTTAAAAAACAAAATTGCGGGAGAAATTCTTCAAAAGTTTTCTAATTATAGAGTACATCTAGTAATAATTGGGGACTTTTCAAAATTTACAAGTAATAGTTTAAAGAATTTTATCTATGAAAGTAACAAGGGAAAACATGTTAATTTTGTTGCTAATATCAGTGATGCATTAAACTTCTTCAGCAGATAATTTTTTTTGTTTGTAAGGTTTCAATTATATGTATACCTAAAACTCATAAAAGGAATAGCCTTATAATATTACAATAAAATGATATAATCCGTTTTTTAGCTTCATTTATTTTAATTAAATTTAGTCTTATTAAATAAAAATATAAAATCATGGGTTATTTTTCTTATAAAAAGATGGGAGTCCTACTCTTTTTCCTAATTCAATTATTTTCATTCGAATTATTCGCTCAAACCAAAACGAACACAGAATATTTTACAATTGAAAATACTCCACTATACCAAATTAAAGTTAGCGATGCCAACTTAGCTATACGCTATAAAGAAGGTCAAGGTATTCCTATTGTGTTTATACACGGGTCATGGGATGATCATAATTCTTGGCTACCCGTGGCAGAAGAGCTAATTAAAACAGCTACTAATCCCATAATTTTATATGATCGAAGAGGACATAGTGCTTCTTCTCCAGACAAGGAACAAGGGACGATATCGATGGATGTGCAAGATGCTTTATCCCTACTTGATGCTTTACATATCCAAAAGGCGCATTTTATAGGACACTCTTATGGTGCAAATATCACAATTGAGCTAGCGGTAAATCACCCAGAAAGAGTTGAGAGTATTGTCCTATATGAACCTCCTATTTTTGGAATGCTTAAAGGACAATCTGAATACAAACAAATTCTATCAGAGGTACAGTCTGAAATGCAAAAAAGTAAAACTTTACTTGAACAAGGACATATTGAACAGGGAACTTTTAATTTTATTGAAAAAGTAGCCTTTGGAAAAGGTAGTTGGTATTCTATTTTTGATCAAAGAGCTCGAAATACAATGACAGCTAGTTATGCTACTTGGCTTGATCAAGCTAATGATCCTGAACGACTAAATATTAAACCTGAAAATCTAAACCAATTTAAAGGCAAAATAACACTCATCACAGGAAGTGACTCTATCTTAGTTTATCCAGCTGTTGCAAAAGAAATAAAACAAAAAGTTAATTCGATCGAGTTATATACTATCCAAGAAGCCGGACATGGAGGGCTTGTTTCTCATCCCAAACAAACGGCAAATATTATCTTACAACACTTAGGAAACTTGATTTAACACTATCAAAAATAAATAAAGCAGGTTTGTTTATCTGCTTTATTTAGTTATTTACTAATAAATCTGGTATCACTCAAAGTTTTCATAAATTGAATTAATGCTTCCTTTTCTTCTTTGCTCAATACGATACGATTATTATTATTTTTAAATATAGTATCCAAATTATCAGAATATAAAACTCCTGCATCAAAATAATCTAATACTTCTTTTAGAGAAGTAAACTGTCCAAAACTTCCATATGGCGCAGTATATTCAATATTTCGAAGCGAAGGCACTCTAAAGCTCATATAATCATTTGAATCACCTGTTATTCTGGCTCTCCCTGCTTCATTGCTATTATGGTTGACAGGAAAACCAATATTTCTAAAACTCTGATCAGTAAATAATGCTCCACTGTGGCAACCTGCACATTTTTGAGTAAATATACTATAGCCATAAGTTTCTTGAGAAGTAAATTTTTCTTTATTATTCATTACGCGATCATATTTGCTGTCAGCAGAAATCAAAGTATACTCATATTGAGCAATGCTTTTGTATATTCGTTCAGGCGTAATGCTTTCATCACCGAATGCTTTTTGGAAAAGTACTCTGTACGAAACATCGTTTTTAATTTTTTGGATGACTTCCAGAATAGAAGAATCCATTTCTTCATGGGTAATAATGGGAACAATTGGTTGGTTTTCCAAACTCAGTTTACTGCCATCCCAATTATAGAATTTCATAAAAAGAAGGTTTTGAATAGGAGGAGTATTTCTCAGCCCTACTCTTTGTTGAATTCCGATAGCTTGAACATTATAATCTGCATAAGCATAAGCTCTTATATGGCAACTAGAACACGAAATGGTATTGTCTTTACTCAGCCTTTTATCAATAAAAAGTTTCTCTCCTAATTGAACACCGTATTTAGTTGGCTTGTTTTTTAAGGCAGCCGGATTCCACTGAGGAAAATAACTTGGAACTACTAATTCTATTTCAAAATTGTCAAGAACAATATCTTCATAATCATCACTGCTGCAAGATATAAGCAACATTACAGCTATAAAAATAATTTTTCTCTTGATTACTTCCATTTATAACAATAATTAAAAACTAAAAATGAATTAAGAGCCATTATAGTAATAACAGCTCTCAATTATTAAGTAACTATTTTATTTTACACTCACGACAGAGAACATTCCGCTTATATCACTTGTTTCGTTTCCTCCTAAATTATCTACAAATTTTACCATTTGTACCGCTGTATGGATATTTGGCGTAGCGTTATCATCCGATCCGGTACCTGTACTTAACTTGATGGTGTTTGATTTTCCACTTAACAACTTATCAAAATCTGCTTTTATAACAATCTTAGGCGATAAACTCCCCACTACAGCATTTTCTGGTAAATTTAAAGTTACATCTCTATAAGCATCAACCCCTTGTTTTTGTTTTCCGTCATCCCCATCTTCTATAGTACTCCCAGTATGAATAGACATTTCTTTATTATCTGACTCATAAAAACCTTCAATTTTAGTAAAACGATAACCTGTTCCCCATTCCCACATCATCTCTGTATCATTTGCTCCTGCAGCTGCATAAAAAGCCGGAAATCTTACTTCATCTAATGTATTCAGATCACTTCTTACTCCTAAGCCAAATTTGATTTGCTTATACTCCCCTTTTGGAATATTATTGAGTACATAATTAAGCGTTTCTAGTTTGGCCTGATTAATCACCGTAGCTCCTTTATCTAAATCATTTACATTATACGGAATTTCATTACCGTCATTTTTAACCAAACGAATATTGCTGATTACATATTTTAATTCAGAGAAATGATGTGTTTGCCCTTCAGCAGACACATTTACTGTAGCAGATGTAGAAGTTTCGTCTCCTAACACAATAGTTTTTTCTTTAAATGTATTCGCAAATTCTAAAGTTACGTTATTAGCAGCCGAGCTACTGTCATCATTTGAGCACGAAGCAACTGCTAATGAAATAGCAGATAATAAAAGGTATTTTTTTAAATTTTTCATTTGTTTTTATTTATTAAGTTTATTTTTAAAAATTAATTTTTAGAGAAGTAAAAATATTACGTCCCATTCTTGGTATATTGCCCCAGTCTGCATATGTACTATAATACTCGTTGAGTATGTTTTCTGCCCCTACTTGAGCTACTGCTCTAACATTTTTCACATAAAAAGTATAATCAAACGAAGCATTCCAAACAATATAAGAAGGTGTTAAACTTTCTCCATATTCCGGACTAAAATCACGTTGCCTGGCATCTCCGCTTACAGAAGTTTGTATACTGAAATCCTTAAACAAGTAATGTAGTGAGGTCTGATAGCTAAAAGGTCTGATAAAAGGCAAATTTCCTCTGGCATTATCTTTTCCTCTGGCATAGGTAACACTTCCCTTCCAATGGAAATTATCCAAAATTTGATAGTCTGCAACAAGGGCAATATTAAACAAAGTTGCATAGTCCAAAGAAGTATATCCTTTTACTCCAACAGACTGATAGTTCATAGGACTACCTAAACTCAAAATTCTGCCAATAATGTAGTTTTTAATATAAAAGTAATTCACCTTAGCTTGCAAAGAGAATCGTTGATCCTTATATCCCATACTGGCATTTATCTCATTGGAAATTTCATCCTTCAGATCTGGATTTCCAATATAATCATATCGATCATAGCTATTGTAAATATAATAGCCATAAGCTTCAGACACAGAAGGTGCTCTATGACCATATCCTGCTCCAATCGAAAAGTTAAATCGATTGACATCTATTTCATAATTAGCCTGTAAACTAGGTAAAAATCTAGTTTTTTCCTGAGGTGCTCCAGGGTGAAAGATCCAGTTAAAATCTACATATTTAGAATAGTTGTAATTTACCCCTACTGATCCTCCAAAGTTTACTCGATTCGTTTCGGAAAATTCAACTGTATTATTTAAGGACAACCCTGCATAAGTTGTAGTAACCCAAGGCCAACTATAAGCAAACATAGTACGCTCAGTTCTATCCTGTGGGTACATGCGCATTTCAGCAATAGATAAATTTTTATACACATTCAATTGTATTTCAGACAAATATACTCCTTTTTTGAAACTGGCTTTTGATAGTAAACCATAGGTTGTACTCCATCCGGGCATATCCATATGCACTAAGTTTTCCGGACGAGTTGTATCGTCCATATAGTGTTCTACAGCGTTAAAATAAACTTTAGTATCCCAAACACGCAAAAAGCGGTCTTCAAACAACTGTTTGTAAGATACTGATGTAATAATAGCACGCGACAACCACAAATCCATTGGCAAAGCAGGAAAACCCACATCTTTTGCAACATCAAAAATTGCATCTGCTTTTAAGGAAGATAACGCACTCGTTTTATAAGCTATTCCCAAAGACGTATTGAATTTTTTATATTGCGAGTGCTTTACTTCGTTTTGATTTCCATCTTTATAATTGTTGGCACCCCTATATGCTATACTGGCATCTCCTGCCCATTTTTTACCTGAAAAAGAGACATTTCCAAGGTTAAAGAATTGCCTGTTATTAAATTCATACCCACTTTGATATACACCAGACCATCGATTATCAAGTCCAAAAGCCGTACTTTTTCTCTTTAAATCAATGCTCCCCCCAATCGTAGCTCCATGCATACCTCCTTCCTGTCCGGATTTAATATCTATTGTTGAAAGATTATTACTTTCAACATAAGAGGTAATAGGATCCATCTTATCCGTACAAGCACCAAAAATATGCATACCGTCTATAGTTAATATAGATCGCTCTGAACTCATGTTGTTCAACATCGGTTCCCAAGCATACGCACCTCGTTTAATAAAACTTATTTGCTCTGAGGATGCCAAAAATTCATCCACAGAAACAGCCATCTTCATATCTGTTTCTATTCTTTTCCTTGTACTAACAAGCATAGAAATTTCATCTAAGATAGTGGATACACTATCTTGTTTTATTGTAGTTTCTTGCGCTATAACAACTGTCGTAAATCCTACAAATAATAAAGTCGCTAAAAATCTCATAATGCTCAAAATAGGGTATCAATATATAATTCACTCTTTACTCCTTCTACGCCAGGCGTAAAATCAAGAGGAACTTTTGTTCCTTTTAAAATACGTCCGTGTTGGTTTAGCAAAATAAAATTCAGCGTCCAATTTCCAGTCATCGTGTAGTTCACTACACCATAATATAGCTTATCCTCTTTCTGAACTAGATCTTTATTATTAGGCGATGAATGATTTCCCATAGAGGGCTCAGGCATTCTGGGATCAAGTACTAAAGTATAGTCATCTGCACTTGTATAAGCATTCATCAACACATCATTATCACTATTAGCATTTAATTTATAAATTCCAGCGACGAGTTCATTTTCGGCAACCTTTGGTTTTATAGGAGCCACTAAAGCTATAATATAGTTTACATCATCATTTCCAACAAAAGAAGTCATATTCAAATTTTTATTGGACTGTTTATCTACAACAACAGGAAAACTTATTGCTATGAGATTATTATCGACAACAAAAGTGATATCCAATTTCCAATCTCCGGAAGTACTTTCAGTTGTAAATACAGAAAATCCTTTATATATTTTTTCTTTTGTATCAAAAGTCATCTCGTGCTGATGAGGACAGGATTGTTGTTTTCCTTCTGTAACAGTAAAAACAGGCAAAAAAGTTACTTTAATGTTTTCAATTGCCTCTTGTTTTTTTATATCCGTTATTTTCAATCTGATCTCATTATATCCTTTATACAAATGACCATTTAAAGCTTTTATACTCATAGAATAGTTATCTTTTGCAATTGAAGTCACTTCTTTAAATTCATTGGTATCAGGAACAACAATATCAGTTTCAGACTCATAGTCTGTTTTATCAATAGTACAAGCTGTAGCAAGCAATAAAACTGCTGCTATCCACGTAAAAATTTTCATTTTAATAAAAGTTGCATCCGATATTATAAATCACAATTAATATGGCGAAAACCATTTATTTTATACTATAAAAATGGATAGTACAATGTAAATAGTTCCATAGACTATAGAATTGCAATACAAAACAATATCGAAATACAGAATTGAAGGTATTAAAGAATTTTATTCAATACCGAGTTTAAAAATAAGTTTATTGATTATGATAAATTATCGTGACAAACACACTTCATTGCCCTCTTGTAATCAAAGACAAAACCAGTTTGAAAACGGTAAAAAATCATGATTAAAAACTAAAGTACCGGAGGTCTGAACAAAAAATTAGTAAATGTAAAGGAATACCTGCTTTCAAAATTTAAAAATGATTTGGAAGTATAGTTGATGAAATTCATCAAAGCAGTTTCAGGTAGTAAATCTTGAAAAAAAACAAGTTGAATTTCGGCAGAGGCAAAATGATTTTTACTCTTATATTTTCCTGAATCAGAGGCGTTTGCCATTTCTTTTTTTAAATGGCATTTTCCATTACATTGAAGTTCTGGCTTGTCTTTATTTATACAAAGTTCATTTTTAATATAATCATATAGCACTACATATTCAACTACCGGAAGTACCGGTTTGAATAACATAAATAACGATAATATGACCGTTGCTATCTTCATACTGCAAAATTCATGTTTATTTTTTCAACTGCAAAATTTAGTATTGTTTATATAAATTAATAGCCTGAAAAAATAAATACTCTATATGTAATAAATAAAAAGTTTCAAAAAATATCATTTATTCTGGGCAAATAAACTCCCAGCACAACCTCATTTCAGAATATTATATTCAATTCAAGTCTGTTTATATCACTATTCTTGTTGGCTTTTTCTATATTGTTCCGGAGTTTGATTAGTCGTTTTTTTAAATACAGTAACAAAATATGAAGGATGGTCAAACCCTAGCTCATTTGCAATTTCATTTATAGTATTTGTAGTATAACTTAACAACCTTTGTGCTTCTAAAATTACTTGTCTATGTATTAGACTCCCCGCAGTTTGCCCTAGTAGATTTTTACAAATTTTATTCAAATAATTAGTACTTATGTTAAGTATCTCTGCATAATCCGAAGGCTTCTTATGAGTTTTAAAATTCTCCTCAATTAATTTTTGATATTTTTGAACTTTGTCTTTTATAGGATTATGAAAATTAACCGTTTTTAACGGTATATATATTCTGTCAAGCTCTATTAAAAGGATATTTAAATAAGATCTTAGAACTTTTTTTGAGGCTTTTTTCCTGATCGTAAATTCTTCTAACATATTAGATATAAGAGACATAAAACCACTTAATTGATCAGATGATACTTTGATAGCTATCCCAAATTCCTCATTAAAAAAAGGAAATTGGTTTAGGACATTATTATTATATCTCAGAGAGAAGAAATTTTCAGTAAAACATATTATACCCCCCTTTGCATCAGCGTTCAGGTATATTTTGTTAATGCAATTTGGCTTTAAAATAATTATCTGTGAACTATCAATACACAATTTATCATGGTCAAAAACTATTTTGCCACTAGCTTTTTCTAGTATTAAAATTGTATAAAAAGTATTTATATGGGCAGACTCTAATGCAGGATATTTTTTTAATACCCCTTCAATAGAATCAATCCAAAAATCACTCGAATTATTAAACAAACCAATATTGCAAACTGGTAATTTGTTAGTTTGCATAATTTTTGTTTTCCATTTATAATGAATTAAATAAACACGCCTAATCTCTTAAAATTAAAGCAAAAGAGACTGTGACAATATCATCCTAATCAAAATCAGGAGGTTGGAAAACTGAAAAAATTAAATTTGATATTGAAAATTCAGAAAAATATTCCGGATAAATTAAGTTTAATAATTCAGAAAAAATATGATCCGCATCATACAAGATTTTTTGATAAAATAAAGGCTGAATCTCTTTTATTTTTATATTAGGAAAATCTTGTTTATTATCTGAGTCAGCAGATAATTCATTTTGAAGATAACACTTTCCGTTACAAACCGGAATCTTGTCAAATCTATTTATGCATATATTTTTCGCGATATATTCCTGATTTAAATAAAATGAAGTTAGTATCCAAAAACTCGAAGTACTTTGGTATAAGAAAGATAGTAACACTATAAATAAAATACTTTTCTTCAATTACTCTAACTTTTCATTTAGCAAAATAGCTATCTCTTTAATTAATCTATTAACATCATCTGAATCTGTACCATCGTAAACGCCCCGAATATGTTTGCGTTTATCTACTAAAATAAATCCGCCACTATGTGCATACCCTCCGGGAACATTCTGATCTTGATATGCTTGAGAAAAATATCCGTTTTCTGCTAGATTGTGCATATATTCTCTTTCACCGTGTAAAAAATACCACTTCTTGGAATCTATTCCCAATTGATTGCTATATGCTTTTAACAAAGTAATAGAATCGTTTTCCGGATCTATCGTATGAGACGCAAAAAGAACCTCACTATTGTCTTGATAAATATCATACACCCTTTTTAACTCTATATTCATTTTAGGGCAAATTGTAGGACATTTTAAAAATATAAAATCTGCTATATAAATTTTATTATCAAAAGTTTGATTAGTGATAAGAATACTATCTTGATTAATTAACTGAAAATCAGGAATTTTAAAATATTTTTGCTCTCTATTCCCTTCTTCAAGCTCTTTCTTCGTGTGATTACCTAAATAGGGTAATTGTTTTGTCGTTTGTTTACAACAAGAAATAATAAAGAACAGAAAAAACAAAGCTATTTTTTTAAAACTATCTTGATAATATATATTAAAGACACCTCTTAACATGTCGATTTATTTAAGTCACATATATTATCCAAAGGTAAAAAAACTTCAACTATAACTGTTTAGAAAAACCAACCAAATATTATGATTTTTAGTCTTTCATTTCTATTTTACAAAAATCATTATAGCAATTATTTTATAGTAAATAGACTTAAACTAAAAATATAAGAGTTGAAAATTTATTTTCAACTCTTATATTAATCTTAACTGCCACAGACAATACACTCGTTGGGATTATCCAGCGAGCAGGAAATATCTATCCGTTTCTCTTCTGCTGTCTCTACGTTCTCTACTGTGAATTTGATAGCATCTGCCGCCGCTTTGGTACGCAGGTAGTACATCCCCTGTTTTCAAACCACTTTTCCAAGCATGAAAGTGCATTGAGGTCAATTTCGCCATATTGGGTTCTGCCATAAAAAGATTAAGAGATTGGGATTGGGATTGAATTTGAATTATTCCCCTTATTCGTTAGCTAAATCACTCTTATTGACTTCCACAAGTAAAACAATTGGATTACCATATTCATCTCTTACAAGTCTGGATATAACTGATAGTTTATTCTGTGCATTAGCAACAAATGATTGGCATAAAAAATATGCAACTAGTATTAATTTTAAATAACTTATATTATAGATAAAAAATATTCAAAATATATTTTGAATAATAAAACTAAATTAAAACAAAAAAGAGAATTAAAAAATTAATTCTCTCTTCGTCTTGAAATTCGTTCATTTCTAAGTTTTGGACCGCTTTTTTTAGATTCATTTCGCTCTCGGTCAAACTTCTTTTGCGGTCTAGTTTCTTCTTTATAAGGCCTATTACTCCGTATTGTTTTTTCATTTTTCTGTATACTACTCGCTTCTTCCGTTTTACTTGAAGGAGCAATCAAGCGATTCAATTCATCTAATTCCGCTTTCGTAATTTCGCGATAGCTTCCAACAGGTATATCTAAACTGATATTAATAATCCGGATGCGCTTTAAACCAACTACTTCATAGCCAAAAAACTCACACATACGCCGAATCTGTCTATTTAAACCTTGTGTAAGGAAAATCCTGAATACAAATTTGCTAATTCGCTCTACCCTGCACTCTTTAGTAACAGTATCCAAAATCGGAACACCCTGTCCCATTCGCTGAATAAACCGGTCTGTAATTGGTCTGTTTACCGTAACAATATATTCTTTTTCGTGATTGTTTTTTTGACGCAAAATTTTATTAACGATATCTCCGTCATTGGTCATAATAATCAATCCTTCGCTATCTTTATCTAAACGACCTACAGGGAAAATCCGCTTGGGATAATTAATATAATCTACAATATTATCTCTGACCTTTTTATTTGTCGTACATTCAATCCCGACAGGCTTATTAAATGCTAAATATATTAGCTGTTCATTCGTTTGTCTGATCAATTTTCCATTAACTCTGATTTCGTCGTCATCAGTAACTTTTAAACCCAATTCCGGCAACTTCCCGTTAACGGTAATACGCCCTTCTTCAATCAGGCGGTCAGCTTCTCTTCTCGAACAATAACCAACTTCTGACAAATATTTATTTAAACGCGTTTCTTGATTTTCCATAACGCAAAAGTAAATAATAAATTTCGTTACTTATAAAAGAAAGAAGCTCTATTTAAAAAACTCCTCAATAGCTTTAAAAACACTGGAATGCTGCAAACTATGCCCTAAATCTCTTGTCGTAATAACTTTGCTATTCTTTTCTTTTAAAGCCTGATGAAAGGAGATGGTTTTATCGTAAAAAACTTGAGAATCATTAATATCGTGAACACATAGTACAGGCACATCAACCTTTTGCAAAGCTGTAGAACAAGAATAAAAAGACAGTGGTTTTCCTATTAATTGTTCTAAATATCCCTGATACGAGTTTACTATACGTTTATTATAACCCAATAATTTAAAATACTGATTTACAACAACTTCAAAGCAATCAAAGCTTCCCAAAATAACTACTTTTTGAACAGAGGAATATTTTTGACAACTCAATTGCTGAAATAGAGAAAAGGCACCTAATGAATGACCGATTACAAAATGAGGCTGAAACTGCCTGATAGATAAGTCAATAACTTCTTGATAATTCTTTACATTTAAATCTTTGCCTTTACTTTGCCCTAAACTTGGCGCATCAAAAGCAATATATCTAAAATCATGTCCCAAATAAGATTGCATCTGCTCCCACCTGGAACTGTTACTCTCCCAGCCGTGAATTAATAAAATTAAAGGTTTGGAAACTTCTTTATAATTCCAGTGATAAACAAAAACCTTCTCTCCTCTGTATTCAAAAAAATCTGAAGTTGCTTTTTGAAGAAATAAAGGAAGAGCAGTAGATTTCAACTTGCCTTTACGCGGAGTAGTAAAAAATTTATGAACAAAAAACAGGGCTTTATTTATCGAGAAAAAACTGATTAAATTAACGAATAAACCTGCTGCTCTTTCCATAAAAAAGAAAAGCCTCCATTCAGAGGCTTTTAATATTACAATTTAGCGATTATCGCTTCAATTTTTTCTCTTTCTTCGTTAGCTAAAGCACTATCTACTAAAATTCTACCGCTGTGCTCATCCGTAATTATTTTTTTACGGGCAGCAATTTCTACCTGTGTTTGAGGTGGAATAGTAAAATATGACCCCGCAGAAGCACCTCTTTCAATAGATACGACAGCTAATCCATTTCTCACTCCGTTTCTAATTCTGTCATATGCAACTAACAAGCGATCCTCAATATCAGCTTTAAACTCTTCTGATTTCTGCAAAAGCAACTCCTCTTCTCGTTCAGTTTCTGTCATAATGCTATTCAACTCAGCTTCTTTATGACCTAAATGTTCTTGTCTTGCAGCCAGTCTACTTTCTGTTTCTTCAATAGAAACTTTTTTGTGTTCAATACTTACAAGCATTTCCCTGATATGCTTTTCAGCAAGTTCTATTTCCAGATTCTGAAATTCAATTTCTTTTTCTAAAGAGTTAAATTCTCTGTTATTTTTAACCTCGTTTTGTTGTGCAGTATACTTTTTAATAGCTTCTTTAAATTCTTCTATAGCGGATTTTTTATCTTTAATACCAGCTTCAATAGTATTTAAATCTAGATGTAATTTTTCCAAGCGTTTGTTTAGTCCAGCAACTTCGTCTTGTAAATCTTCAACTTCCAGAGGCAATTCTCCTCTCATATTTTTGATTTCGTCTATTCTTGAGTCAATCAATTGCAAATCATAAAGTGCTCTTAACTTCTCTTCAACGGTTAATTCTTTTTTCTTTGTCATTTTTATAAGTAGTTAACTGGATTTGTATTTACTGTTGATAAAATAACTGCAAAAGTAGGCATTTTTTTTGAAAGATACTCAACGATGTAATTTTTTGTATATCTTTCACTTTCAAAATGACCAACATCAATCAAAACCAATTGTTTTTCAGCTTCATAAAACTGATGATACTTTAAATCTGCCGTAAGATATGCATCTGCTCCTTGTGCTTTTGCATTTGCAATGGCAAAACTTCCCGAACCACCTAAAACAGCTACCTTTTTAATGGGTTTTCCCAATAGTGAACTATACCTGATCCCTCCAGTTTCGGTTTTTGTTTTCACCATTTTTAAAAACTCCATTTCGTCCATTTCATTTTCCAACTCGCCAATCATTCCCATTCCCACGTTTTGAAGTTTGTTTTCCAAATTGTAAATTTCATAGGCAACTTCTTCGTACGGATGACTGGCAAATAGCTTTTTCAACACCTTGCTTTGCAAATGTTTTTCAAAAGTAACTTCTACTTTTGCTTCTTCTACTTCCTCATATTTACCTTGTACGCCTATAACCGGATTGCTCTGGCTATTTCCTCTGAAACTTCCCATTCCGTCTGATACAAAACTACAATTGTCGTAATTGCCGATAGCACCGGCACCGGCTTCAAACAAGGCGTTTTTGACCTGCTCTGCTTTCACGCGCGGAACAAAAGTGATAAGTTTTTGAATATAGCTTGATTTGGGAATCAAAATCTTAGTGTTTTTTAAACCTAATAAATTGCAAAATATTTTATTAACTCCCTCCGGATGATTGTCCAATGCAGTATGAATAGCATAAATAGCAATATCATACTTAATCGACTTAATAACAGCTCTTTCAACGTAGTTTTTTCCGGTTATTTTTTTCAATCCTGAAAACAAAATAGGATGAAAACAAACAATTAAATTACACTTTTTTTCTCTCGCCTCCTCCACCACGGTTTCTAATGCGTCGTGACAAACCAAAATTCCGGTTATTTTTTGCTCGTTGTTTCCGACAAGCAAACCAACATTGTCAAAATCTTCTGCGTAGGCTAATGGTGTTAATTCTTCCAGTATCGGAATAATCTCTTTAATTTTCATGTTATAACGGATAATCCTTATATTATTTATATTTTCTCAAAGATAAAAAAAATGGTATTTTCGTACTATGAATCTACTCCGAAAATTACTTTTTCCCTTTGCCGTCCTATACGGTATAATTACCAATATACGCAATTATTTTTACAAGATTGGTGTTTTTAAACGGACGTCGTTTTCAACTCGGATAATTGTAGTTGGAAATCTAAGCGTTGGAGGAACAGGAAAAACGCCAATGGTAGAATATATTATCCACTTATTAAAAGAACAATACTACCTTGCTACTTTAAGCAGAGGCTATAAGCGCAAAAGTGAAGGCTTTATTCTTGCAGATGCCAACACAACTATGGCAGAAATTGGAGACGAACCGTTTCAGTATCATTACAAATTTGATAATGTTTCAGTAGCTGTTGATACCAAAAGAGTAAATGGCATTCAAAATATTCTTAAATTAAAGCCTCAAACACAAGTCATTATATTAGACGATGCTTATCAGCATCTGGCAGTAAAAAGCGACTTTAATATTTTACTGACTACCTATGATCAGCCTTATTACAATGACAATCTATTACCAGCTGGAAATTTAAGAGAATCCCGAAAAGGAGCCAAACGCGCCCAAATAGTGGTCGTTAGCAAATGCCCTGAAAAACTTTCAGAACAGGAGCAAAAAAACATTATTCAAAAACTGAATTTAACTCCAAATCAAAAAGCATTTTTTACGTACATTGAATTCAGTAAATTAGCTTACTCAAAATCAGGCAAAATAGATGTAGAAGATCTTCGAGAACAAGACTTTATATTAGTTGCCGGAATAGCCAAACCAACAACTTTTTTTGACCATCTCAAAAAAGAAAATACAATTTGCTTGTCTTTTCCTGATCACCATCATTTTTCATCGGCTGACATTCAATTAATATTGCAGTCCGCAAAAAGAGGTAAAATTGTTACTACCGAAAAAGATTACGTTCGGTTAGTAGATTTATTGCCTCCAGAAAAATTATATTATTTACCAATTCAAACTTCTTTTGTAAATTGCAAAAAGGAGTTTGACCAAATTATTTTAGATTATGTGGGAAAAAGTACAGCAAACAGTTAAATATTTAAAGGACAAAACGGGCTTCTCTCCCGAAATAGGTATTGTCTTGGGCTCTGGTTTAGGCAATTTTGCAGAAGACATTCAAGTTAAACAAACAATAAATTATTCAGACATACCGAATTTTCCTGTATCTACTGTTCAAGGACACAAAGGAACGCTTATTTTTGGTACAATCGGTTCCAAAAAAGTAATTGCCATGCAAGGACGATTCCACTATTACGAAGGGTACAGCATGCAGGAAACAACTTTTCCGATTCGGGTAATGAAATACCTGGGAGTAGAAACGCTTATTGTTTCCAATGCTTCGGGTGGCGTAAATCCTGACTTTAAAGTTGGGGATATTATGGTCATTAAAGATCATATCAATGGTTTCCCCGACCATCCGTTACGCGGAAAAAACGAAGAACGTTTTGGACCTCGCTTTTTAAATATGAACAATGCTTATACTGCAGAGCTTATCGAAAAAGCAAAAGCAACTGCTCTAAAACAGAATATAAACCTCAAAAAAGGAGTCTATTACGGTTTGCAAGGTCCGACTTTTGAAACCCTTGCCGAATATAAAATGGTAAGGATTTTAGGAGCTGATTGTGTAGGAATGTCCACTGTACCCGAGGTAATTGTAGCCCGCCACATGGATATGAAATGTTTTGGCATCTCCATTATTTCAGACATGGGCAATGAAGAAGGAATCACTACTGTAAATCACGACGAAGTATTAAAAGCAGTACAACAAGCAGAACCTGTTGCAAGAAACCTGATTAAAGAATTAATCATCAGTTTATAACCAAACAAAAAGAGTGAATATCACTCTCTCTGTTTAATCGATAATTTCCATTTTTTTCATTATAAATGTAGCGTTCTTATTTTTACAGATACCGTCTCTTATCTTGTAATCAAAAAACAAATCATCATTTTTTATTTCCACTTCAAAGCACTTGTTTATCAAAATATCAGGGAACTGATAAGTTACATTGCAAACCTCCAAATCGTGAGTAGCAATAATTCCATATGTTTTTTCTTGAATCAGCTTTAAAATTACCCCTATCGTTCCGCTTTGCTTATCGTCAGAATTTGTACCTCGCAATATTTCATCTAAAAGTACAAAACACGATTCCTCCTGTACTTTTTCTATAATCATTTTTAATCGTTTGACTTCGGCATAAAAATAGGATTCGCTATCTTCCAAAGAATCCGTCAAGCGCATAGAAACCACAAGTGGCAACGGAAAAAATGTCGCACCATCAGCACAAACAGGAGCTCCGGCATTTGCCAAAACCAGATTTACTCCAACCGTACGCAAAAAGGTACTTTTTCCCGACATATTTGATCCTGTCAGAATAACAAACCGCTTATCTGTGAAATCAATGGAGTTGGTTACTCTTTTCTGAGCCTGAATCAACGGATGCCCCAACTTCTTAAAAGAAATCTTTTCCCCGTTATTCAATATCGGAAAAGCATATGTTTTGTTGTTGTAAGAAAAGTTTGCCAGCGAATTCAACGCTTCTATTTCACCCATGGTTTCTATAGTGGCTAGTAACAAACCACCTTTGTTCTTTTTCCACGTCAAAAATTTATTCAGTACGTGAACATGATACTGAAAAAAACCGTTGAACACAATCATGATAAAAATATTCGCAACGGTTTCCAGTTGTCCGAACAATCTCGACAGTATTTTTAATTCTTTACTGACATAAAAAGACTCATTTTGAAGCTTAGCAGTATATTCACTCATCTTTGAACTCTTAAAATCTTCTTTTTCAATTTGTAAAGCAATAGAACTATAACTCCCTATAGTTTCATAAATTTTTTCTACTCCTCCTAATTCTGTCTGAATATTTCTGATTTTGCTCAAAGCAATTATCAAATTGAGCGAAAAAATAGCAGAAACAGCATAGCCCCAGAATGCGTTAGATGAATTAACAAAAAATCCTGCAATAGAAATCAGCATTAAAAATGGAAAGAGGTAAGCTGAAATAATGTCAGCTTTATTGATTTTGGAAGTTTCAGATGTGCTCCACTTTTGCAACCGCTCAAAATTATCCTTATCCAGATTAGAAATTTTGCTGTAAGCATAAATAGTCTGCCTCCATTCCACTTTATCGGCAAGTTCTTTCACAACCTCCTGATTTTGCAAGATGGTTTCTTTATCAGTTTTTCCTTGTAACAGATCAGCTAGCTTTCGTTTTCCGATATAAGAAGCTGTTCTGTTTAAATATTGGTATAGGGATTTTGTTCCAAAAATATCTAAATCATGGCTATAGGCATGATTTGCTGTGGCAAATTCACTACCATCTTCAAAAGGCTGTTCTTCTTTTTCCAAGAAATTAATCTCATTTTGATTGATATCGACCAATGCTTTTAAATAGCGGGTTTTAAACGATAGCCCGGCATGAATTTTTAGAAGAACGATAAATAAAATTACAGCAATTCCCGAAACGTACAAATAAGAAAAATCTCCGTTGGAAACAGATAAGTAAAAAAAACAAATAATAACTAAAAAAATAAAGATTCTTAAAGCGCCTACTGTTTTATATTTTGTACGGACGGCAGAAAACTGTTTTTCAAATTCAGCCTTTCTTTTGTGGTAAATTTCCAAGAGTATTAATTTTTATTACAACGCAAATATACTGTTTTGACAAAGTATATTATCCTCAAATAAGCTATTTGGAACGATTTATCAATAAAAAACCATCTCACAAATGAGATGGTTTTCTTTATAAAGACTACTCTCCTTTTTTAGCTCTCCTCGCTCGGGCTAATAAAGTATTTTTTAATAGCATTGCTATTGTCATCGGACCAACTCCACCCGGAACCGGTGTAATAAATGCTGCTTTTTTACTTACGCCTTCAAAATCAACATCTCCTGCAATTAAATATCCTTTTGCGGAATCTGCATCCGGCACTCTTGTAATCCCAACATCTATTACTGTAACACCCTGTTTTACCATATCGGCTTTTAAAAAGTGAGGTACTCCCAATGCTGAAATAATGATATCAGCTTCTTTGGTTATCTCTTCAATATTTTTGGTTCGGCTGTGAGTCAGCGTTACCGTAGCATCTCCCGGATAGCCTTTTTTGCTTAGCAAAATGCTCATAGGACGTCCAACAATGTGCGAACGACCGATAACTACTACTTTTTTTCCGGCAGTTTCTACCTTATATCGCTCTAGCAACTCCATAATTCCGTAAGGGGTAGCCGGTAAAAATGTTTCCATTTCCAACGCCATTTTACCAAAATTAGTAGGATGAAATCCATCTACATCTTTGTCAGCATCAATAGCCATCAGAATTTTTTGTTCATCAATATGCTTAGGCAAAGGCAGCTGAACAATATATCCGTCAATTTCAGAATTTTCATTTAATTCTTTAATTTTAAGCAATAATTCTGCTTCTGTAGTTTCTTCCGGAAGAGCCACCAAGGTAGATTCAAAACCTACTTTTTCACAGGATTTTACTTTGCTGCCAACATAAGTTAAACTAGCTCCGTTACTACCAACCAGTACTGCTGCCAAATGAGGTACTTTTTCACCGCGGGATTTCATTTGCGAAACCTCAACAGCAATTTCATCTTTAATATCTTCTGATATTTTTTTTCCGTCTAATAATTGCATTTATAATAAAATAATCGTGTTGTTATATCAAATAAAGAAGGTTTAAACTTCGCTTGAACCTTAAACCTTCTCTAAATATTATCTTGGCATCCCTTTCATCTGTCCCATCATTCTCATCAGATTTTTTCCTTTAGCTCCCTGCATCATTTTCATCATTTTGCTCATCTGATCAAATTGTTTTAACAGCTTATTTACCTGTTGAACATCCGTTCCCGATCCCTTGGCAATTCTCTGTTTGCGCTTCACGTCAATGATTGCCGGTCTGGAACGTTCTTCAGGTGTCATGGAATGGATGATAGCTTCTATGTGCTTAAAAGCGTCATCTTCTATTTCAACATCCTTTAAGGCTTTTCCCATCCCCGGAAGCATGCCTACCAAATCCTTCATGCTACCCATTTTTTTAACCTGCTGAATCTGAGATAAAAAATCGTCGAAACCGAATTCGTTTTTTGCAATTTTTTTCTGGATTTTCCTCGCTTCTTCCTCATCGTATTGAGCCTGAGCACGCTCTACTAACGAAATAACATCCCCCATTCCCAAAATACGGTCAGCCATACGGTCAGGATAAAAAATGTCAATAGCATCCATTTTCTCACCTGTTCCTATAAATTTAATCGGTTTATTAACTACCGATTTAATTGAAATAGCGGCTCCTCCTCTGGTATCTCCGTCTAATTTGGTAAGAATAACTCCATCAAAATTTAACCGATCATTAAATGCTTTTGCCGTATTTACGGCATCTTGTCCAGTCATGGAATCAACTACAAATAAAGTTTCCTGCGGCTGAATAGCTTTGTGAATATTGGCAATTTCATTCATCATCTCCTCATCTACTGCCAAACGTCCTGCCGTATCCACAATTACTGCATTAAATCCGTTTGCTTTTGCATGCTTAATAGCATTTTGCGCTATTTCCACCGGATTTTTATTTCCTTCTTCAGAATAAACATCGATTCCAAGCTGTTCTCCTACAACGTGCAACTGATTAATCGCTGCCGGACGATAAACGTCACAAGCTACTAAAAGAGGTTTTTTATTTTTCTTTGTTTTTAAAAAATTAGCCAGTTTTCCCGAAAAAGTAGTTTTTCCCGAACCCTGCAAGCCCGACATCAAGATTACCGAAGGATTACCCGATAAATTGATCCCCGCAGCTTCTCCTCCCATCAATTCTATCAGCTGATCTTTGACAATTTTAATCATTAATTGCCCCGGTTGCAAGGAAGTCAACACCTCCTGCCCTAAAGCTTTTTCTTTGACCGTGTTGGTAAAATCCTTCGCTATTTTAAAGTTTACGTCAGCGTCTAAAAGTGCTCTTCTTACTTCCTTTAAAGTTTCTGCTACGTTAACTTCTGTAATTTTGCCATGTCCTTTAAGGATATGAAAGGCTTTATCTAATTTATCACTTAAATTATCAAACATATATATCGGTATTCTTTACTGCTTTAAAGCGTCAAAGATACTATTTAACTCGTTAAGTCACAAAAAGGAAAAGCAGAAAAAGAACTTTTTTAGGTTCTCTTTCTTTTTGCCATTTAGTCTCTTAAAATTAATTCTTATTTTTGCCCGACAAACCGCTATCCAAGATGTCAGCCACACTGCCTATTTTCAGATCATTCAAAACAGATATTTCCTCTATTGAATTACCAGAAAAATTTACTTATCCCTTTTATTACGCACCGCATATTTTGTCAAAAATCGCTGCGGAAGAACTGCAAAAGGAGCTGACCGAACACGCTTTAATAGCTCCGCTGTTTCACCAAAATCATCCGAACTGCCTCCCTGCAGGAAAAATGTTCGGCATCTTAGTGGTCAGAGATCGGGATAACAATATTGGCTATCTGGCAGGATTTTCTGGAAAACTAGGTAATTACACGCATATTAAAGGTTTTGTTCCTCCTGTTTTTGATTTGTGGAACAACGAAGGTTTTTTTGTGAAAGAAGAAGCGGTTTTAAACCTCATCAATGCCAAAATAAAAAAGACAGAAGAGGATAACATTTACCGGACAGCGCGAGAAATGCTTACCCAACAAATACAAGAGAGTCAAAAAGCAATTGCTGAGAAAAAAACAGATCTGAAAAAGCTTAAAAGAGAAAGAAAAACAATCAGGGAACAACAAAAAAATATTCTGGATGCAAATGCATTTGAACAGTTAAATGAAGAATTAATTAAACAAAGTCTTCGGGATAAGCACGAACTGCGAGTGATAACAGCTTACTGGCAGCAACAGATAAACCAGTCTAAAGAAATTATCCGCGACTTTGAAACAGTTATTCAACAACTAAAAAATGAGCGAAAACAAAAGTCAAACGCTCTTCAGCAAAAACTGTTTCAACAATATCGCTTTCTCAATCAAAAAGGCGAAGAAAAAAACTTGTTAGATATTTTCGCAGATACTGCAATTCAGCAACCTCCTGCTGCTGCAGGCGATTGTGCCGCTCCTAAATTGCTTCAATACGCCTATGTTCACTACTATCACCCAATAGCTATGGCAGAATTCTGGTGGGGAGAAGCTCCAAAATCAGAAATAAGGAAACATAAGTACTTTTATCCGGCATGCAGGGGGAAATGCGAACCAATTTTGGGACATATGCTTGAGGGGCTAACCATAGAAGACAATCCCCTGCTTCAAAATCCGGCTTTACAAACGCCTTTAGAAATTGTTTTTGAAGATGATTATTTTGCTGTAATTAACAAACCAGCCGAATTTTTATCTGTCCCGGGAATTTACATTCAGGATTCGGTTTACGAGCGCATGAAACTGCGCTATCCAAAAGCAACCGGTCCGCTGATTGTACATCGTCTCGATATGGCAACATCCGGTATTTTAATCATCGCCAAAGACAAAGAGTCGCACAAAGCATTGCAAAGTCAGTTTATCAAAAAGACAGTTGAAAAACGCTATATTGCTCTCTTGGATGGAATTCTTAAAGAGAATAGCGGTTTTATTGATTTGCCATTAAGAGTGGATCTGGACGACAGACCCCGACAAATGGTTTGCCATGAATACGGTAAAACGGCAAAAACGAAATGGAAAGTGATTGAACGCACAAACGACAAAACAAAAGTATATTTATATCCGGTAACCGGGCGTACTCACCAATTGCGTGTACACGCCTCTCATCCATTGGGATTAAATATTCCGATAACAGGAGATGATTTATATGGAAAAAAATCAGATCGTCTTTATCTCCATGCTCAAAAAATTACTTTTAAACACCCCAGAACCTATGAAACGGTAAGCTTTGAAATCAATGAAGATTTTTAAAGTCCTTTTTTAGTAACTTTATCTTCTAAAAAGTTATGAATGTCAGATAAAAAATCGCAATTGCGCAAGCATAAAGCCATAGCTACGGGATTATTTTTACTTATGGCAATGGTTTATATGGGGATGCTCTACACCATTAAACACCATTTTTCTCCGTGGATGGAATACGTTAAAGCATTTTCTGAAGCCGCTATGGTAGGGGCTCTTGCCGATTGGTTTGCAGTAACTGCACTTTTTAAATATCCTATGGGGTTAAAGATACCGCATACTAATCTGATTGAAAACAGCAAAAACAAAATTGGAGAAAACCTAGGTACTTTTGTGACAGAAAACTTTTTAACATCAGATACCATCCGACCCTACATTGAAAAAATTGATCTGGCATCTGTTATTTCAAAATGGATGAATCAATCCAAAAATCAGCTATTGCTCGAAGAAGAACTAACTGTCTTGGGTAAAAAAGTTATTGCTAACCTCCAAGATGATAGCACTATCAATTTTCTTGTGACAAAAGCAAACAAGGGAATCAAAAGTTTAGATCTTCATGGTTTTGCCTCAAAAGGAATAATGTATGCTCTTGAAAAAGGAGAACACAACCGACTTGTTGATTTTATTTTACCAAAAGCACAAATATATGTAGAAAAACACAGGGAAGATATTTACCAAACCCTCATCGAAAAAAAGCCTCTACTGGGATTGGTAGGCGGAAAAGCCATTACTAACCAGCTCATTAACGGAATTAACAGTTTTTTACAGGATATTCATCAAAATCCTGATCATAAGCTCAGGCAAGAGATGACACTTTACCTGCAAAAACTTGCCACAGAAATAGAAAACTCAAAACAATGGAAAAACAAGCTTAAAGAAATCTTGTCGCAATTTATTACAAATGATACTATAAAAATCTATCTTTCAGATTTTTGGTTTTCTACTAAAACTACTGTTTTAGAGCAACTGGATAACAAAAACTCTGCCTTAAGAAAATACATCCAAAAAAACATCAAAGACATTGCCACGAATTTAGAAAGTGATCAAAACCTGCGCTTTAAAATAAATAAACAGATTCAGCATTCAGTTTATCGTCTTGCTCTAAAAAACATTCAGGAGGTAAATACCTTAATCCAAAATACCGTCCAAAAATGGGATGGTCGTGAATTGAGCAATAAATTGGAACTAGAAGTTGGGAAAGACTTACAATTTATTCGCATCAACGGAACGCTTGTAGGCGGATTAGTCGGATTGCTAATTTATATTATCTCCAATCTATTGAATTTACAATAACAAAAAAACTCCTTTTCAGGAGTTTTTATATTTATTTCAATTTTTTTATCAGCTCCTGCAAATCCAGCACTGTCTGCTCTCCCGAAACTAATTCTTTTAAAGTAAATTTACCTTCTTCTATTTCCTGAGAACCTACAAGAACCGCAAATGGAATTCCTTTTTTATCAGCAAACTGAAACTGCTTGCCTACTTTAGCTTTATCAGGATAAATTTCAGTTTTTATTCCAGCATCTCTCAATCCTACGACAGCTTGCATTGCATAGCTCATCTCCTGATCTCCCATATTTAAAAACAGAACTTTTGACGCTGTATTTACTTCCGTCGGAAACAGATTCAACTCTTCCATTACCAGATAGATACGATCTAACCCAAAAGAAATCCCCACGCCGCTCATGTCTTTCAATCCAAAAATTCCAGTCAGGTCATCATATCTTCCTCCCCCTCCGATAGATCCTATTTGTACAGTATCCGGTGCTCCTATTTCAAAAATAGCACCTGTATAATAATTTAGCCCTCGAGCCAAGGTTACATCCAGATTAAGTTTGGCAGATTTTAAACCTAATCTACTTATTTCTTTCCCTACAAAAGCCAACTCTTCTACTCCTTTTTTCCCTTCTTCAGAAGTTATCAAAAGCTTCCTTAACTTATCCAGCTTTTCTTCAAAATTTCCTGTAAAATGAAACAACGGCTGTACGGTTTCAATCGCTTCGGCAGTAATACCTTTTTCTATCATTTCGGCTTTTACTCCTTCTTCTCCTATTTTGTCTAATTTATCTAAAGCCACTGTAAAATCAATCAATTTATCGCTGGCTCCGATGACTTCTGCAATACCTGCTAATATTTTTCGGTTGTTGAGCTTTATTGTTACACCAAATATGTTAAGATCCGTAAAAACACGATCGTAAAGTAAAACCAATTCTACTTCCTGCCACAAGGATTTAGAGCCAATAACGTCAGCATCGCATTGGTAAAACTCTCTAAATCTTCCTTTTTGAGGACGATCGGCTCGCCAAACCGGCTGCATCTGATAGCGTTTAAACGGAAAATCTATTTCATTCTGATGCATCACCACATATCGCGCAAACGGAACAGTTAAGTCATATCGAAGTGCTTTTTCAGATATTTGTGAAGTTAGTTTCTGGCTGTTTTTTTCGTTTAATAATTTTTCGTCTGCTTTCGATAAATAATCACCAGAATTTAAAATTTTAAAAATTAACCGATCTCCTTCTTCTCCATATTTGCCCAGCAAAGTATCCAGATTTTCAAAAGAAGGTGTTTCTATAGGATGGAAACCAAATTTTTCGAATCTGTGTCGTATCGTTTGCATAATATATTGTCTTCTTGCCACTTCCATCGAAGAAAAATCTCTTGTCCCTTTTGGGATTCCTGGTTTCTTTGCCATTTTTAAATTAATTTTTTATGTGTTTTACTTCAAACAAAAATACTTCTTTTTTTATAATATACCGCTCAGGCTTTACCTGTTTGCAGAAAGAGCAGTTAATATTAAATTTTATCTAACTTTACCTGTAACTTTTTGTTCTATTTTGCTACCAATAGGATATGTGGAAAATTGCTGTTGAAAATATAAAAATCGCATTAACAAGTATCAGGAGCCAACTCTTGCGTACCTGCATTACTGTTTTTATTATCGCTATCGGAATTTGGGCATTAGTGGGAATATTATCCGTTGTTTCTGCTTTAAAAAATACCATTGTGGAGGATTTTGCTTCAATGGGTGCTAATACTTTCACGATTAACCAGTATGATATGGCAGACAGAATAGCAAATAACAATTCAAATCCTGTTGTCAATCCTACTATCACCTATAAAGAGGCACTTGAATTTAAAAGTCAGTATCAATATCCTTTTTCCGTTATTTCTTTATCATTTGATGCTGCTTCTAACATTGAAGTTAAAAATGAAATAATGAAAACAGATCCGGAAATAAATATCATTGGATGTGATGAAAACTATCTTTCGAACAGTGGAATTACAGTAGAAAGCGGTCGAAGTTTTAGTCATACCGATATCAAAAACAATCATTTTGTCTGTATTGTCGGCTCTGATTTTTCTAATAATATGTTTAAAGGCATCAGTCCGGTTGGTCAAAATTTGTCTATAAAAGGATATAAATTTCAAATTATTGGTGTTTTAAAAGAACAGGGAAATACTTTTGGAAAAAATGAAGATCAGCGTATTTTTATTCCGATACAAATTGCCCGTACAATGTTTAATACATCAAATGTTAACTACACCATTAAAATAGGGCTTTTAAAAGAAGGATTACTCAATCAGGCTGTAGATCAGGCTACTGCTGATTTTAGAAATATTAGGCATTTGACTCCTTCTCAAAAAACCAATTTCGGCATTGAACGCAGTGATGATATGATAAGATCCATGCTTAAACAGGTTACTACTCTTAATGTGGCTGCATGGATGATCGGGATGATTACCATTTTGGGATCCTCCATTGCTTTAATGAACATTATGCTGGTTTCTGTTACCGAACGCACAAAAGAAATCGGAATTAGAAAATCTTTAGGTGCAAAACGGCACACTATCGCTCAGCAATTTTTTACCGAAACTGTAGTTATTGGTCAGCTAGGCGGAATTATAGGTACTTTTCTCGGAATTTCATCCGCTTATCTTTTATCTCAAGTGATTCACTTTGCGTTCGTTATTCCATGGGCTGCTATAATTGCTGCATTTATTACTACTTTTGTCGTAGCCGTTATTTCGGGACTATATCCAGCATTAAAGGCTTCAAAGCTTAATCCTGTCGAAGCACTGCGATATGAATAGCTTAATCATACTCCTGTAAATCAAACTTTAAAACAGCATTATATTTTTTAAATTCACTATCTATATTTGCCTTTAAAACTATTTTATTTTGGGTTACCGGATGCCAAAAATGTAATTCTCCGGCATGAAGCAACATTGCCGTAAGATTGAAAAGCTCCAGCCAAAGTTTATTTTGTTTATTACAACCGTGCGGACGACTGCCCAAAATCGGATGAAATATATGTTTAAAATGCTTTCTAAGCTGATGCTGTCTTCCCGTTTCGGGATAAATTTCAACCAATGAATACCGGGATGTCTGATGCTTTCCAAACGGAATATGGAGCTCAGTTTTCTGTAGTGTTTTATAATGAGTTAAAGCTTCCTGTAACTGTCCATTGTCATTGGTCAGGGCATAATCAATAGTTTCTTCATCAGACGTAAAGCCTCTAACTACAGCAATATATTTTTTAAAGACTTTGCGCGTTGCAAAATCGTCATTTAGCTGTTTTAAAATTTCCTTATTCAATGCAAACAACAAAACTCCGGAGGTTTTTCTATCTAATCTGTGAATGGGATAAACGCGTTGTCCAATTTGATCCCTTAAAATCTGTACAGCGTATTCTTCAATATTTCCTGCTATAAAAGATTTATGTACTAACAAATCTCTGGGTTTGTTAATAGCTACAAGATACTTATCCTGATATAGTATTTCCAACATCTGACAAAGATAAAAGTATTCCGGTTGATATTAGAAATTGAATCTCACAGAAAACAAAACCTGTGCTGGTCTTAATTTAAACCAAGTAGTCGACGTTTGAATATTGTTGATGATTATCTCTTCATATTCTTTGGTATTCAGAATGTTTTGCCATTCAATTTCAAAATCTATTTTCTTGTTATCCCATTTAAACCGATACATCAGATCCATAAAACGATTGGCAAATGTTTGATGATTAAACGTGTTTTCCTGATAATCCAGCTTCCAAACAAGACTGTGATTTTTTATCGGAAAAGCATCTATCCGCACGTTGTGGCTTCCGGAATAGGTGTTGGTATTTGCGTTAAAATCTTTTCGTTGCAATTGTCTGTAACTGAAGTCATACGTAAAATTCATCCAATTAAAATGATTGTTTGTTACCTGAAATCCGTATGTATAATGGTACATTTTTACTTTTCTCTGCATTTGATTAACCAGAACATCTGCTTTGTTTTTGTTTACGCCAAAACTTCCTTTGACGTTGGTGCTAAATTCGCTGAAAAATTTTCCAACATTGATATTTGCCATCTGTGAAACGGTTTCGTTTTTTTGCTCTAAAGCTTCGATAATCTGCTGTCCGTTTTCGTCAATCCGGCTTCCGTATAACAATTTATTTTTGACAATGCTATAACTTGTGCCTCCGTTTATAAAAATTCCGTTAAAGGGATTTTTAAATTCAAAACGCAAACCCGAAGTATAACTTTTTGAGTCTTCTATTTTACTTTGATAAGTCGTAAAGTTCAATCCGCTAAAAATATAATATGGATAAAGTTGACTCAACGGAGTAAAAGTTGTTTGTGTATTGACATATCCTCTTAAAGTGAACATATGCGACAATTTATATGAAGTGTAAAAAGACGGTTGAAAAACAACTCTGTTTGCCGTACTTTTTTCATTTGACACCTTGTCTTTTAAGGAAGCCGCTATCCAATAAATCGGCAAATCAATATTCAAATCCCATTTTGCACCTTTATAATTCAGTTTTGTACTGACGGTATTAAATAGCTTATTATAGCTCAAATCATTTTGATAAAATCCGCCAATTTGTATTTTTTGCGTTTCAAAACCGTATAAATCAGTTTCAATTTTGCTGTTTTCATACAAAAAACTGTATTCTTCAGTAATTATCCACTTTTTTATTTTCCACGACATAGATAAAGCGTTTTGCGTATAAAAAGTATTGTCCGTATAAGTTTGTTCCAAAGTTGCATATTGGTTGATGGATTCATCCGGAAAATTGAGAATATCAGTTCGGTTGACATCGTAATTTTGTCTGTCGCGCGTAAAGTCAATAATGGATTTAAAGTTAGCAAATTTATTGTTCCCAACCGGAATTAACGTACTGATTGAGTTTTGAATATCAAACGAGGGCGACATCACACTTTGCGCCAACGGATTGTTGTTTAGCAATAAGTTTCCTCTGCTTTTTTGTTTTTGAACAGATAGCAAAAGAACGTTTTTTAGATAATTGTTTTCGGTATTTTTTGTCAGCGTCAAATACGTCTTAAAATTTTCGGAAAAGCTAAAACTGTTGTTTTTTCTTCCATACCGAATGACTTCGCCTTCATTTTCTTTTTCAAAAGCATTTTTTACTTCTGTGTATTGCTCGCCTGTGCGTTCATTCTCGTCGTTGTAATAATACGCATTTATCTTCAATTCCAGTTCTTTGGACAAATTAGTTAAGACATTTCCAGATATCAAATGTGATTTGTTAAAAAGATAGCGAGATGATGAAATAGACGGCAAAGCGGTTTCTGCAATTGCCAATTCATTTCCGGTAGCTTTGTGATACGTATAAATATCAAAACCACTAAAAACACCGTAATTATTAAGTTTTGACGCTACATCGTCGCCTGTATTATTGGTTTCATAATTAATCAGATATTGTAATTCTTTGCTAAAAAGCATGGGAGATACCGAACTTTTCCACAAAAACGGATTTCCGCCAACTCCTACTTTTCCACTGCCGCTAAAACTTACATTTTGTTTTAATCGAATGTTTATCGCCGGATTTTCAGAAGACACTTTATTCTGAAGCATTTTTATCGGCTGATGATTTTCCAAAACTTCCAATTTACTCACGTGCATATTGGGCAAAGCTTTGGTTATTGAAGTATATTGTCCGCCCATTAAATCTTTGCCTTCTACATAAAACTTATTGATTGGCTTACCCTGATAGGTAATTTGTCCACCCAACCCAACTTCTATTCCTGGCATTTTTTTGAGCACATCTTCCAAAACTCTGTCATTTTTTCCGGCAAATGCATCTAAATCAAACACAATAGTATCGTTGCGCTGCGTAATTACAGAAGCTTTAACAAAAATTTCTTCCAGTTGAGTGGCTTCTGCTTTAAGCTCAAGAATCAACTCCTGTGAATCACTTTTAATCAATTGATTAAAAATAGCATAATTAATTGCTGTAATTCTGATATTTACTTCGTCTAAATCGGTTTTTAAAGCAATTTCAAAATTTCCTTTTTCACCGACCAATTCATAAGCCAATACTGCTTTTGTAATCGGATTTTCGATAGAAACCGTAGCGTAATTTACAGGTTTATTTTCTTCGTTTACAACTTGTCCTTTTAGCACAATCTGTCCGTGTACAAACACGGAAATCAACCCCAAAAGTCCGGCTAATAAATATTTCATTCAGCGTTTTTAAATTAATACAACTCTATTGGATTAGGTTCTTTTCCAAATTTTTTGGTCATATGTTCACGCACTTTGGCATCTTCTGTAGGGTTTGCCCAGTGACTACCTCTTTCTTCTATAATTTGAAGCAAATTTTTATTTGCGTTAGTTTCTTTCATACGTTTGAATAGTTTATCAGAAACCTCTTCTGTTCGTGGAAATTCTGTAAACCAAAAAGGACTTGCTTTTTTACTTTCTAAAAACTCAAAAACATAATCGTTGTCTTTATCCGCTGCTTTTACTACAAACCCGGGTAGGTTTTTAAATTTATATGGTCCGTCAATCAGCGGAATTTCCTGCGTAAACCAAACCGTCCAATGACGTCCGCCGAATTCAGCTTCTGCCATTTGCACTTTCATTCCATTATAATCTCCCTGTTCTTGCAAAATATTCCATTTAATCAAGTTTACATCTTGTTTTACAGCATATATCTGTAGTGAGTTCAGTTTTTCAACTGTTGTCATATTATTGTTTTCTTTAAACACTGCCAACCACTTAAACTGAGATTCCGGAACATCTACCTCTTCATCTTTAATTTCTGATTCTATGTCAATCAATAAGTATTCGGGTATAAACCGCGATTGTGTATCCAAAACATCCAAAAATATTTTTTCGGTTAATTCAGTTGGTTCTATTCCTTCTATTTTTTCAAATGGTTTGTATGTCAGTTGATATTCGTAACGCATTACATCTTGAAATTCCTGTGCGTAACTAATTACAGTAAAGCACATAACTGCTAAAATGGTAAATGTTTTTTTCATTATAATCTTTCGATATAATTAGTATTATCTTCTCGTTTTTGGTTTAACTGTTGTTCCAACTCCGGATTGTCTTTCGTATTTACAAAAATTCCCTGTTCTTCAAATACTTGTTTATGCGTTTTTTGTGCATTGAGTTTTCTCGTCTTTTTTAAGGTAGAAGCTGGTACTATATCCGCTTTTTCATAACTTTCGTATTGTAAAACAGTTTGCGCTTTTTCGCTATTGGCAAATTCAAATAAATAATCCTCTTCGCTGTCAACCGCTTTTACCACAAATCCAGGTAAATTTTTAAATTTATATGGTCCATCAATCAAGGGAATTTCCTGCGTAAACCAAACTGTCCAATGGCGTCCGCCAAAATCAGTTTCAGCCTTTTGAACTTTCATTCCGTTGTAATCTTCCTGCTCTGGCAAAATATTCCATTTGATAATATCTATCGGTTCTTCGGTTTTCATAAAAAATGAACCTACTTTTGTAAAGTAATACATCTTAGCTCCTTCTTTGTTTACCACCCAATTTTGTCCAACTGATGGGGTATCAGGAGTTCCTACAGATTCGTTTCGGTAGATAGCATTTTTATCATCGCCAACAAATTCAATAAAGGTTACTCTTTCCTCAGAAGCAAACCGAGAATTATTATCCCAAACATCCAAATAAACATTTTCCTTTACAAATTCTTCAGGATTCAAAACCGATTTAATTGTCATTATATATTCGTAACGCATCACGTCTTGAAATTCCTGTGCATAACTAATTACAGTTAAACACATAGCCGTCAATATGGTAAATATTTTTCTCATTATAGTCTTTCGATGTAATTAGTATTATCTCCTTGTTTTTGGTTTAACTGTTTTTCGCCTTCCGGATTATTTTCCAAATTTATTTTAATTCCCTGCTCTTCAAGGATTTGTTTAAATGTTTTTTGTGCATTGAGTTTTCTCGCCTTTTTTAATCCAGAAGCTGGTACTATACTTGCTTTTTCATAACTCTCGTATTGCAAAATAGTTTGCGCTTTTTCACTTTTGGCAAACTCAAACAGATAATCGTTTTCGCTATCAACGGCTTTTACCACAAATCCCGGCAGGTTTTTAAATTTATACGGTCCGTCAATCAATGGGATTTCCCGCGTAAACCAAACTGTCCAATGCCGTCCGCCAAAATCAGTTTCTGCTTTTTGCACTTTCATCCCTTCATATTCCTCTATTTCGGGAAAAATTTTCCATGTGATAATATCTATCGGTTCTTCGGTTTTCATAAAAGAAGGACCTACTTTTGTAAAGTAATACATCTTAGCTCCTTCTTTGGTTACCAACCAATTTCGTCCTGTTGTTGGGGTATCGGGAGTTCCTACAGATTCATTTCGATAAATAGTATTTTTATCATCGGCGACAAATTCAATAAAGGTTACTCTTTCCTCAGAAGCAAACCGAGAATTGTTGTCCCAAACATCCAAATAAACATTTTCCTTTATAAATTCATCTGGATTCAAAACAGATCTGAATGTCATCGTATATTCGTAACGCATCACGTCTTTAAATTCCTGCGCATTAAGAATAAAAGTTAAACAGCATATAAAAACAGATAAGATATTTTTCATAAAATTTTATTTTAAGTTTTATATAAAAACAAACATACAACTATTAAATTAGTTTTAAAAAATTGAAAAAATAAATAGTTTGATAATTACACATAAAAATCAGACTTCCCGCTGTGTTGTACACAGCGGGAAGTCTGATTTTAAATTTATATCTTATATAGACTTAGATTATTATAGCAAAACCACAGGATTCTGTTCTGCTTCAATTTTAGAAGTGTCAAAACCTCCAAATTTTTTTAGATAAGTTCCAATCGAAGTTCCGAAACCATCTCTAAAACGGCTTTGTCCACCACTGTATAAAAACTTTTTTACAGACCCCGCTCCTCCTAAGTGAGCCGCAGCTAGAATTCCTGATTCTGTAATAGAAATACCGGCGATAGTTTTACCGACAAACTTCTGAATTTCATCCTTTAAAATCCATTTGTTTTTTGCCAATAAAGCATCAAATGCTTTTTCCTGCAACAAAGGATCACTTAAAAATTCCTTTGTATCAATTACACCAATTGCTTTTAGAGCTGTTTTTCCAAACTGGTACTTCCCCATATACCCATAAGGATTTACAATATCATACAATCCGTACGACTCTCTGATTCCAATTGCTTGCTTGAATCCTACGTAGGTTTTACCGGTAAAAGGTACTTTTATCCAATCTCCTTCAGTTTCTTTGGCATGAAGTGAAGGGAAATCGTAGGTAAGACATTTATCCGAAACTAATTTATATTGCTCTAACCGCAATGTTTCATATTTTTTAAATCCCGAAATTACTCCCCCGATTACAAGCACTGTACCGATAATTAAAGAACATTGTTTTCTCATTAATTACAATTTCTCAAGTCCTGTCACCACTTGAAATTTCTAACCGCAAATGTACTGCGTTTTTTTATTTGTACTATTAATTTACAACATATTCTTAGTTTTTTAACTTTTAAAAAAACACAATAACCTATAAAACAACAACTTAATAATATATATTTTAACTGAATTAAATTTGGTTTTATTAATAATCCTTAATAAATTAAAGGGCAAAAACTAATTTTTAACGTATAAAAAAGCTATTATTCTTCCATTTTTGAAGAAAGTTCAAACCATTTTTCTTCTTTTTCTTCTAATTGTTGTATCACTTTTTGGAGTATTTTAGCTTGCTTTTCTATTTCATCGTCTCCTACTTTTCCATCTGCAAACAACTTCTCTATTTCTGTTTTTTCTTGCTCAAGTTTAGCTATTTCCCGTTCCAGTTTTTGAAATTCTTTTTGCTCTTGAAAAGTCAGTCCGTTGCGCACCTGATTTTCTTTCCAATTTACTTTTTCTTTGGGTTGTTCTTCTTTAACAGGTTCAATACTGTCTTCATATATTCTGAAATCAGAATAATTTCCCGGAAAATCTTCTACCACTCCTTCTCCCCTGAAAACAAATAGGTGATCTACAATTTTATCCATAAAATACCGATCGTGAGAAACCACCACCAGACATCCCGGATAATCTAGTAAAAAACTTTCTAACACGTTGAGTGTTACAATATCCAAATCATTAGTAGGCTCGTCTAAAATAAGAAAATTCGGATTTTGAATAAGAACGGTACACAAATACAACCTTTTGAGCTCCCCTCCACTCAGTTTTTCAACAAAATCATATTGTTTTTTACGGTCAAACAAAAAGCGCTCTAACAATTGAGCTGCCGAAATAGAACGTCCTTTAGTTAAAGGAATATATTCGCCGAACTCTTTAATAACGTCAATTACTTTTTGCTCCGGCTTCACTTCAATTCCATTTTGCGTATAATAACCGAGTTTAATAGTCTCACCAATAACTACTTTTCCACTGTCCGGCTGAATAGCTTGTGTCAGAATATTTAAAAAGGTAGATTTTCCAGTTCCGTTTTTCCCGATAATCCCTACTCTTTCTCCTTTGGTAAATGTATAATTGAAATCTTTGAGAATTGTTTTTTCGTGAAACGATTTGTTGAGCTTATGGAGCTCTACAATCTTACTTCCTATCCGCTCCATATTTATTTCCAGTTCTACCTGATGTTCCCTTCTTCTGCTGTGCGCCTTTTCTTTAATGACATAAAAGTCGTCAATCCTAGATTTTGATTTAGTAGTACGAGCTTTGGGCTGACGACGCATCCAATCCAGCTCTTTTACATATAAATTTTGCGCTTTGTCTATACTTGCATTTTCAGCTGCAACTCTCTCTTCTTTTTTTTGAAGGTAATAAGAATAATTTCCTTTATATTGATATATTTTTCCGTTTTCAAGTTCGATAATCTCGTTGCAAACCCGCTCCAAAAAAAAGCGGTCATGCGTAACCATAAACAGGGTTATATTTTCTTTGGCAAAATAATTTTCGAGCCATTCAATCATTTCTAGATCCAAATGGTTGGTAGGTTCGTCCAGTATCAGCAAATCGGGCTTATTGATCAATATAATTGCCAGCGCCAATCTTTTTTTTTGTCCTCCCGAAAGGTTTTTAACTTTTTGTTTGAGATCTTCCAGCTTTAATTTTGACAATATCTGCTTGTATTGGGTTTCGAAATCCCAGGCATTATGCAGTTCCATCTGCTCAAAAGCTTTTTGATACGCTTCTGCATCTTCCGGGTTTTCTAAAGCTTTTTCATATTGCTCAATCACTTTTAAAATATCGTTATCCGAAGCGAATATGCTTTCTTCTATTGTTAGTTCGTCCTGTAAATTAGGTTCTTGAGACAAAAACTCCATACGGATTCCCTTGCGCATCACTACTTGTCCGCTATCAGGCGAATCTTGTCCGGTTAATATTTTTAAAATTGTTGTTTTTCCTGAACCGTTTTTGGCAACAAAGGCAATTTTTTGGTCTTTGTTGATCCCAAAAGAAACATCTTCAAAAAGCGTACGCGCCCCAAAAGATTTGGCTATATTTTCAACTGATAGATAATTCACGTCATTCTATTTTGTACAAAAATAGGCTTTATTTTCAATGACCACAATCTCCAAACCAATGCAAATACAAAACCCTGTTTATTAAACAAAAAAACCATCTAATTTAAGATGGCTTTTTCAAGGTTTATACTATTTCTGCGCTTAATCCTGCATCCAACAGTTGCAGGCACTGAGGTTTCAGCACTTTAAATTCGCCCGTTTTTACCGTACACTTTCCGGTATAATGTACCAAAATAGCACATTGTTCTGCTTGTTCCGCGGAATGATCGCATACTCTTATCAGTGTTTCTATCACATGATCAAATGTGTTAACATCATCATTGTAAAGAATTATCTCATTGTTACCGTTCAATAATTCCAAAACATCAATCTCTTCCTGAACCTGTTCGTGAGTACTCATAATCTTTTTGTCAAAATTTATTTTTTTATCATTTTCAAAGATACCCAATTATTTTTTTCTAGCCGGTTTTCTAGCGACAATCCATTTCTTTCGGCACATTTTTGGATTACCGGAATATCTTCGGTATAAAACCCGCTAAAGTAAATTTCGCCATTATTATTTAAACATGCAACATATTTATCCATATCATTCAGCAATATATTTCGATTGATATTAGCTAAAATCACATCATATGTAGGCTGTTTGCTTAAAATTGAAGCATCTCCTTCAAAAACAGTTATATTTTCCCGGCTATTTCGGGCTGCATTTTCTTTAGAGTTCAAATAGCACCAATTGTCAATATCTACAGCATCAACTTGTGTTGCTCCTCTCATTGATGCCAAAATTGCTAAAATAGCTGTTCCACATCCCATATCCAGTACTTTTTTATCCCTTATCTCATTGTTGAGAATTTGTCGGATCATCATAAAAGTAGTTTCGTGATGCCCCGTACCAAAACTCATCTTGGGTTCTATAACAATATCATATCTGGCTTCTGTCTTGTCATGAAAAGGAGCTCTGACATAGCAGATACCCTCTACATCAATCGGCTCAAAGTTTTTTTCCCACTCCTCATTCCAATTTACCTGTTCAATATGTTCTTTTGTATATGCAATTATAAAATTTTCAGACTGCAAAATAAATATACCATCTAAAATATCAGAAGTCCACAATACCTCCTGTACATAAGCACTAACACCGTTTTCGGTTTCTTCGAAGCTCTCAAAAGCTTTTTCGCCCAATTCGGCAATTAATATTTCTGCCCCCGGATTTTTAGGCTCAATTGTAAAGTGATAGGCTATATACGACATAATTATATATTTATTTTAAATCTGACTTAACTATTTAATAACATTAAAATCATCTATCAATAACAAAAAACAGACAGATGGCGAGCAAAAATAACATTAGTTTTGCGCAAATTTATATTTTATATCATGAAAAATGTTTACACCTTAGTATTATTATTGATTTCTCTGGCCGCATTTTCTCAAGAAACAGAAAAAACGGAAAATAATGACCTCAAATTGTCCCAATTGCCTTATTACAGTTATGGAAAAGGATTGGGTATGACCTCTGCTGACAGTATTTTTCAGTTCAATATACGCTTCCGCATGCAAAATCGATTAAGCATTATGAGCAACGAAGACGAAAAAACAAAATATGAAGGTGAGATTCGACGTCTTAGATTGCGCTTTGATGGTTATGTCGGAAACCCTAAATTTTTATATGTAATTCAGCTTTCATTTGCTCCAAAGGATATGGGTACTGTCAAAGAAGGCGAATCTGTAAATATAATTCGCGACGCTGCTTTAACCTATCGTCCAAATCAACACTGGAGCTTTATATTCGGGCAAACCAAACTTCCGGGCAACAGACAGCGAATTAATTCATCCGGTGCTTTACAGCTAACTGACCGTTCTATCAACAATGCTAAGTTTAATATTGACCGGGATTTTGGAATTCAGGCATATTATCTTCACGAAGACAAAAACAAATTTGGATACAATATAAAAACTGCTGTAACAACAGGACGCGGAAGAAACTGGACGGGCACAGAAAACGACAGCTATGCCTTAACCGGCAGAATCGAGCTTTTTCCTTTTGGAAGCTTTACTGATAACGGAGCTTATTTTGAGGGGGATATTAAAAGAGAAGCCGTACCAAAATTAATGCTTGCCAGTACATTTTCACACAATAATAATGCTGAAAGTTCGCAGGGACAAACCGGCGACAAGCTTTTGGAACCAAAGTCCTTTAACTCACTGATGTTTGACGGTATTTTAAAATATAACGGTTGGGCGGCAATGGTTTCGTATATGAATAGAACGTTAAGCGATCCTATTACCTATACAGTAACAAATGATTTGTCAGAACCTTATTCCTACGTTTTTTCGGGTTACGGAACAGATTATCAATTAAGTTATTTATTTCCGAGCAATTACGAAATTATCGGAAGGTTTTCGTCTCAAAAAGTAAAGGACGACTTACATCGACAAATTAATCTTCCTCATACAATGGAATACACTTTGGGTATAACCAAATATTTATGGGAGCACACATTTAAGCTTCAAGCGGAAATAACATATGATAAGCTTAATTTTTATGAAGGAAATAGCAAAAATAATCTTTATTTCAGGTTTCAATTTGAAATAGGCATTTAAGCCGTTTTTACCGTATTTAAGATGAATATCTTAAAAAAATAAATTGTTCACAAAGCATATTAGTTCACTTTTTATATATAAAACTTTATTATTGTGTTAGTTATATTATTTATATTTTATAACTTTGTTATATTAACCAATAATTAAACAATTAAATATGAAAAGATTACGTCTATTATTTTTTAGTAGTTTGTTTCTGGTAGCAGGGATTGTTAGCTGTAATGATAAAAACAAAACAAATAACAAAACTTCTGACAATAATTCAGAAACTGCTAAAACCGTACCTAAACCAACAGAAAATGTTGAAGAATTTCGTTTAATTGACAGTAAAACAGTTGAAGAGTTAAACCTATTAATCACTTCAAAAAAAATCAACTCCGAAGAAGATATTATGAGAGAATATTCTCCGGAAGACAAAACGGCTGAAGGTGATTATTCTTACGTTATTAAACAGATTAACACGAGCGACTCTAATTCTGTTATAATTTCTCTTTTGGAAGACGGAATTAATGATGATTCTATCAAAGCAAGGAAGGTTATTATGACTTTAATCAGAAAAGACGGACGATTTGTTGTAAAACAAATTAAGGAAAGCTATAAATGCTGGAAAGAAAGAGGACATGAAAACTGGAGTTCCGCCTTTTGTATGTAATAATTTTTCTTTTTACAAAAGAAACGCCAAGTAACTAAAAATACTTGGCGTTTCTTTTCTTTATTCTGCTTTGGCTGTTTCGTCTTTTTTGCCGATATTCATATTTGGAAATTTTTTTTGAATTGATTTTAATGCAAATTCATTTATTTCGTTCATGGCTTCCGGCGAAGGTAATTTCATTGTTTCTGCATTATGCTTTAATACTTCCTCCAACAAAATTTGCGTCCTAAGTAATTGAAAGTTCAAATCAATAATTTCTCCGACTACGTCTATGTCTCCTAATTTCATTTCTGTCTTATTTTTTTATATTTATTTTTCCAGACTAAAATCAAATTTAAAGAACTATTTTAAAATGAGTGCTATTATTCTTTAAAAAAATAATCAAATTCTTGTCGAAGATTGTATCGCATTGACATAACTTCTCCGTAAGCCCCTGCAGAACGAATAGCTATTAGATCTCCTCTTTTTAGCTTTTGCAAAACAACATCTTTACCAAAACAGTCGCTACTCTCACATATTGGACCAACTATATCATACTTTTCTGAAGCTAAATTTTCTAAATTTTCTTCTACTTTCTCAATCTTATGATATGCCTGATACAAAGCCGGGCGCAATAGTTCTGTCATACCAGCGTCTAAAATAGCAAAGTTTTTCTTTAACCCATTTTTTATATATAAAACCCTGCTTATTAAACTTCCGCAGTTTGCCACAAGCGCTCTACCTAATTCAAAATGGATTTCCTGATTCTTTCTCGCTTCTAAAAATTCGTCGAAAAGCTGAAAAAAGCCAGCAAAATTAACTACAGACTCTTTGTCAGGTTCACTGTAGTTGATACCTAATCCTCCGCCTAAATTCAAAACAGGAATATCGTATCCTCGCTCATAAAACCACATATTCCATTCATTTACTTTAACACATAAGCGCTTAAAAACATTTAAGTCCGTAATTTGAGACCCTACATGAAAATGCAAACCGACTAACTGTACAAAACGGCTTGTTTCAACGATCTGTAAACAAGTATCTAATTCATGTGTCATGATACCGAATTTATTTTCATCTAACCCTGTAGTTATGTACTGGTGGGTTTTCGCATCTACATTAGGATTAATCCTAAGGGCTATTTGAGCATTCTTTTTCATTTTTTCAGACAATTGCACAATAACTTCAAGCTCCTGAACAGACTCTACATTAAATGTCATTATTTCACAATTTAGAGCCGTTATTATTTCCTTGTCCGTTTTCCCTACACCGGCAAAAACAATTTCATTTTTATTAAATCCATTTTGAATTGCCAATTCAATCTCATATCCACTGACACAATCCGCCCCAAACCCTAGTTTGCTGATTTCTCGTAAAATTTCAGGATTGTTATTTGCCTTAATTGCATAGTGAATTTTATATCTGTATTTATCTGCTTCTGCTTTCGCAGTGTTTAACGTTTTCCTCAACAAAGGAAGATCGTAATAATATAAAGGCGTCTCTTTATTTTGTAATTGCTTAATTATTTCTTTCTCCATTGTAACTAATTAAAATAATCTGTTGTGTAAAGATCTCAGAGCTTCTATTTTATAAGAAGTGGGGACTAATAATGATATATTGTGTTCGCTCCCTCCATAAGAGATCATCCGTACAGGAATGTGTTTAACCGCTTCTGACACAATCGTGGCATGACCATTTTTATTACTTCTGAAGTCCCCTACAATACAAACTATTGACTGTTCTTCATCAACTTCAACTGTCCCGAAATATTCTAATTCCTGAATAATCTGCGATAAATGATTAGTTTGATCAATAGTTAATGATACGGCTACTTCGGAAGTAGTAATCATATCTATCGGTGTTTTATAGCGTTCAAAAACTTCAAAAACTCTTCTGAGAAATCCATATGCCAGTAACATTCTTGAAGAATTAATTCTGATAGCTGTAATACCGTCTTTTGCTGCAATTGCTACAATTTGATCTCTATTATTTACTTTTTCTGAAATTAAAGTACCCGGGGCTTCTAACTCCATAGTGTCCAGCAATCTCACAGGAACATTAAATTTCTTTGCCGGAAAAACACTTTGGGGGTGAAGTATTTTAGCCCCAAAATACGCCAACTCTGCTGCCTCATCAAAACTTAACTGGGCAATTGGTTTTGTATTTTTCACACAACGGGGATCATTATTGTGAAAACCATCAATATCTGTCCAAATCTGAACTTCTTCTGCTTTCAATACTGCACCTAATAAAGAAGCAGTATAATCCGATCCTCCGCGTCTTAAATTATCTATTTCTCCAAAGGCATTTCTACAAATATACCCTTGCGTTATAAATAAAGTTTCCTCCGGATATTCTGCTACTTTTTTTTCAATATTTTCTTTTATAAAGACAATATTGGGTTCGTTTTCTTCATCCATCCGCATAAAATCTAATGCCGGTAAAAGCACAGCTGATACTCCTTTTTCTTTCAAATAAAAATAGAATAACGTTGTAGATAGTAATTCTCCTTGTGCCAATACGGTTCGTTCTTCTACAGAGGTAAACAAATCATTTCCTAAACTGAGAAGCAATTCAAAATGATGATCAATCACTTGTTTTCCCAAACTTACCCCCTCTTCAGTTTTAAATAGTTTTTTTATAAAGATATTGTATTCGTTGTAAAGAGCTTCTATCTTTTTTTTTGCTTCTTCCTTAAATCCTTGTTCATATAATGCTGATATAGAAACTAGATCATTTGTAGTTCCAGAAACTGCAGATAGTACGACTAAATGCTTGTCCGAAACTTGTGATTTAATAATCGACAACAATTGCTCCATTCTTTCTGGACTTCCCACCGAGGTACCCCCAAACTTTAAAACTTTCATAAATACAATTAATTTTTAATATGATTATTATCAAAAAAAGGAGCTTGTCGTGATGACAAGCTCCTTTTTATATTTTTAGTTTATACCTAACAAGAAAGCCTCTCACGATATCTGACGCAAGTTATTCTTCTTTCCTTTCTTTAGATTAGCTATAATCACTATTTTTTTATTTTTGAAGCCACAAATATAGTAACTCTTGTCAAATATTACCTTTTTATATTTCGTATTATCAATATCAAAAAAGCTTCTAAATAATAATGTTATTCAAAATCAATTACTTTTTCTTAATTTTGTAATACTATATAAAGATATATGATTGAAAAAGAAGATATAAATTTTGAAAGATCAGTAATCGTTGGCATTATTACTAAAGATCAGAACGAAACAAAGCTCAAGGAATATTTAGATGAGTTAGAATTTTTAACTTTTACTGCAGGAGGAGACGTATTAAAACGTTTTGTACAGAAAATGGATCAGCCTAATCCCAAAACTTTTGTAGGAACAGGGAAAATGCAAGAAATTCATCACTATATAGTCGAAAATGAAATATATACTGTTATTTTTGATGATGAATTGTCTCCTGCCCAACAGAAAAATATTTCTAAAATATTAAACTGCAAAGTGCTTGATCGTACCAATCTTATTTTAGATATTTTTGCACAACGAGCACAAACTTCATATGCTCGAACTCAAGTAGAATTAGCACAGTTTCAATATTTACTTCCTCGACTTTCTGGAATGTGGACACACCTTGAACGGCAACGAGGAGGGATAGGAATGCGTGGTCCTGGAGAAACGGAAATTGAAACTGACCGTCGTATAGTCCGTGATAGAATTTCTTTATTGCGAGAAAAATTAAAAATCATTGATAAACAAATGGCATCTCAGCGAAGTAACCGAGGAGCTATGGTCAGGGTTGCTTTGGTTGGGTATACTAATGTAGGGAAATCTACTCTAATGAATGTCATTGGAAAAAGCGAAGTTTTTGTAGAAAATAAATTATTTGCAACACTTGATACAACAGTTAGAAAAGTGGTTATTGGCAATTTACCTTTTCTACTTTCTGATACAGTAGGTTTTATTCGAAAACTGCCTACCCAATTAATAGAATCATTTAAAAGTACATTAGACGAAGTTAGAGAAGCCGATTTATTATTGCATGTCGTTGATATTTCCCATCATGATTTTGAAGATCACATCGAATCTGTTAATGAAATTTTAAAAGAAATAAAAAGTAATGACAAACGTATTATAATGGTTTTTAATAAAATTGATGCATATCTACCAGAAGTACTAGCCGAAGACGATTTGACGACAGAACGCACTTCTCGTCATCGTACAATTGAAGAATGGAAAAAAACATGGATGTCTAAAGTCGGTGAGCAAAATGCTATTTTTATATCTGCCACTCAAAAAGAAAATTTTGAAGAGTTTAGAAAAAAAGTATATGAGGCGGTCAGAGAAATACATATAACTCGTTTTCCTTATAACAATTTTCTTTATCCTGATTACAACCTTTTAAACGATGAAGATTTACCTCTTTATTAGCTCATTAATCAGGAGTTAAATTTTAATAACTAATTATTAAGTTATTTTGTTAGTTATATATTCCTTTTAAACAATAGATTTTTTAAATAGGTTAACTTCTATTTCATATAAATTTATTATATTATTGTTAATAATCAGTATTCTTATTTTACTCTAAAAATATTATTTTTTAGCTAAATTTATATAATTAAGCTAGTAAATTGAATAAATAGATATAAAATTATATATTCAAAAATTATTTAACGAGTAGATTTATAGAAAAAGATTCGCCTAATCCCTCAACTTTTATTGAAATATTTTAATCTAAAAACAAAAAAACTGTAAATTAAGATATTTACAGCTTTTTTTATCCCTCAATAAAGTCGGGGTGGCAGGATTCGAACCTGCGACCTCCTGGTCCCAAACCAGGCGCGATGACCGGGCTACGCTACACCCCGAAAAATGCGGAGAGACAGGGACTCGAACCCTGGCATCGGTTACCCGATGACAGATTAGCAATCTGCTCCGTTACCACTCCGGCACCTCTCCA